>Ga0209040_10002577_pt1 | contig 14128 bp, 13 predicted proteins | sample BogFormECP12_OM3_FD_188240 | JGI IMG/M metagenome (GOLD analysis project Ga0209040, IMG submission 188240) | Bog forest soil microbial communities from Calvert Island, British Columbia, Canada - ECP12_OM3 (SPAdes) (version 2) | ecosystem: Environmental > Aquatic > Freshwater > Wetlands > Bog ...
GTCACGCTCGCGACATCAGGCTCGGCGCGGAGGCCCGCTTCGGAGAAGTGAGCCCGCAGGTGCGCGCGCACCCGGGCCAATATCTGGGTCACTCAGTCTTAGGCGGCGGTGGAACAGTTAAGTTCACGCCGGTGTCGGCGTCGAAAACGGCGAGTTTCAAGGTGTCGAAGGCCAATTCGAGTGACTTTCCTTTCGCCGCTTTCGATGCGGCGGGAACCCTGGCCACGAATTCGTGCTCTTCTCCGGCGGATTCCTCATCGAACTCGGACAGCTGGTCCGAATGAACAACGCAACCCTCGGCGGTGAAGTAGACGTATTTGTCGGCTCCCAGCGACTCGACCATGTCGACGTCCACCTCGAAAGTTACCGCGCTGATGCGCTGGTAGCCGTCGATCAAGGCGGCATCTTGCAGATGCTCGGGGCGCACGCCGACGATGATCTTGTCCGGTGTCGGATGCTGCGCGAGCACATCGTGGACGGGTTGGGTCAGCGTGATTTCGCCGAATGGCAAGCTCAGCCCGGTCGCAGTCAGCGTGCCGGGGAAGAAGTTCATTGCCGGCGAGCCGATGAAGCCCGCGACGAACAGATTGGCGGGCCTCTCGTAAAGCTCGTCGGGCGTACCGATCTGCTGCGCTACACCGCCGCGCATGACCACCACCCGGTCGCCAAGCGTCATGGCCTCGGTTTGGTCGTGAGTCACGTAGACGGTGGTGGTGCCCAGCCGCCGCTGAAGCCGGGCGATCTCGCCACGCATCTGGACCCGCAATTTCGCGTCGAGGTTCGACAGCGGCTCATCCATCAGGAACGCCTTGGGGTGGCGCACGATCGCCCTACCCATCGCGACCCGCTGCCGCTGGCCGCCAGACAGTTGCGAAGGTTTACGGTCGAGAACCTCGGTCAAGTCAAGGATTCGGGCGGTGTCCTCGACCTTGTCCGCGATCTCCGTTTTCTTCATCTTCGCCAGAGTGAGCGGGAAGGCGATGTTCTGGCGCACCGTCATGTGCGGATAGAGTGCGTACGACTGGAACACCATTGCGATGTCGCGGTCTTTGGGCGCTTTATCGTTCACCCGCTCGCCACCGATGCGCAGCTCCCCGGACGAGATATCTTCAAGTCCGGCAATCATATTCAGCGTTGTCGACTTCCCGCAGCCGGAAGGCCCGACCAGGATGATGAACTCGCCTTCGGCGATCGTGATGCTGAGTTCCTTCACGGCCATCGCGCCGTCGGGGTAACTCTTGGTCACCCTGTCCAACACAATCTCGGCCATCGAGCTATCCCTTCACCGCGCCGGAGGTCAACCCAGCGACTATCCGTCGTTGGAAGACTAGAACAAAAACGATAATCGGGACCGTGATCACCATTGCGCCGGCCGCGATCGATCCAGTTGGCTCCTCGAATTGCGAACTGCCCGTGAAGTTGGCGATTGCCACCGGCGCGGTGATCGCCGCCTTGGTAGCGGTCAACGACAAAGCGAGCAACAGATCGTTCCAGGCGAAGATGAACACCAGGATTGCGGCAGTGACGATTCCCGGTGCTGCCAGCGGGGCGATCACCTTCCGGAATGCCTGTCCTGGCGTGGCGCCGTCCATTTTGGCCGCCTTCTCCAGATCCCACGGAATCTCCCGGAAGAACGCCGACAGCGTGTAGATCGCCAGCGGCAGCGCGAACGCGATGTAAGGGGTGATCAGCCCGGGCCAGGTATCGAACAGCCCGATCCGCCGCTCAATGTTGAACAGCGGGGTAACCAGCGAGATCGCCGGGAACATCGAAATCAGCAGCACGGCACCGATCAACAGCCGCTTGCCGGGAAAGTCCAACCGCGCTACCGCATAGGCCGCCATCGCGCCGACTACCACCGCGATCACCGTGGTGAGCAAGCCGATTCCGACGGAGTTGATCAGTGCCGAGCTGAAGAAATTACCCCGGAAGATTCCACGGTAGTTGTCGAAGGTCACCGACGTCGGAATCAGCTTGCCGTCCTTGACTGTTGACGTCGGCTTGAGCGACAGGCTGAGGATCCACAGCACCGGAAACAGCGCATACGACAGCACCAGAGTGTCGATGATCACCCAGACCGAAGCGCGCCGTAAGGTCACGGCTCAGCGTCCATCGCCGTGGACACCCGGTGCTGACGCGCCGAACACTTTGATGAAAATGAACGCGATGATGGTGACGCAGCCGAAGATCAGCACCGAAATCGCCGAGCCGAGGCCAACATTGAAGCCCTTGAACAGGTTGTCGTAGCCAAGGATCGACACCGAGCCGGTGTTGCCGGTACCGCCGGTGAGCACATAGATGTTGTCGAAAATCCGGAACGCGTCCAACGTGCGAAACAGCAGCGCCACCAGGATCGCGGGCTTCATCAGCGGCAACGTGACCTTTATCAACCGTCGCCACGCGCCGGCGCCGTCGACCTGCGCCGCCTTCAGCAGATCCTCGGGCACCAGCGCCAACCCGGCGAGAAGCAGCAATGACATAAACGGCGTCGTCTTCCACACCTCGGCGATGACCACGATGCCCAGCGACGTAATCTGGTGCGTCAGCGGCGCGCTGCCTGGAGGTAGCAGGTTGGCCAGGTAGCCAGTGCCCGGCGTCCAGGCGTAGTACCAGCTGTAAGACGCCACCACCGTGACGATGCCGTAAGGGATGAGCACCGCGGTGCGCACCAGGCCCTTGCCGATCAGCGTGCGGTGCATCACCAATGCAAGCGCCAGGCCCAGCACGAATTCGATCGACACCGAAACAACCGAGATCGCCAGCGTCACAGCAAGTGCCGTCCACCAATACCGGTCAGTCAAGATCGTCTGGTAGTTGCCGAGCCCGATGAACTTAGTCTCGCTGGGAGTGGTCAAATTATTGCGCTGCAGGCTCAGCCAAACCGCGTAGCCGATCGGATAAGCCGTGACTGCCAGCATCAGCACTGCCGCGGGCGCGACCAGGACGAATGCCAATGCCCGCTCCGACCTCCGGTTCCCGGTGTTTGGGATGTTGCGTGCCCGGTTGGAAGCGGCCTGGGGTTCGGTGGCGGTCACGATCACGGCAGCAGCCCCCGGCCGTCGATGGCCTTTTGCACCTGCACCGCGAGCTCGTCGGCCGTCCTCTCCGGGTCAATCTGATTGATCGGGCTCAGCGTTGCTGACAGCCGGGTGGACACTGCCTGGTAGACCGGCGTCGCGATCCGCGCAGCGGCGTTGGTGAGTTGCTGGCGAATGATGTTGTACATCGGGTATTTCGCCTGGAATTGCGGGTCGGAGTAGAGCGAGGTCCGCGCCGCGGGCAGGCCGCCTTCGAGCGAGATGTACTTTTCGTTTTGCACGTCGCGCAAGCATCTGATCGCTTCGTAGGCCTCGGCTTTATGGCGCGTCGTCTTGGCCACCGCCAGATTCAGCCCGCCGATCGTCACCTTGGCCGGCTGGCCGGGCTGCACACCGGGGTAGGGGGCGAAACCGAGCACCTTGTTGCTGGCGTCGTAAGCGGCGCGGAATTGCTGGTCGGTCGGGACGAAGGCGCCGACGTTGTTGATGCTGCCGGCCAGGTCGGGTCGACGGTTGAGCGGCAAAAACGCCACGCCACCCTTCACCGCGTTCTCCAGCATGGATGCCAGCGCATATGGCCAGTTGACCTCCAGCGCGGCCTTACCCTGCTCGAACGCCAACCGCGAGGTGCCCGCATCACTCCGGGTGATCGACGGGTCGGCGCCGGGAGCGGTGGCAACCGACTTGAGGATCCGCAGTGCCTTGACGGTGGCGGCACGGTGTGCGGGTGTATCGGTCAAAGTGAGCTTGTGGCCGTCCTCGGACAGCACCCGGCCGCCCGCACTTTCCAGCAGGGTGTTGAACCACACCACCAACCCCTCGCCCTGGCTGGCCTGTACGCCGATCCAGCTGGGTTGGCCGGCGGCGTGCAACCGGGTTGCCTCAGCCACCACGGCGTTCCAAGTTGTCGGCGGGTTATCCATCAAATCTGGCCGGTACCAGAGTAATTCGGTATTGGTGGTCAGCGGCGCGGCATAGAGCCTGTGCTTCCAGGTGGCCGTGGCCAGCGGCCCCGGCAGCGTGTCGGTGCTGGCGTCGACCTCGGCACGGCCGGCCGGGTCGTCCGACAGCGGCAAGGCCCAGCCGGCTTCGGCGAACTCCGCCGTCCAGATCACGTCCAGCGCCATCACGTCCAAGGTGCGGTCGTTGGCGCTCAGTCGGCGGGCCAGTTGCAGCCGCTGGTCGTCAGAAGACCGGGGCAGGCTGAATTGCTGGATGGTGAACCGTCCGCCGAACTGGTCGTTGCAGCGCTTGGCTACCGCAGTGAACGTCGCGGCGCCGCTGGCCGGGGTGTAGAAGCTGATCACCCGCCCGTTGCCGCCGGGCGCGCAGGCCGACACCGCCGACGCGGCTAGCAGCGCCGCCAGCGCGACCGCGCTCAGCCGGCGTGCGCGCCCGCGACGACTCGCCACCGCATGTCCTTATCTTCCCGTTTTCCTGGTCGTCGATTGTCCCGCGGCAGACGGTAGAGCCAGGCGCGCGTGATATGCAACACGTCCCGGTTACCGCATCACCGTCGTGAGCAGCAGAAGTGGCGGGTCGAGTCAGATTGCCAAGCGGGCAAGCAGATCCCGGGCCCTCTCTGCGTTTTGCGGGTCGCAGAGCACGTCGTATCGGCCGGCGACCAATTGCATCGTCGAACTGAAATCCCGGGTGCCGCGCGCCATCGCATACGGGACCGCGGAGGTGATCAAGCCGAAGAACACGCCGGCGACCAGGCCGGTCGTCAACGCTCCCCAGGGGTTGGGACTGAAGAACCCCAGCACCAAGCCGATAAAAAGACCCAGCCATGCGCCGGTGATCACACCACCGCCGAGCACTTTCGGCCACGTCAGCCGCCCGGTGACCCGTTCGACCTGCATCAGGTCGACACCGACGATCGTCACCTGTTGCACTGGGAACTGTTGCTCGGACAGGTAGTCGACGGCTCGCTGCGCCTCCGCGTAGGTGGGGTATGACCCCACTGGCCAGCCTTTCGGCGGCGTCGGCAATCCGGGTGCACGCCGGCTCGCGGCCGAGGTGCCGGGCGTGGCACCGGGAACCTGTCCGGGCTGGAAGGGGCTCGTCATGGCCCCATTCTCCTCCGCCGAGCCGACGGAATCCCGGCTTAGTGCCGCCAGCGCCTCAGCGGGCCCCCTACCAGCACAAACGGTGCGTCCCGGAGCGCGACTGCGCTCGGTCCGCGCGGCCCAAGCTGGCATCACGCTAGTGTTGAACAGCATGACAGTCCAGGGCGGCGACTCCGGCGAGCAAGCCAGAGACGAGTTCACCCCGCCCGCGTACGCGGAACAACCACCGGCCCACCCCGATCCGCACGCTCCCCACAATCCGCCGCCGTCGGGCCCGGTGCCGCCATGGAACCCGCCGTCCTCCGACTATCCGCCACCCCCGGGTTATGGACCGCCCGGATCTCGGGAGACCCCGGCTTACGGCGGTCCGTTATATCCGCCGCCACCGCCGCAATACGGCCAGCCTTATCCCCCACCGGGCTACGGGGGTGGCTACGGCCAGCAGTCCGGCCCCGGCTATGGCGCACCGATGGGATACGGCGGTCCACCTGGATACCCCGGCCCTTACGACCCCTATCAGCCCTACCAAGCTCGTACGCACGAGACCAACGGGCTTGCCATCGGGTCCTTGGTGACCTCGATCGCGGGTCTTCTGCTCGGCATTCCGCTGTCCTTTGTCTGCTATATCGGGATACTGATTCCCATCGTCGGTGCCGTGCTGGGGGTAGTCTCGCTCAGTCAGATCAAGCGGACCCATCAACAGGGCCGCGGAATGGCCATCGCCGGGATTGCGGTCGGCGTGACTGCGGCGGTGCTGCTGGTGATATTCGTGATCGCAGTCATGGCGGCATTGCACTCCCCGTCCATAACGCCGTCCACAACGTGATCCGCTGCATCCTCACCTGACTATGCCGGATTTGTCCGGCTCCTCAGCGAGCCTCACGGCCCGCATCGTCACCTGACTATGCCGGCGGGACGAACGGACCTGACTCACGCTGCATCCCGGCCGCCCGGCCTTTAGCGACGACCACCAACGCCATCTTGCGGCTGGCTTCGTCGATCATCTCGTCGCCGAGCATCACCGCTCCGCGGGCGCCGCCCACGGCGGAGGTATGCCATTCGTAGGCCTCCAGAATCAACTCGGCGTGGTCGTACTCCTCTTGGCGTGGACTGAAGATCTCGTTACCGGCGGCGATCTGATCCGGATGCAACACCCACTTACCGTCATAACCCAATGCCGCCGAGCGGCCCGCCACCCGCCGAAACGCCGCCACATCACGCACTTTCAGATACGGGCCATCGACAGCGGCGATGCCATTCGCACGGGCAGCCACCAGGATGGTCATCAGCGCGTGGTGGTAAGCGTCGCCGACGTCGTAGCCCTCGGGCTGCTCGCCGACGACCAGCGTGCGCATATTGAGGCTGGCCATCAGGTCGGCGGGGCCGAGCACCAGGGCCTGCACCCGCGGCACAGCCGCGATCGCATCAACGTTCGTCAGACCGCGGGCATCTTCGATCTGCGCGTCGATCCCGATCTCTCCCACCGGGAGCCCGTGAACGGTCTCCACCTGGGTCAGCAACAGGTCAAGCGCCTGAACGTGGGAGACGTCAGACACTTTGGGCAGCACAACGACGTCGAGCTTGGCGTCGGGCGCGGCGCCCACGGCAGAAACCACCTCGATGATGTCGGCGTGAGTCCACGGTGTGGTCCAGTCGTTGACCCGAACGCCCCGCAACTGTCCGGCCCATCCGGGCTCGGCGAGTGCGGCGGCAACCCGGGTGCGCGCCTCGGCCTTCGCGTCCGCCGCGACGGCATCCTCCAGGTCCAGGAAGACCTCATCGGCGGGAAGCCCTTTGGACTTGTCGATCATCTTCTGGCTGCTACCCGGCACCGACAGGCAGGTACGGCGGGGTCGATAGGCATTGGTCACGATTTCTCCCTCCCCCTTTGAAATACCCTATGCACCATGGCCTCGATCAACAGGGTGTACGCCGCGCGGCTGGCGCGACTGGTAGTGCTGGGCCCGATGGGCGAGTCGCTCGGCCGAGTGCGCGACGTAGTGGTCAGCATCAGCATCGTCCGCCAGCAGCCCCGAGTCCTTGGACTCGTCGTCGAAATGACCTCGCGCCGACGGATTTTCGTACCGATTCTGCGGGTTGCTGCGATCGAGCCCGGCGCGGTGACCCTTAACACCGCCAGCGTCTCAATGAGCCGATTCGAGCAACGGCCCGGCGAAGTGCTGGTGCTGGGACAGATCGTCGACACCAAGGTGCGGATCAATGACCCGGAATTGCCGGAGCTCGCCGCCACCGAGGTCGTCGTCACCGACCTGGCTTTGGAGCAGACTCGAACCCGCGACTGGATGGTGACACGGGTCGCGGTGCGCATCCCCCGACGGCTTGGCCGGCGCAGCAACACCCACATCGTGGGCTGGCGCAATGTGCAGGGACTGACTCCCTCGGCGCTGGCGATGCCAGGCCAGGCCGTGGCGCAGTTGCTGCATCAGTTCGAAAAGTGGCGGCCGATCGATGTCGCCGATGCGGTGCGTGAGCTGCCGCCGAAACGGCGCTACGAGGTGGCCGCCGCGCTTGACAACGACCGGCTGGCCGACATTTTGCAGGAGCTGTCGGAGGAGGAGCAGGCGGAGTTGTTGATGCAGCTGGGCGACGAACGCGCGGCCGATGTGCTCGAGGAGATGGACCCCGACGACGCCGCCGACCTGCTCGGCACGATGAATCCGACCCAGGCCGAGGGGCTGCTGCGTCAGATGGACCCGGAGGAGTCCGACCCGGTGCGGCGGTTGTTGAAGCACTCACCCGACACCGCGGGCGGCTTGATGACCTCCAAGCCGGTGGTACTGACCCCGGACACGTCGGTCGCTGAGGCGCTGGCCCGGGTCCGCGACCCCGACCTGACCACGGCGTTGTCGTCGCTGGTCTTGGTGGTCCGTCCTCCGACCGCCACCCCGACTGGTCAGTACCTGGGATGTGTCCACCTGCAGCGACTGCTGCGCGAGCCACCGTCCATGCTGGTCGGCGGGATTGTCGACACTGACCTGCCCTGGCTGGATCCAGATACCTCGCTACCCGTGCTGACACGCTATTTCGCCGCCTACAATCTGGTCTGCGGCCCAGTGGTCGATACACGGCATCATCTGTTAGGCGCGGTGACCGTGGATGACGTGCTCGACCACCTGCTGCCGCACGACTGGCGAGCAACCAATGGAGAGCTGGCGCTGGACGCCGCTGGAGGACGCTCATGAGCAAGTCAGCATCGCGGCCGCGGCTGTATACCCCGCGTCGCTCGCGAATGGTCACGCCACGGGTGGACGCCGAGGCCGTAGGGCAGTTCACCGAATCGATCGCCCGGTTTTTCGGCACGGGTAGCTACCTGCTGATTCAGAGCGTGGTTGTCGTGGTGTGGATCATCCTGAACGTCTTCGCCGTCGCCCTGCGCTGGGACCCCTACCCATTCATCCTGCTCAACCTGGCGTTTTCCACCCAGGCCGCCTACGCGGCGCCGCTGATCCTGCTGGCACAAAACCGCCAAGAGAACCGAGACCGCGTCACGGTCGACGAGGATCGCCGACGAGCCGAGGAAACCAAGGCCGACACCGAATACCTGGCGCGTGAGCTGGCCGCGCTGCGGCTGGCGATCGGCGACGTCGCGAAGACCCGCGAGTACCTGCGCCGCGAACTGGAAGACCTGCGAGGCCTGCTGGAGGACCGGCACCCGGACAGGGCGAACAGAGCGCCGGCGCCCAGCAGTGACGGTTCGGACGCACGCGCCGCGAAGTCCACTTAAGGAATGCCTAAGATCAAAATGCGATCTTGGAAGACGAATCTGAAATTGCGTCTGCCGTCACTGTGCACAGAGTCTGGGATTGTTGCCATTGTGATCAGCGGGTTATGTATGGTGACTTAGGTCACGAGGCGCAAAGAGGTTTCACAAGTGCCTGATAGGGCTCGAATATTGAGGAAGGTCGAGTGCGCATCGGGGGAGGCTTGGTCCTTGCAAAGATGCGGCAGCGGGTAATTCGCGTGCCGCGCGCCCCAAAGATGCCTGCCGCCCTCGTCACCACCCTCACCACCGTGCGGCAGTCGGTAGTCCGCGCGGCCCAGGCCTCGAAAATCCCTGCCGCCGTTGCCACGGTGCAGCAGTTGCTGACTCGCACGGCCCGGACCCCGGCTTTCGGTGTTGCCATGATCGCCTGCCTGATCTTCGCCGGAGTCGTAGGCGCCGCTGCCCCACCATTCCCCGTGCCGAGGTCGACGCTGCGCGACGCCGCCATCACCCCCGTTGCTGCGGTCGCACCCGCCTCCACCGACCCGACGGGCCCGATGGTGATCACCGTCCAACATCCCAAGATCGGCTTCCACATCGGCGCGGCTACGGTATCGGCTCCCCCACCGACGGTTGTGGTGAATTCACCGGGCGCGCTGGGCATTCCGACGATGGCGCTGTCCGCATACCGCAACGCCGAACGGATGATGGCCGGAGCCGACCCTGGCTGCGGCATCAGCTGGAACCTGCTGGCCGGTATCGGGCGCATCGAATCTCTGCACGCCAACGGCGGCGCTACCGACGCGCACGGGACCGCGATACGACCGATCTACGGCCCAGCCCTGGATGGCACATTGCCCGGCAACGAGGTCATCGTCCAAAGCAACGGCGGCGGACGCGTCACCTACGCCCGTGCGATGGGTCCAATGCAGTTCCTGCCGGGCACATGGGCGCGCTACGCCTCTGACGGCGACGGCGACGGCGTGGCCGATCCCCAAAACTTGTATGACGCCACGCTGGCCGCCGCTCGATACCTGTGCAGCGGCGGGCTGAACCTGCGCGACCAGTCACAGGTCCTGGCCGCGATCCTGCGTTACAACAACTCCATGCCGTATGCCCAAAATGTCTTGGGCTGGGCTGCGGCGTACGCCACCGGCGTGGTCCCGGTCGATCTGCCGCCGCTTACCGGGCCGCCACCGCCGCTCGGCGATGCACACCTGGAGAACCCCGAAGGGCTCGGGCCGAGCCTGCCGCTCAACATGCACGGCCTAGCGTCTACGGACCCGCTGGCGCAGATGCCCTTGATCGACCTGAGTGGGACCCCGAGCAGCAGCCAGCAATACCCGTGGCAGCAGATCGGGTCCCGCCCGGCGTGCACGGTGATCTGCATTGGCCAAGACACCGTTGGCCCACAGCAGCCGGCGCTGAACACGCCGCCACCCGAGGTGCCAGCGTTCGCAGCACCGGGCGGTGCGCCTGCCCCGCCGCCGGCGGCTGCATCGGTCCTACCGCCTCCGGCGGCACCTGCCCCTCCGCCTCCGGCCGCGCCACCGGTCCAGCAGCCCGCGCCCGCCCCGCCGGCGGCGCCTGCTGCGGTCCCACCGGCCGGCCAACCGACAGGTCCGCCGCCGGGACCTGCTCCCGCCAACTGACAGGCCGTAGCCGCACTACACTCGGCGGTGATGTCCCGTCATGACCCCGCTGACCTGAGCGCAGCCATCCGAACTGCACTAGCCAAGGTGATCGATCCTGAACTGCGGCGCCCCATCACCGAACTCGGGATGGTCAAAGGTATCGACGTTGGTGCCAAAGGCGACGTGCACGTCGAGATCTACCTGACCACCGCGGCATGCCCGAAGAAGACCGAAATCAGCGAGCGGGTAAGCCAGGCCGTGGCCGACGTCCCGGGCACCGGCGCAGTGAAGGTCAGCCTGGACGTGATGAATGACGAGCAGCGCACCGAGCTGCGTAAGCAATTACGCGGTGACGCCCGCGAGCCCGTCATCCCGTTCGCCCAGCCGGGATCACTGACTCGGGTGTACGCGGTCGCTTCCGGCAAGGGCGGTGTCGGTAAGTCGACGGTGACGGTCAACCTGGCCGCGGCGATGGCCGCGCGCGGGGTGTCGGTCGGAGTGCTCGACGCTGACATCCACGGCCACTCCATCCCGCGGATGATGGGCACCACCGATCGGCCCACTCAGGTGGAGTCGATGATCCTGCCGCCCATCGCGCATGAGGTGAAGGTCATCTCGATCGCCCAGTTCATCGAGGGCAATACGCCGGTGGTGTGGCGCGGCCCGATGCTGCACCGAGCGTTGCAGCAGTTTTTGGCCGACGTGTACTGGGGCGACCTGGACGTGCTGCTGCTCGACCTGCCGCCGGGCACCGGCGACATCGCCATCTCGGTGGCGCAGCTGATTCCGAATGCAGAAATCCTCGTGGTGACCACACCTCAGCTGGCGGCGGCGGAAGTGGCCGAGCGCGCGGGCAGTATTGCCCTGCAGACCCGCCAACGCGTCGTGGGGGTGGTGGAAAACATGTCCTGGCTCGCGTTGCCAGACGGTTCGCAGCTGCAGGTGTTCGGCGAGGGCGGCGGCCAGCAGGTCGCCGAGCGGCTGTCCCGCACGGTCGGCGCCGACGTGCCGCTGCTTGGCCAGATCCCGTTGGACCCCGCGCTGGTCGCCGCTGGCGACGCCGGGGTGCCGATCGTGCTCAGTGCCCCCGACTCGTCGGCGGGCAAGGAACTGCATAGCGTCGCCGACGCCCTCTCATCGCGACGCCGCGGCCTGGCCGGCATGTCGCTGGGACTGGATCCGACGCGGCGCTGAGCCGATTCAGGTGGCGTCGCTGTCGAACGGCGCGGGCCCGGCGGCGGGTGGTTCCGGCGCGGTTGACGACGGCGGGACGGCCGGCTGGGCCGAAACACCTTCCGGCACGCCATGCGACGGCCGGTCGAACTGGCCGGTGAACAGCGAGTCATCGCCATCGAATAGATGCTTGGCCAGCGCTGCGCGCGGCGTCAGACCCCGCAGCTTCTGCAGCTCGCTCAGCGGCTCGCGCAGGTCGTCGAATTCGGGCCCGATATCCTCGCGCAGCTGGGTCGTCACCCCGCTGAGGTAATCGCGGGCCTGGCGCAATGCGTTGGAAGTCCAACGGATGGCGCCCGGAAGTCGCTCGGGGCCTAGGACAACCAGCCCGACCACCACGAGCACCAGCATTTCCCCCCAACCGACGTTGGCGAACATTTAGCTGGTGTCCGGGCCGGGTGTCACCGTCAGCGTGACGTGGCGGCCGTCGCGGACCACCTCGACCGGAGCGGGCTGCCCGATCGCCAACTGGCGCACGGCGACGACGAACTCGTCGGAGTCTGCGACCGACCGGTTGCCTACCTTGACCACCACGTCGTTTTCTAGGACGCCGCCCTTTTCGGCGGGGCTACCCGCTTTGACGTTGGCGACCTGCGCACCGGACGCGATCGCGTTGCTCACCGACCGGGCGCTCACGCCCAACGTCGGGTGCACGATCTTGCCGTCCTTGATCAACGTCTGGGCAACCAATTTCGCTTCGTTGACCGGAATCGCGAAACCCAGCCCGGAAGCGCTGTCGGACAACGACTTACCGGCGGTGTCGATGCCGATGACCTGAGAATCCATGTTGATCAGCGGGCCACCGGAATTCCCATGGTTGATCGAGGCGTCGGTCTGGACGGCGTCGATAACGGTGTCGGTGTCCGAACCCTCTCCCGACAGCGGGATCGGGCGGTGCAGTGCGCTGATGATCCCGTGCGTGACCGTGCTGCGCAGACCCAGCGGCGCACCGGCGGCGAGCACTTCGTCGCCGACGCGCACTTTGTCGGAGTCACCGAGCCGGGCCACCGTCAAGTTGTTGACGTTGTCGACTTTGATGACGGCCAAGTCGGTCTTGGGGTCACGCCCGACCAGGTTGGCGGGCACTTCTTTGCCGTCGTTGAACACCACAGTGGTCTTGAACTGGCTCGGGTTGTTGGCGGCTTCGGAGATGACGTGATTGTTGGTGACGATGTAGCCGTGGCCGTCGACCACGAATCCGGATCCCTGCATACCCTCTTGATCGCTAACCGACTGGATCGTTACCACGGAATCAGCCACCGCGGCAGCGACTTTGGCGAATCGGCCGGCCGGCGATTCGCTGTTTCCGTTGGTTGACAACGTGACCCTGGACGTGGTGAACGCCTCGACAACCTCAGCCGTCTTGCGTCCGATCACACCGCCGACCAGGCCGAGCAACAACGCCAGGACGGCCAGCACCAGAAGCGCCGTGTAGGACACCCGCCCGCCGAACAGCACGTCGCGCACACCAAGCCGGTCGCGTTCCGCACCCGCGCCGTGCGGGCCTGAGCGTGTTAGCGCCGGCTCACCCAAAGCGGCGGCCGCGCCCGGGTCGCGCCAGGGGTCAGCGGGTTCGTCTGGCTGGTTATTGTCGCCGTCGAGCGCGCCGGCATCGGTGGGATGGCGCTGCAACGACTCGGCTCCGGGAAAGGGACGGCCGAAGGCCTCCGAAAGAACCGGGTCGGCCGGTTCATCGTGCGGGGTGAACTCTCCGGAGTTGCGGTACTTCGGCGGACACACAGTTTCGGCGACGAACGAGCCCTGCACGCCGTCGGGACGGCTGAAGGCTTGGCGCGACGCGGCGTCGACGGGCGGCCGGGAAATGGGTCGCGGCGCCAGCCGGGGGGCGCCGTTCTTGTCTTGGTCGGAGCTCACGTCATCCTCTTCCGAGCGCTTGAGAAACGCGCGCTATGGGCTATGAGCACGGCGCTGTGCACCGGCTGGGCAACTTGACACCCACCCTACCGAGGCTCGCGCCGGTCAGGCGGGCTGCCGTCAGCTAAATGATCGGACAGCTCCGTAGGCCCGACTCGTCCCGACGAGCGGGTGGAAGTGCCCCCTTCTGCCGGCGTGCCCCCGCTTCGCTCCGTGCCGGGCGACCCCCACGGGCCGCTCTGCGGGTGGCCCGCATCGTCGTCGGGGGGGCAGTGCGGAATCTGCGACAGCAATCCCAGCAGCGTGCTGGGGATCCTGATCGGATGGGAATCGCGCAGCGCGGCGCGGGCCCGGCGGTGACCGTCCACTTCTGCAGCGCATTCGGGGCAAAGCGAGATGTGATGCGCTGCGCGCAGGTGCGCGTTCATCCGCAGCTCACCGTCAACGAACGCCGCGATGGCCTCGATGGACAGATGCTCTGTAGAACCGAATTGTCGCGGCGCACCCACCGGCGCGTCGCTTTGCGAGGCGAATTGGGAGGGAAGCCAGGAGAAC
>Ga0209040_10002578_pt1 | contig 14122 bp, 15 predicted proteins | sample BogFormECP12_OM3_FD_188240 | JGI IMG/M metagenome (GOLD analysis project Ga0209040, IMG submission 188240) | Bog forest soil microbial communities from Calvert Island, British Columbia, Canada - ECP12_OM3 (SPAdes) (version 2) | ecosystem: Environmental > Aquatic > Freshwater > Wetlands > Bog ...
CCCCGCGCCCTCGCCCGCGTACGCGCAGGCGCGCAACGCCTCCTATGACACGGCCCTCGTGCTCGACAGGATGGCCGCCTTCGTCCAGTCCGAGAAGGAATCGGGCGACACCCCGCCGGTCACCTACCCGAAGGGCGAATTCGCCGAACGACTCGCCGTGCTGGCGGCGATGCTCCACACCGGGATGCCGATCAAATGCGCCTCGCTGAACGCCGTCGGCTCCTACGACACACACTCCAACGAGGCCAGCACCCTGAGCGTCAACCTCGAACAGACCGTGGCCGCCGTAGTGAGCTTCCAAAGCGACCTCGAAGCGCGCGGCCTCGATCAGCGCGTCCTGATCCAACTGTGGTCGGAGTTCGGGCGCCGCCCCAAGGAAAACGGCTCTGGCACCGACCATGGTGCCGGCGGTGCAGCGTTTCTGATCGGCACGAGGGCCGCGGGCAAGATGGTCGGAGAGTTCCCCGGCCTCACCAAACTCGATGTGAACGAAAACGTTGTCAAGACATCGGACTTCCGCGCCATGTACTGCTCGCTGCTCGAACAGTGGTTCCAGACCGAAGCAGGCCTGGTCATCCCGGAAGCGGCCTCCTTCGAACGGCCCGTCCTGGTGGCGTGAGCGCTCTGCGCGCGGCGCGATCCGGGCTCTTCGTGAGCGCCCTCTGCCTGACGTGCGGAGCGTCCGGCGCACTCGCCCAGCTCGTCCCAGCCGACTCCTCTCACCGTCATCACTCCCTCCCCGCCGGCGCCTGCCACTGCACGAAGCATCGCCGGTGCCCGCACACTCGCGCGGCGAAGGAGGCGACGCACCGGCGCACGCAGTGCGAGACCTCAAAGCCCTCAGCGCCGCCGCATGGCTCCAGTGGATCGGCCCCGCCCCCGCCGTGGACGACGTCCCCGACCCCTAACGCCCCGGGCTCGAGTGCCTCCGGCACGCCTCCCGCCACCCCGACGGGCGCGACCCCGCCGGTCGAATCGCCCACCGCTCCCGTGGCGCCTGCGCGCGTGGAGGTGACGGCCGAAGACACGGGGGCATTCCGCTTTGTCCTCTCGCGGGCCAGCGTTCCCGCCGGCAAGGTGATCATCGAATTCGTCAACCACGGGCAGGACGAACACAACCTGAACGCGGTCGAACCCGTCGAAGGTTCTCTCGCCGGCTCCATCCCGAACACCGCGCCGAACGCCCATCCCAGCTTGACGCTCGACCTCCGTCCCGGCAGCTACACCCTGTTCTGCTCGATCGCCGACCACGAGGCGAAAGGCATGAAAGCCACACTCGTGGTGAATTGAGCCGGCGCCAGGCGCCCAGTCCGGTGATCCCTCGCGCCGAGCGCGCTCTCGCTGGCAGCCGAGGCCATCGGCACGGACGCACCCCGCCTAGCGAGTGGGCGGTGGAGGCACGAGGACGATCATGCGCTCGACGGCCGAGTGCGGCAGGTCGAGCGCGTCGAGTGCCTGGTCGACTCCCGCAAACCAGGCCATGGAAGAGATCCTCGCCTCCCTGAACGTGAACGTGCCCGCCAATCGCTGCTCGATGAAGTTCGATCCATGGCGGGCGAGCCCGCGCCACAGCAGCTCGACCACCAGCGTGTCGCCCGCCTCGATGACCGCCTCGGGGACGAGCTCGTTGCGCTCGAACATCGCGGTGATCGCGGAGAAGTTGCCGACGACATCATCCACACCCCTCGCCGGTTGGCCGGTCTCGAGCCACAGCTGGCCACCGTGGGCAACCACATCCGCGGTGTAGATCTCGCGAAAGACATCGAAGTCACCCGCGCCCCAGGCTTTGCAGGCACGCTGCACCACCTCGATCATCTCGCGCGACATTGCACGGTAAGTATAGGCGCGGGATCAGCTGAGGCCTGCATCGGCGCCGACATTCGCCTTGCGCTTCAGCCTGGCTAGACTGCGCCGATCGAGACACCGGCCAGGGGGTGGCAGTGGCACAACGCGAACGCAGGAAGGTGGCGGTGCTGGGGGGCGGCCCGGCGGCTCTCGCAGCGGCGTTCGAGCTGACTTCGCCGGAGCTGGCAGATCGCTTCGAGGTGACTGTCTACCAGCCGGGCTGGCGCCTGGGTGGCAAGTGTGCGAGCGGTCGCAACCTGAGCGAGGGGGGACGCATCGAGGAGCACGGGCTGCACGTGTGGTTCGGCTTCTACGACAACGCGTTCAGGATGACGCGGGCAGCGTATGAGGAGCTGGACCGACCGTCAGACCATCCGCTCGCGACGCTCGCGCAGGCCTTCCACGGTTGCGATGACCTCGTGCTGTGCGATCGCCAGGGCAGCGAGCTGTATGACTTTCACATGACCTTCACGCGCAACGAGCTGGCGCTCGGCGACGAGCACGAGCTGCCCGGCTTCTGGGACATCGCGGTGCGCGTGTGCAACTGGGCATTGCGGCGGTGGAGCGTGCTCGGCCTCGGCGCCGAGCCGAACGCGCGAAGCCGAGGCCGCCGCGGTGGGGCGAGGGCCCGGATGCGCGGGCTCACCAACGGGCTGGGCCTGGGTCTGGGCATCGATTCTGAGCGGGGCGGCGAGCAGCTTCTGCAGCTCGCTCGCGGCCTGGCCCGCGCGCGCCAGGCGGCAGCATCATTGCTGGCGGCGCGCACCCGCGGGCGCGCCGCCCGTCCACGACAGCGGGGAAGGCGCGGCAGGGGCTGGGACGCCGGAGCGCGCGTGCTGGCACTCCTGCTGATCCGCGTTCGCGACTGGATGTGGGAGCACGTCGTGCGCGAGCGCTGTGCGCAGGACCCGCGCCTGCGCCTGTTCTTCACCACCTTCGACACGTTCGCATCGGCGCTGGCGGGCATCGTCAGAGACGGCGTGCTGGAGCATGGCTGGGAGGTGATCAACGATCGCGACCTGTGCGAGTGGCTGGGCGCCCAAGGCGCCAAGGAGGTGACGTTGGGCGCCACGCCGGCCGAGCGTGCACCGCTGCTGCGGGCGATCTATGACCTGGCCTTCGCCTATCCGGGCGGTGACATCGCGGCGGCCAACGCGGCGGCCGGCACGGCTATCAGCAACCTCCTGCGCCTGCTCTTCGCCTACAGCGGCTCCGTGCTCTACAAGATGCACGCCGGTATGGGCGATACCGTCATCGCGCCGCTCTATGAAGTGCTCAGGCGCCGCGGCGTCAGGTTCGAGTTCTTCAGCGCGGTCACCGACCTGCACCTCTCACCCGATGGACGGCACATCGCGGCGATCGAGCTCGTGCGCCAGGTCGATCTACCGGCCGGCGACTACGATCCGCTCGTGCGGGTGGGAGGGCTCGATTGCTGGCCGCACGAGCCGCTCTGGGAGCAGCTGAGCGAGGGCGAGAGACTCAAGCAGGGCGCCGTCAACTTCGAGCTGGAGGCAAACCCGCTGGGGCGCCGGCCACAGACGCTGAGCTGCGGCGAGGACTTCGACTCGGTCGTGCTGGCGATCCCTGTGGGCGCCCTTGCGGGGATCACCTCCGAGATCGCCGCTCGCCACGAGCGCTTCGCACGCATGCTCAGATCGGCCGAGACGGTCAGCACGCAGGCCTTTCAGCTCTGGCTGCGCAGCTCCACGTCGGATCTCGGCTGGGCGCACGGCGACAACTCGGTCTCAGGGACCCACGTCGAGCCGTTGGACACGTGGTGCGACATGAGCTACCTGCTGGCGAGTGAGGCGTGGCGCGAAGAGGACGGTGTGCGGGCGATCGCCTACTTCTGCGGCGCACTGGACGATCGCCCCGATGAGGACCGCGCACGCGCGAGAGCGCGCGTTAAAGACAACGCCGAGGCCTTCCTCGAAGACCACGTGGGCGCTCTCTGGCCCGGCGCGATCGTCGACGCACGCGGCGGGCCGCTGGATTGGGCGCTGCTGAGCGATCGCCAGGAGCGAGAGGGCTCCGGGCGGCTGGCGGCGCAGTACTGGTGTGCGAATACGACGGGTAGCGAGCGCTACGTGCTGAGCACCGCGGGCTCGATGGCCTCGCGGCTGGCCGCGGATGAATCCGGTGTGGAGAATCTGACGCTCGCAGGTGACTGGACACGCAACGGAATCGACGGCGGCTGCGTCGAGGCCGCGGTCACATCGGGCATGCAGGCGGCCCGCGCTCTGATCGGTTACGATCGCCCGATCATCGGCGAGAACCCGAGCTGGCTGTGAGCCCGACGCTTCCTCCCTACATCGAATTCGGGGCTCGCGAGACCGCCCCGGCGCCTTTTGAATGCAAGGGCGGACACTTCCTCGGCCTCGTGCTCGAGGGCGAAGCTCAGAAGATCGACGCACTGTGTCAGCAGATGCTCAACGTGCCGGCGGCGGGCAAGGTCGAATACGCGCCGCTGGGTCACTATGTCGTGATGGTCGTCGGCCCGTTTGGCGAACTGCGCTCGAAGGCGAAGGGCTTCGGCCCGATGGGCTTCGTCAAAGAGACCCAGCTCTCGCTCTGGTTGCCGCTTGCCGCAGGCAGCAGCGTAAGCGGGACCTTCGTGCCCGACCGGTTCGTGATGGCCTGCCCCTACGTGTGGGTGGACAACCCGATGTCGCTGCTGAACGGGCGCGAGGAGTACGGCTACGCCAAGGCGCTGGGAAGGTTCGACCCACCCAACGGCCTCGCCGACAACGTTACGCTCTCCGCGTTCGGCGGAAACTTCGGGACGAACAACGAAGCGGCCTGGCACGAACTGCTCAAGATCGAAAAGGTCGCCTCAGCCGGGGTTCCGATACCGATCCCGGTCGGGTCCGCGCAGGCGATCGCCGGGGCTATCGCCCAGGCGCTGGCCACCGTGCTGGGCGACAACGCGAGTGCGATCGAGATCGTCGGCGAATTCGTCGAATCGCTCCTTCAAGCGAAAGTCCGCCAGGTCGCTCTCAAGCAGTTCCGCGACGCACCCAAGAGCAAGAACGCCTGCTATCAGGCGGTCGTAGAGGTGCCGGTCCAGCTGGCGAACGTCTCGCCACAGCTCCTGCTCAGCCAATGGCAGGTGAACCTCAAGACACTGCAGAGCTACCCGATCGGCTACGAACTCGGAATTTCGACACAGACAACGCTGCTGTCCTTCGAATTCGAAGCGGACATGCTCCTCAAAGCGGGCGTGGTCGTGGCCCCGTAGCCGGCGGCCACGAGCGGCACCGGCGGCGGTGGCCACGCTGCACGCGCGAGCAACCCGCCGGCAGCTCACCCCAGAGCAGAACGGGGCGGCCTTGGGAACCCATCATGCCGAGCGAGCACCCCTACGACATCGTCCTCTTCGGTGCGACCGGTTTCACGGGCGCGCTGACCGCCGCATATCTCGCAAGTCACGCTCCGGCGGCGACGCGCTGGGCGCTGGCCGGGCGCAGCGCGGCCAAGCTCGAGGCGCTGCGCACGCGCCTGAGCGTCGTCGACCCTGCCTGCGCCGGCGTAACGCTGCTCCACGCCGATGCCACGGACGCGAGCTCGATGCAGAGACTCGCAGCGGCCGCGCGCGTACTGATCAGCGCCGTCGGGCCCTACATCAGACACGGCGAGCCGGCCGTCGCAGCCTGCGCAGAGGCCGGAACCGACTACCTCGACATCAGCGCCGAGTCGGAGTTCGTCGACCTCATGTACCTGCGCTACCACGGGCTCGCCGTCAGCAGCGGGGCGCGCATCGTGCACTCCTGCGGCTTTGACTCGATTCCCTACGACCTCGGCGCCTACTTCACGGTGGCCCGTCTTCCCGAAAACGTCCCGATCCGGCTCGACGCGGTCGCGCGACTCGGCCTCAAAGGACGGGTTGGCAGCGGACCCAGGTTCTCGGCGGGCAGCCTGGAGTCGGCGTTGATCGCGCTGTCGCGCCCTCGCCGGCTGATCAGGGCGCACTCGCAGCGGCTCGAGCTCGAAGCGCAGACCGCCGTGCGCGCGGCTCGGGCTCGACGGGCGCTGCCACGCTACGAGCGCTCGATCGGCGCCTGGGCGCTGCCGGCACCGACGATCGACCGTCAGGTCGTCCTGCGCTCAGCCGTCGCGCTCGATCGCTACGGACCCGAGTTCAGCTACCGCCAGTACGTCGCCGTCGATAGCCCGCTGCAGGCAGCCGGCATCGCGTGTGCGCTCGCCGCCGTCTCGCTCCTCGCCCAGCCGCGGGCGACACGGAAGCTGCTGCTCCGTCGTGTCAGCCCGGGCACGGGACCCACGCCGGCCCAGCGCGAGGGCAGATCGTTCACGCTCCGCTTCAGCGGCGCGGGCGGCGGCCGCCGGGTGGTGAGCGAGATCGCGGGCGGCGATCCGGGCTATGGCGAGACGTCCAAGATGCTCGCCGAGTCGGCGCTCTGCCTTGCCCACGACGAGCTGCCTCCCAGCGCCGGCCAGGTGACCAGCGCTGTGGCGATGGGCGATGCGCTCATCCAGCGGCTGCGCTCGCGCGGCATCGCCTTCTCCGCGCAGGTGACGGGCGAGGCCGACGGCTCGCCGCGATGAGCACGCGCGCGATGTTTGCGAGCGTCGCGCGCGGGGCTCGCATGTATGAGTCCTTCTATCTGCGCGCGGTCTCACCGCAGGATCCGCTCGGCGTGTGGATCCGCTACACCGTCCTCAAGCGCGCGGGCGCAGCCCCGAAGGGCTCTCTCTGGTTCACGCTGTTCGACGGCAGTCGCGAGCGACCGGTTCAACAGAAGGTGACCGTCGCCGAGCTGGCGACCCCCGCCGCCGGATGGATCTCCATCGGCACGGCTGCCTTCGGGCCGGACGGTGCCGAGGGCAGCTGCGGTGAGGCCTCCTGGTCGCTGCGCGCGCAGGCGCACGAGCCCGAACTGCGCCATCTCACCCCTGCCTGGCTCTACCGGACAGCGCTCCCCCGCACCAAGCTCACCAGCCCGGCGCCGGCTGCGAGCTTCAGCGGCACCGTGCAGCTCGCCGGAGGGAGGACCGTGCGGCTCGAAGAGTGGCCCGGGATGATCGGGCACAACTGGGGCTCGGAGCACGCCGAGCGTTGGATCTGGCTGCACGGGACGGCCTTCGAGTCTCGCCCGGGAGCGTGGCTGGATGTGGCGCTGGGCCGCATCAAGCTCGGCGGGCGAATGACGCCGTGGGTTGCCAACGGCGCGCTCTCGATAGATGGGCGTCGCTACCGCCTCGGCGGCCTTGCCCGCCGTGGCCTCAGCGTCGCCGAGAGCGTTGAGGCGTGCAGCGTGCATCTCGTCGGCGAGCGCGGCCTCAGCGTCGACGGACGCGTCGAGGTTCCCCCCGGGTCGGCGGCCGGCTGGCGCTACTTCGATCCCGACGGCGCAGAGCACGACGTGGTCAACTGCTCGATCGCGAAGCTACGCCTCGAGGTCGCCCTGCCGGGACAGCGGAGGCCCGTCGAGCTGGAGACATCGAGTGGCGGAGCCTACGAGCTCGGCATGCGTGAGCGCGATCACGGCGTCGCGATCCCCCCGTTCCCGGAGGGCTGACCCGGCCGCGGCACCCCACACGGGCCACGCGCCAAGCTGAGCGTCTGCGCAGGGCCCGCGGGAGCGAGCGGAAGCTCGACAGGCCCGGGGACGGGCGCCGAGCGGCCGGCGTGAGCGACAATGGGCGCAATGGGCTCCAATCAAAGCTCGCTCCATCGCGCATCGCTGAAGGGTGTCCTGCACGAGGTGGTGGAGGCGCTCGCAGTGATCGACCGCACGCCGTGCTCGCCGGGCGAGCGCCAGGCCGCGGAATGGCTTGCGGCGCGACTGAACGCCGTCGCAGGGGTCGACGTCGTGCTCGAGGACGAGCCCTCATGGGGCACATTCCCGCCGACCGCGACCGGACTCGGCCTGCTCGGGATGGCCGGCGCGGCGCTCGTGCTGCGCGGGCACCGCGCAGCGGGAGCGCTGCTCGCGCTCGCGACGTTCGCGGGCATCCTCGACGAGGCCCAGAACGGGCCGCGGATCCTGCGGCGACTCGTGCGCCGCCGCCGCACGACGGTCAACGTGATCGCGCGCGCCGGCGAGCAGCGCCGCGGCGAGCCGGACGGGAGCGGCACACTCGTGGTGCTCGCCCACCACGACGCACCCCAGACGGGGCTGCTCTTCGACCAGACGCTCCAGCGCCGCCTCCACGAGCTGGCGCCAGGGCTGATCGAACGGATGAAGACCCCGCCGCCCCAGTGGTGGATCGGCCTCGCCGGACCGCTCGCCACGGTCGCGGCCGCGGCCGGCCGGCGGCGAGCGCTCGCCCGCGCGGGCCTCGTCGTGGCTGCGCTCGGCGTCACGCTGATCGCCGACATCTGGCGCAGCGAGACCGTCCCGGGTGCCAACGACAACCTCTCCGGCGTGGCCGCGCTCGTCGCGCTGGCCGAGCTGCTGGATGAGCGTCCCGTGCCCGGCCTGCGCGTGCTGCTGGTCTCCTGCGGGGCCGAGGAGACCCTGCAGGACGGCGTGCGCGCGTTCCTCGCGCGCCACCGCGAGGAACTGGCACCCGAGCACACCTGGTTCGTGAACCTCGACACGGTGGGCTCGCCCCACCTGGTCATGCTCGAGGCGGAGGGTCCCGTGTGGATGGAGCGCTACGCCGGACCGTGGCTGCGCGACCTGCTGGCCGCGCACGCCGAGCGCCTCGCGATACGGCTGCAGCGCGGCTTCCGCGCACGCGCTTCGACCGACAGCGTGATCCCCAGCCGTGCCGGCTATCCGACGGCGACGCTCGTCTCGATGACCGACTGGCGCAGCCCCGCCAACTACCACCTCCCCAGCGACACACCCGCGAACCTCGATTACGACACGGTGGCCGACGCGACCGTGCTGGTGTACGAGCTCGCGCGCGCGCTCGCCGGGGAAGCTCCGCCCGCACGCCTCGCCGAGGATCACCTCACGGGCGTCTAGCGTCCGCGCCGCTGATCAGTCGCCCGTCATCATCGAGCCCTCGCTCAGCTGAGGTCGAGCACGGTCTGCGGGGCGGGAATCACGTGATCCTCGATCCCCTCGGAGGGGATGATCGCTGTTCCGATCGCGAAGAACTCGATCACGTGACTCCCCCAACCGTGGGACTTCTCTTCGATCTGCACGCCTACGATGCCCTCCGCCCTGGCCTCCAGCGCCTCGGCCTGCATCCGCTCCATCGCCAGCTCGCGTGCGTCATAGAGCGCCTGGGTGAAGTTGGGCAGCTCGACGTTGCGCCCGGCGTTGCCCAGGGACTGGCGCCAGCTCTGGTGGGCCACGTGGTAGACGCATGAGCCCATCACCATCCCCACCGGGCGATGACCGGTCTGCAGCAGCGTCCAGAACTCCTGACCGGAGAGGTCGCTCGTGAACGGCCGGCCCGAGGGAGCACGGTGCAGCTCGCCCCCCCGATGCTTGACGGCCGTGCCCATCGCGATGAACTCGGCCATGCTCTCGCCCCAGTCGTAGCGGCCGATTGTCAGCCGCACGCCGACGATTCCGTCGGCCCCCAGCTGGTCGGCCTCCTCCTCCATGCGCGTCATCGCCAGCTCGCGCGCCTCGTACATCGCCTGGGAGAGCACGTTCATCTCCTGGCTCTGCTTCCACTGCGCCTGCTGGTAGCCGATATGGTAAATCGAGCTTCCGATCACGAGCCCTAGCGGCTGAAAGCCCGCGTGGCGGACCAGCAGGAACTCGTTGACGCTGAGGTCGCTCGTGAACAGGCCCGAGCGGTTCTGCTGCAGGCGAGCGGTGCCCGCCTCGGGTACGCCCTCCGTGCTGGTGGGGTCATATGCCACGGTGTCGATCCTTTGTCAGTTTGGGGTTGAGGGAGGGCCTTGAAGGGAGAGTGCAGGAGTCTCGCGCGGAGGCTTATCGCAGCCTGAGGACTTTGAGCGGCGGGGCCGGCTGGGAGGCGAGCGTTGAGTCCTCACGGATCACGGTCCCCATCACGTGGAAGGTGACTTCGAGGTCGCTCGACTCGTACATGCCGCGCCTCACCGCGTGGGTGCGTGTGTGCTCGCTCAGCTCGACGCCGATGACTCCGTCCCCGCCGAGCTCTCGCACCTGCGCGGTGACAAACCCGAGCGCCTTCTCCCGCGCTTCGTAGACCCCCTGGCTGAAGTCGACGAGCTCCTGATTGACCCACGAGGAGCCCGAGAAGGAGCCCTGCGCGCGTTGGGTTTGCGCCGAAGCGGGGACATAGTGCACGCTCGTGTGCGCAGCGATCCCCACCGGCCGGGCGCCCGCTTCACACAACTGCGTGAACTCCTGTCCTGAGAGGTCGCTGAGCACCGTCCGCCCACCGGGCTCGCGCATCGTCTCCGGCAGACGCACGGCGGTGCCGAGCGCTATGAACTCCACCGCGCCGGCGATCCAATCGCGGGAGCCCTGCTCGATCTTCACGCCGACGACCGCGTCGGCATGACACGCCTGCGCCTCTTCGAGCAGTCGGCCGAGCGCGAGGCGCCGGCATTCGTTGTAGGCGTCGGAGAGCACGCGCACCTCGGTCGGGACGTTGTAGTACGTGGGCTGCCAGCCGACGTGATAGATCGAGGAACCCATCACCTGGGTGATCGGGGCAATGCCGAGCCGCGCGAGCGCGCTCCACTCGCTGACTTCCAAGTCGCTGCTGAACACCGTCGGCCCAGCCGTTGGGTCCCCGCCACCGTGCGTGAACCGCGCAAGTCGCTCGGCGGCGACGAGCGGGATGCGTCCCTGTTCGATCAGCGCAAGCGACGCGGCGTCGCGCGTCGCTGAACGCTCGGCGGCCTCGCGACGCGCTCCCTCCGCCGCCTTCTCCGCCGCCTTCTCCTCCTCGCTGCGACGGTGGAACAGTGGGCTCATCGCAGAAGCTCTTCGAGCGCGATCCGGTCGCGCTCGCCCACCTCAGCCGCGCGCGCGACCCCGGCGATGACCTCGGCGATCCAGTCGGCCACCGGAAGCTCCTGCCGGCTGAGGGTGATCCCGCGTACCACCTTGTGGCGTGTGCACTGGAGACCCTGGGCCATGCGCTGGAGCTCGAACTGCTCTTCGCCGAGCGTCACGGCGATCCGCTGCACGTCCCTGCGCTTGGATCGGAAGCCGCCCGCTTTGCGGCGTTCGACGGAAACCATCTGCGGCAGCGCCTGCTCGAGCGTCGCGGCCAGCGTCTCGACCGACATCGCCAGCTCGCCCTGCCCGGCGCGCACGACAGCTGCATCGAGGTTGAAGCTGTCGTCGGTGGACACTCACCGGAGGCTACCCCTACTCGGGGAGCCAGGCCACCACACCGGGCGCAGCGAGGCAAAGGGCATCGCTTGGCGTCGCGGGGCCCGGCTTGACCGACAGGCGCCCCCGCCTTCCGGGTAGTCTGCCTCGATGGTCGAGCGCGAGCTGGCGACACTCCTTCGGGGCGGCGGGTTCTTCGAGGGGCCTCGCTGGCACGACGGCCGCTGGTGGGTCTCGGACTTCTACCGCGGGCAGGTGATGACGGTGCGCCCGGACGGCTCCGCGTCTGAGGTGATGAGCGTCGAGCAACAGCCCTCGGGGTTGGGCTGGATGCCCGACGGCTCGCTGCTGGTGGTCTCGATGAAGGACCATCGTCTGCTTCGCCGCTCCCCTGAGGGCGCGGTGTCGGTGCACGCCGATCTCGCCGAGTATTGCGGCGGATACCTCAACGACATGGTTCTCGACGCTCATGGGCGCGCATACGTGGGCGAGTTCGGTTTTGACCTTCAGGCCTTCGCCGACCCGGCGCCGGCGAGCCTGATGCGCGTCGATCCCGACGGCGCCGTCACGGTGCTCGCGGACGATCTCCTCTTCCCCAACGGCGCGGTGATCAGCCCCGACGGCCGGACGCTGATCATCGGCGAGACAGCGGGCGCGCGCTACACCGCGTTCACGCTCGCCGCCGACGGCTCGGTGAGCGACAGGCGCATCTGGGCGCAGGTAGCAGCCGCGCCCGAGCTGGGACCGCTCGAGCAGACACTTCCACAGTTGAAGTTCGCACCCGACGGCTGCACGCTGGATGCCGACGGGTGCATCTGGGCGGCGGACGCGGTCGGCGCCCGCTGCGCGCTAGTCGCCGCAGGCGGCGAGATCGTCGATGAGATCCGGGCACCGGCGGGCCTGGGCATATTCGCGTGCATGCTCGGCGGCGAGGACGGGCGAACGCTGCTCATGTGCGCCGCGCCCGACTTCCTGGAGGCCAACCGCGCTCATACGCGAGAGGCCGTGCTGCTGACGACCGTCGTCGACGTGCCGCACGCCGGGCTGCCCTGATCCGGGGACACAACGTCGTTGTGCTCTCGTGGGTCAGCTTCTTCTCGGACGCCGCCTCGGAAATGCTGTACCCGGTGTTCCCGACGTTCGTCACGGTCACCCTCGGTGCGCCGGTCGCAGCGCTTGGGCTGATCGAGGGCGTGGCCGAAGGCACGGCTTCCGTCGGCAAGGCGATCTCCGGCAGGCTCGCCGACCGCTCTCAGCGGCGGCAGATGATCGCGCTCGGCTACGCGATCTCCGCGGTCGCCAAGCCGCTGATCGGCCTGGCCAGCGCCTCGTCCGAGAGCCCAAGCGCAAGCCGGCGGAGCGTCGGTCCCAGCCCCACGCCTCGTGGCACCTCCTACCGCGCCGCTACTGGCAGGTCGTGATCGCACTCTCCGTGTTCGCGCTGGCGGACTTCTCCGACGCGCTCCTGATCCTCAGAGCCAAAGAGCTCGGCCTCGGCTTCGCCGCCGTGATCCTCGTCTACGCCCTCTACAACGCCGCCTATGCCGGCCTGAGCCTGCCGGCCGGAATCGTCTCAGACAGGCTGCCCCGCCACGCCGTCTATGCGACTGGGCTGCTCATCTTTCGCGGTCGCATAGGTCGGCCTGGGAGTGGCCAGATCGGGCGGCTGGGTGTGGCTGCTGCTGCCGATCTATGGGGGCTACAGGGCGCTGACCGACGGGGTGGGACGGGCCTGCGTCAGCGACCTGCTCCCCTCATCGCTGCTCGGCACCGGGCTCGGCTTCTACCAGGGCATCGGCGGCGGCTGTGCCTTGGTGGCGGGCGCGACAGGCGCGCTGCTCGCGGTCGCGTTGCTCACGTTCGGGCGGAGGTTGGATCAGGGGTCTGGCCCCGAAACCAAGCGGTCGTGAGCCAGTGTTGATCGTCCCTCCCGCGAAGGAGTAGGGTCGCCGGACATATTCGAGGAGAGGATCCACAATGGCTGTAGGCATCAGGCTGAAGTTCGCCGGTGGGACGCAGGAGAACTACGACGCTGCCCACGGCGTGATGGAGATCGTCAGCAATCCTCCCGACGGGATGATCGTCCACTCGGCAGGGCCGATCGATGGTGGTTGGGGCGTGATCGACTTCTGGGATTCGCGGGAGGCGTTCGACCGTTTTGTCAGCGAGCGGCTCATGCCCGGCCTCCACGGGCTCGGCGATCAGGGCTTCCCCAACCCGCCCGACGTGAAGGAGTTCTCGGTGCACAACATCCAGATCGCGTAGGCGCGCCGGCCGAGCGGATGGCGAGGCCGATACAGGCCGGCCGGTCCGCCGCAGCGCCTGCACGATTGGCGCTGCGACATCATCCTGCCCGATTGACGCGGGGAGACTACTGACGTGTGTTGGGGGAAGTCCCTGATCACGGACCGCTTCGGGGCCGATAGAAAGTGGGCCAGCGTCTACCGGCCTTGAGTCCGCGAGCCGGTGCATGAAAGGAGCATGTGATGGATGAACCCGAAGGCTCCGGCTGGATCCTGTTCGCCGGGATCATGATCTCGCTCGCCGGGGTCCTGAACATCATCTGGGGTATCGCCGCGATCGACAACTCGCGGTTCTTCAGCGCCAATGCGACCTACATCCTCACGGAACTCAAAACGTGGGGTTGGATCGTGCTCATCATCGGCGTGCTCGAGCTGGTCGCGGCGTACTCGATCTGGACGGGCGGTGAGTTCGGCCGCTGGTTCGGGATCGTCGTCGCCGGACTGAACTCGATCGCGGCGCTGATGTCGATCTCGGCGTATCCGTTCTGGAGCCTGTGCCTGTTCGCGATCGACATCCTGATCATCTACGGGCTGGCGGCCTACGGCGGGCAGCGCAGGACGCTCTGAGCGATCGAACGCGGAGCAAGGCGCGCAACCTGCACTATGAGGATTCCCGTCGGACCGATCGCGAGCTGACGCCGGTGTCCAAGAACTCCAAATGGTCGCTCTGGTCGGAGAACTCGCTGCTGTCGATCGGCTCGCGCGGCTCGGTGCTGTCGATCGGCTCGATCGGCTCCGCGCTGTCGATCGGCTCGATCGGCTCGTTCGCCT
>Ga0209040_10002580_pt1 | contig 14114 bp, 14 predicted proteins | sample BogFormECP12_OM3_FD_188240 | JGI IMG/M metagenome (GOLD analysis project Ga0209040, IMG submission 188240) | Bog forest soil microbial communities from Calvert Island, British Columbia, Canada - ECP12_OM3 (SPAdes) (version 2) | ecosystem: Environmental > Aquatic > Freshwater > Wetlands > Bog ...
CGCGAGTCAGGCCGAAGGCCTTCAGGATGTCGCCCGTCAGGCGGGCGTCGCCCCACTCGATGCCGTTAACCGACTGTACCGGCTTGGGGATCTGCTTCGTGAAGACGTCGAGGCTCTCGACGAGCGGAAAGAGCTTCACGCCCATGGCAAGGAGCGAATCAAGGGCCTCGGTATGTTCGACTTCGCCCTCGAATGGGGAATCCCCGCCGTACCAGAGGCCGACGATGCTGCACTTGGCGTTGAGCTGCGAGCGCTGGCCGACCCCCAGGATGGCGAGGTCGGACGCTGGGTCGAGATCGAGGTCCCGGAAACCGTCGAAGAGCTCTTGACGGACGCGGTGGTCAAAGAGTTCCGCGTTCGGACCGAGCGTGATCAATTGATATTGAAGTGGCACGGCTGTCCCCCAGGAGGATGCGAAGTGGCTTCACTGGCGACGCCTAGGTATACGCTCGGTTGATCGGCGAGTCGAGCTCGGTACGATGACGCTCCGCCCCGGAATCATACAACGGCTCCGTATGCCCATGAAGAGCCGAGTCAGATTCGCCTCGGGCGTTCGACACCCCACCCGGCCGTGGATCCGTTCGGGGTGAAAAGTGCCGAGCGGCCCCGACGGGAAGCCTTATCGTTGCTACCCGCGGGGGACACGCGGCGTCGTAGGATCGTACGGCGCGGTTTAGAGTCCGGCGCCCTTCCTATTCTTCTCGTTCCGTTCCTTGGTGGGACAGAACTCCACAATCACGTCGGTCTCCAGCTCGGAAGCTTCGAAATGAATCTGGAATTGATTGGGGTCGACGTTGGGCCGGCGCACGCCATTGACGACAACGCCGACAACCTCGAGATCGCCGGGCGCAGTGAAGTCGGGCAAGACGTTGATCGTTCGCTGCCCACTGTTGGCATGGGGCTTGAAATGCTGACAGAAGACGTTGTCCTCACGCCTTTGCTTGTAGAGGTATGTGCGGTTGTACGTATGGGCGAGATAATTGAGCTCGAAGGCATGATATCCCGCGACATCGCGCCCGCCCTTCTTTCCGTATTCTCCTTCGATGACTGGAACTCCGTTGTCGGTCAGCCGGAAGAAGACGCCCCACCGGTCCCGATCGAGGAAGAAGAGGTTCCAGAACGATTCCAGTTCCTGAGCGAGTCGGAGGTATTCCGGCTTGGAGGTATAGCCGTGGAGGATCAGGTAAGCCAGTATGGCTTGCTCTTGCTGCCAGAAATCCTTGGTGTTGCCCCAGTTGATTTCGACCGGACGGCCATCTCGGGGCTTGCGCTCGACCATGTCCCAGCAACCGCTGCGGAGCTGGTCGATTCCGACCTTGGCCATGTTTTCACCCAGCCGATCCGCCATACCCATCATTTTCGCAGCCTGGTCGGGCTTGCCCGCCGCAAGATAGTAGCGGGCGACGCGAGTCAGGTTCCAGGCGATCTTGAGGTTGTGGCCGACGATGGCCCGGTTCTTGTTCTCGCGATAAGCTTGGTTGGGGTTCCATTTCTCATCGAATTTCTCGTTGACAAACGGAACGTTCGGGTCGGGATCGGGGAACTTGTCAACGATCAGGTGGGCAGTCCGATCGAGAATCCCCAGGCAGGTCTCGCGGAAGGCGGAGAGCTCTTGCTCTCGGCCCTTGGGCAGAGGATCGAGCGCGAGGACCAGATTGATCAGATACGCCGGGAGGTGGTCGCCGACCGAGTTCCAGTTCTTCTGGGCAGAATTGTCACCGAGGGCGGGACTGCGGCCACTGAAGGTCACCGGGTCGATGTGCGAGAAGTAGCCACCATACTGGGATTTATCGAGGAAGAACTCCTCGATCGCCGCGACGGTACGTCGGATGTCGTGAAGGACGTGCCAGTCGGCTGTGATCCGGTAATACTGCGCGAGTCCAGCCATGGAGTAGATCTGTTCATAGGCAGAGATCGTGCCATAATGCTCGGGATTCTCCGAGGCCATGATCAATTTCGTACCGTAACGCCCCTTCCGCCGGCCATAGGCCCAGAAGCAGAACCGCCCATCCGCACTGAGGCTCCGGAAAGCTTCGCGCTGAAACTCGACGCCGGCCTTGGCCGCGTTGTAGAAGCGAATGTCGCCGTTCAGCAGATAGGCCGAGGAGAGCCCGTAGATGAAGCGCGAGACAGTTGCCATTTCCTGAACGTTGTCGTCGGTCGGCAGGCCGAGGATGTTCAGTTGAGTGCGGTAGAATGCGGTGAAATCGTCGAGTTCGTAAGACCGGCGATCACCGAAGAGATCATCCAGCCACTTGTCTCCCATCGTGCTGATCTGGGTAATCCACCAGTGAGTGTGCTCGAAGAGGAGCGCGCCGGTCTGTGAATGAAGCGCATGAAATCTCTTGACATCGAACCACTCTCGGCCGCCATGGACCTGATAGATCCCTTCAGCGGCGATGAGTCGTCCGGGTATGGCGTACTTGGCCAGCTTCGCTCCCAACCCTTGAGCAATGGAGTCGGCCGGCTCGGCATACCGGTCCCGGTCAAGACCATCCAGATTCCGGAGCGCTGGAAAGAAAGTGTCTTCGGCGATCGTGCCCTTGACGACGTCGCCGCCACGGGTCTTCACCGTGAAGGACGGGGACGCGCTGCTCGGATCCACCGAGACAACGGTTCCCATGATGGTCAGATGCTGCGTGAAATTGCCTAACATCCTGAATCTCCGAAGGCAGTTAAACTCGCCGTGTTGAGGCCCGTGGCGAAAGTTGCATTCGCTCCGAAAACGCAAGAACGAACGTTCGATCAGTGGCGCGTCCCAAGCTGGAGCCCTGGTTCCTTGAACAACTTGATCAGATTCGCTTCATGACAACGAAGCCATTGGCCGGGATCACGGCGTGCAGCACGCCGCCGCGGCTGGGAATGGCGGTCGCACCGAAATTCCCGATGTTGTCACCCCCATACTTCGTCAAATCGCTGTTGAACACCTCCTTCCAGTCACCATCGGCCAGGCGAGAGTTGCTCACATCGTAGCCGTCGAGGTAAGCGTGGTTGTTCAGGCTCGCCAGAACCAGGAAATCGTCGCCTTCGCCCCATCGCCTCCAGGCGAGCACGCGATTGGCGTCGTGCACGTGGAGGATGTCGATCAGGCGGGTGCGCAGCCCCGGGCTGGCCAGCCGCAGGTGGATCAGGTCCCGGTAGAAGGCGAAGAGGAATTGGCCGCTCGTCTTCCGATAGCCGTCGAGATCCTCCCGGTTGGCGAAGATGTGGTTGTAGAGGAAGTCCTTCTCGAACCCGACCTCCTCGCCGAAGAGGAACATGGGGGTTCCGGCCGACAGTACGGTGGCGCCGAAGGCGAAGCGGCACCGGGCCTCCGCGTACCGCCGCGTCTCGCCGACCAGCGGCGCGCCGTTGGCGGCCACGACGATCGACCGCTTGGTGCCCTGGGCGTTGCCCGCCTCGTCGTGCGACTCGTTGTAGACGACACGGTTGCCCCCGCTGTCGCCGAGCACCCCGGCGAAGTAGTCCATGGCCAGCGCGCGATCGTCGCCGAAGCCGGCGGTCTTGATCAGCTTGGCGTAATCGCTCCCCTTGTCGGTGTCGCCCATCAGGTGATGATAGAAGTCGGCGTACCAGACCTTGTCGAAGCCCAGCCCGCCGATCTCGGTCGACTGCGTCACCTTGTCCCAGCCCGAGTGGTCCTCGGCGGTCAGGATCACGTCGGGATTAATCAACCGCAGGGTACTCGTCCACTCGCGGAGGAACTTGGCGCCGAAGAGGTTGGCGTTGGGCACGGGCCGGCCGTCGGCGTGGAGTACGTTGTAGGAGTGGATCGACGTGGTCTGGTCCACGCGGAACCCGTCGACGTGGAACTCCTCCATCAGCATGGCGGCGCTGCTGATGAACATCTTTCGCACCATCTCCTCGTAGAACCGCGGGGCGAAGCCCGTCGACATGTTGTCGACGTAGCCGCCGAGGTCCCGGGCGCCGGCGTCGACCGCCTGCTGATAGGCGGGGTAGTCGGAGGGGACGCCCTCGTACCAGTAGTACGGGTTCTTCACGACGTCGTTGGTGTCATATCCCCACTCGGCCCGCTCGGCGTTGGGGGTGAAGTGGTTGTAGACCACGTCGAAGATGACCGCGATCCCGCGGCGGTGGCACGCCTTGATGAAGTACTTGTACTGGTCGCGCCCGCCGCCGCTGTATTCGATCGCGTAGTAGTGCGACGTGCCGTAGCCCCAGTTCTCCTCACCGCTGAACTGGGACATCGGCAGCAGCTCGACGGCGTTGATCCCCAGGTCGACCAGGTAGTCGAGCAGCTCGATCGCGTCCTTGAGCGTGCCGGGTCCCTTCTTATCCGGACCCCCGAGGGCCCCGACGTGCAGCTCGTAGATCACCAGGTCGTCGACCCGGCGTGGGACGGGCTTCGCCGTGCCGATCAGGTCCTTCTCGTCCTTCCAGAACTCCTCCGCCTGCACCCAATCCGACTCGGGCCAGCGTCCCTGGGGATCCTCGAAGAATGCGGTCACCTGGTCGGAGTCGACCACGGCCGAGCAACTGCCGGGGCCGTCGAGCGTGCGGGTCAGGTCGGCGAAGGGCTGGCCCTTGGGGTCGAACCTCCCGCTGCCGACCTGGCAGCGCGAGTGCAGGTCGCTCTTGTAGGCGACCGTGCCGTCGTCCTTGGTGATCCGGTATATGTAGGGCTTGTGATCGAAGGCCGCGAAGTCCGCCAGCCGAGGGTTGTTCTCGTCTGTGACCCAGACGTCGCCATCCCCCCGGGTCATCGGGAACGGTCCCCGCTCGGGGTGCATCCCCTGGCCGTCGTCGGCGATGTAGCCGCCGGCGATCGAGGCCGCCGGCAGCGGGTCGTCGCAGGTGGTCCGCTTGGGGTCGTTGACGTCGAAGAGCGTGCCGAAGACGACCTCGACCTTTCGGGCGTTGGGTGCCCAGACCGAGAAGCAGATGCCATCCTTCGTCGTCCCCGCGCGCCGGTACTTCTGCGCGCCGAGGCGGCGGTTATGGGTCAGGTAGTAGCGCTCCTGCTGGACGGCATCGCCGTCCCGCGGCCGGAGCGCGAACGCGCGCGACCGATCGGACGAGCCGGCGTCGCAGACCTCGGTGGTGATACCCCACTTGTCTCTTCCGGCCGGGCCGTCGACGACTACCCCCCAGCGGAACGTCCAGCCGACTTGCGACTCATCCAGCCCGACCGCGGCCCGGTAGCAGGGGCAGCCGTCCTCGCCGGTGTATTCCTCCATCGGGATCGTGGACCAGTCGTCGGAATAACGGCCTTCCCGGTCCCAGCTCCCGGTGAGGCGGACGTTCCGGAAGACCGCGCGCTTCAGGCCCGGGGCATAAACGAACTGCACGGAGATCTTCGTGGAAGACGGACGGGCCGCCTTGGGCGGCTCCGCCTTCATCGTCGTCGCGGGTGTCATTCTCTTACCCCTCCGTCGACGGCCTGGCACGCTCCCGCTCCAGGCCGACGATCTGTTCCGCGATGGCATCGATGTACGGGATCACGTCATGCCACGCCCGGCCCGTCACCAGGTCGCGGTCGACGACGACATTGTCGGCCGACGTCGTGTAGATGGCTCCCGCGTTGGCGATGTCGGCCAGCACGACCTCATGGCAGATCACCTTGCGCCCGGCCAGGTGTTCGGGAGTCGGTGTCAGCAGCCACAGAGCATGGCACAGGGCGCCCTTGACGATACGTGGATCCCGCATCGCCTCCGCGAAGAATTTTACGGCTGGCGCGGTGCGGGTCATCTCCGGACGGATCGGCACCCCTCGGGGGGGCTCGAAGTAACGAAGTCGAACGCTCGCGTAACTGGCGGCCATGATGACTGCGGCATAGTCGTGGACGTTCACCGTCTGGAAGTCGATCGAGACATCCAACAATTGAAGCCGCTTCCTCGTCTCTTCGAGGTTCACTTCCGGTTGGTCGACGGTACTGACGAATGTCAACTTCTCCTGTCCCCAGAGATTGGACATGAGGTGGACCTCGGCTCCCCGATCCGAAAAGCCCTGCCGATACGCGTCGATCTCGCCGGGAATGAACATGTTCTCGACGAGGACAGCGATCTTCCTACCCTTGAGGCGAGCCTGGCCGATCATCGACTCTCCGTTCCCGGAAGTAGGTCAAGGTGTGAGGACTGGACGCCTGTGAGTCATTTCCTGGACGAGTGGTCGGTCAACCCGACTGCGGTCGTCCCCTGCTGTCGCATCGAACCGGCAATGCGACGAATCCCGCGGGCGGCTACGAGCCCTTCTCGATCTCCTGAACGATCGTCTCCATGAACTCCTTGGTGACCTTGGGATGCCAGGCCGAGATGAGATGTCCATCGATCACGATCTCCTGGACCTGTTTTTTTTTCTCGTCGTACACGACCTCACCGCCAGCGTTCTCGACATCGCAGATGATGTTGTGGGCGCAAGTGACCTTGCGGCCCTTGATGAGCGATGGGTCCGCGCAGAAGAGCCAAAGGGAATGGCAGATCGTGCCGATCTTCAACCCCTTGGTTCTCAATGCCGCGCGCAGGAAGTTGACGGCAGGGGACTGGTTGGCCTGCCCCTTCGTCACATGCTCCTGGTAGCGGCATCGGTCCATCGCATAGGCGCCGATGAAGAGGACAGCTTTGTAACCGCTCGGTTTGACGGAGTTCACCTCGACGGTCACCTTGACCTGATTCTTGATCACGCCATCCTCGGGGTTGGCCCAATAGGTGACGGAGGGGTTACCCCAGAGATGGGTGACGTATTCGACTTCGTAACCCTGCTGTGGGAAGTACTCGTTGAACATCTCAAACTCGGTCGGATCATAATGGTCCTCGATGAGGACCCCGATCTTTCCCTTGCTTGGTATCGCGTTCGACATGTTGATCTCCGGATCGAGAGGTTCTTGAATCAATGGTCAATTCGTTGCCATGGGGATGGAGACAGGGTCGAGGGCGTCTCGTCAGGACCCTGGCTCGGGCGAGCCGAGGACCTCGTTCAGCCTGCCGAAGCAGGCTGCGGCCTTGTTGAACCCACCATAGACGCACATGAACAGGAGGAGCTCTTCGATCTCCGCGCGGGTCGCTCCCTGCTTGAGCGCCATGCGCACGTGGGCCCCGAAGGGGTTTCCGGGACCGACCTGATCTTGATTGACCACATCGACGGCAATGGTGATCAAGGCCTTCGTCTTCTGGTCGATCAGAGGGAGGCCCCAGGCCTCTCCGGCCACCCGAGTGCAAAAATCGCCGAAGGCCGGGTTGATCTTCTTCAGGTCGTCTTGAAGCTGGTGGTCGTCCAGGACGGCGTTCTTGTAGGGCATTGGCTACCTCGCTCGTGGTGGATTCGGTTCGCGGATTCCCATCAAGTCGGCGATGTCATCCCGCAACTGGTTCGTCGCCCCGATGGACGTGATGCATTCCGCAGTCCGCGACCCGCGGCGGCCGGCCAACGTCATCCTGCCGTCATAGACGAAGGTGTAGCCAGTTCGCTCCGGAAAGGGGATGAACTGCCTGACGAACCGGGCCAGGTCCTTCACGGCATCGCGATAGGCCTGCGAGGAGAAGAACAACTCTCTCTCGACGGCCGAGCGAAACGCAATCTCGAATGCCGCCTGGACCAGTCGCTCGGGCGGGTCGGCATGCTCGACGCCCGCCGCGGGGGGACGCGACACATCGGGAGGTTCGAACAGATGGAGGCGGAACTTCAAGACGTGGTCGCTCCGGGAGACCGAGGCGGCGAATGTGCCAGTGAGGTAGCGCCGGAACTCGTCGCTCCGGGCTGTGTCCTCGACCGGCCCCGTCATCTTCAGCATCACGTGATACTTTTGCACACCCTGAGAGCCGTTCGGCGCACCGTCCTCGATCCGGTCGACATAGGTCCTGGAGTTGCCCGAACCGGTGAGGTATCCGATCGCCTTCCGGAAGAGATTGTGCTCGTCATCCATCAGGATCGCCGCCGCCGTGAGCCAGGCCTGCCTGTCCTCGATTGATCGGAATGTCAGCTCGGCGATGCCGTCGAACCGCTCTTCGTCTGCGCCTCCGTATTCGACTCCGGGCTCCGCGGGGAAGATCTCCCCGCCACTGTGAGCGACATGCCACTGCCAGTACTGGAACTGGCCCGGCAGCCGGGCGCAGACCGGACCGTGGACGTCCCGCCAGTAGTTGTCGAACAGTTCGATCGAGATGCCGTTACGCTTCCAGAGTGGACAGTAGAAGGTGAATTTCGCGTCCCGGTCACGGGCCGAGTAATCGGATGCCATCGTCCTGCTCCCTCAATCGAATTCCCCGAGAAACAGTGGGTACATCGGTAGACCTGCCATTCGTGAACCTTGTTGTCCCGGAATCGATACGTATCCACGCAGGGAAGTTTCCTGCGTCTTGCGATAGAAACCAGTGACTTCGCTGGGACCGTGCATCTCCGCGGCGCTGCCGACCACGAAGAGCACGTCCTCGGTCAGGTACGACTCGCATTCCTTCCACGCGCGCTGGAGGCGGCGGTCTCCATCGCCATGACCCTTTAACAGTCAGGAGGGGGCGGAGACCGGGGAGAGATCGATGTAGGCCTGGTAGCGTTGAACCCTGTCGCCCCGGAAGTGGACGATCGCCAGACTCGGGATCCGAATCGTCTTGCCGTCCTTGCGGGCATATGTCACGTCGGAATCGAAGATGACGACGCCGTCGCCTGGCGCGAACATGTTGTGCACCTCGTGTGCGACACTCTGTACGTTCTGGACGCTGTTCACGGCCGCCGCGCGGATCGCGTCGGTTCCGGTCACAGGGCCGGAGTTGCCTATCACGTACTCGGCGTCCGGGGCGAAGAATCCCAGATACCCCTCGATGTCATTCGACTCGACTGCGGCGAGCATTCGCTTCACCAGTGCCACGTAGTCCGGCGTCATCGGTGTCGTCCCTCCAGGCTCGGGTCCCGAAATTCAAGCGTTGCTGGTGCTCATGACCGGGGTGAAATCGATGAAGATGCGCAGCTCACACACTTTGTCGTCGCGGAACCGGGCGATGTCGCAGCAAGGCAGTGTGAAGACCTTGCCGTCATGGCGGGTGTAGGAAACCTCCATCTGGACAACCAGGGTATCCTTCTCGACTTCCCAGATGTTCACGATGTGGTGGTTGACTCCCTCGACGGTTCCCAGGAACGACCCCTTCTCCTCGAACGACCCGGACGACTCGCGGATGCCCGCGGGCCCGTAGACGATCGGTGAGTTGCCAAATTGATAGAGCGCGTCATCAGTGTAGAACTTGACGAAGTTCTCGACGTTCATCGCCTCGCCCGCGAGGAACGTCTTCTTGATGATGTCGATCTTCGGCCCGGAGAACCTCGGCCACTTCTTCGCGTGCGGCCAGTCCCAAACCTGCTTGTCCATCGGTTTCTCTCCTATTCGACCCTGGGAGGATTCGTGCACGAGGACGGCCATGCGAAGTTGGTCCCGGTGGCCGCATTGTACGCTTGCTGAGCCGCGATGAACTTGTCGCGGATATCCCGCGTGACCTGATTGAACTCGAGCTGCTCGCCATTGGGCCCTTTGGCGTAGAACAGCGACCAACCATGGAAGTTGCCGAAGTCCGAGTCTGAGTACCCCTCGATGAAATACTGCGGATCGTTCCAGAACTTGTTGGCGGTGTACTTCAGGGCCACTTCCCTCCGCTCGCTCTCTGACCGGACTCGGACCACCCGGTTACAGACGAGCTTGATGTCCCTTCGGGTGCATTCCTCCTCCAAGTCGCGAGCGAACTGATTGAGGTCTACGTCGTCCTTGACGTGGAAAGAGAGGTGTATGACATTGCCGTAACCGACGCAGGTGGGGACTCGCTCCATGGTGTTCGGCGCACTCGGGCTCAAGAGAGCGCTCCGGAAGTGGATCAGCTCGACGACCGCGTTTCCGAAGGAGATGAAGCGAACGTCGAGGACTTCGTGTGAACCGTCGCGGCAGTCAGGGACTCCGAGCGTTCGGGGATCGACTTGCCGGTCCCCCGCCTCCAGCTCCTCCTTCTGAAAAAGCGTGTTCTGCAGGACGTCGCCTTGGAGCGCATCTCCGCTGACCACGATCTGGCCGCCCAGCACCTCCGTGTAAAACTCCATTGACTTGTCCATGTCATGGACCGTGACTCCGACGTGCTGTACGCCCTGGAGCCGGATGTTGAGGGCACTCTTGCCGGGCTGTTTTCCTGAGGGCATGGCTTGAACTCCTCCGATCTTCTGCCTTCTGCAAACCCTTGAGTCTGTTGAGGCCAACGAAGCTGGCCGCATCAGCCGGGACTTTTGACGATCCGCCCTGCTCCCCCAGTCTTTCCTCTGCCCAGGAAACGAGTCGATCTCGCGATGCGGCCCAGCGGCCGGGCAGCCCTCCAGGCAACCTACCGGTGGCGTCCCGGTCAAACCCGATCGACAACTCTTCGCCCAGCTCCGCTGTCGCAGCAAGAGCGAGCCGGAAGCCGCCTGGAATCTCACGAGCGAATCGCCTCGAGCAATTCCGGCGAGGCGAAGACATCGCGGTAATAGGTCAGTTGCTCACCCTTGAAGTGGCACCCACCCCGGTGACCGCGTCGGACCCAGCATACGCTCCCCTTCGCCGTCGTCTCGTGGGTGTGGTCATCGATGCAGTTCCATTCGAACCAGACAAACTCACCGTGAAACATCACGATCGGCCAGGCCATGGTCACTCCCGGCTGTGCCAGCAAGGCCCACCAGTGCGATTCCCTGGCCTTCTGTTCTTCCAGCCCGTAATACGGGCCGTCCTGGCAGAAGTACACGAGATCATCGCGATATTCCCCTGTGAGAATGTCAGCACGCCCTTTCCTGAGCGCCTCGCAGTGCGTCGGCCACCACTCCTTGTTCTCCCGCTCGACTTGCTCGAGGGAGTAGTCGGGCCCGATCGCCGGCGGCGTCTTCTCCTTCATCCTGATGAACTTCCAGGCATCCTCGAGGAGCTTCGAGGACAATGGCTCCGGGATTGGTTCCGGCTTCGAGTAATCGGCCGCAAGGCCCTGGTAGTAGTTGGTCCGTTGCCTCATGGTTTTTCCCCATCACGCTGGGTTCCGTTTGCTGGAGTCGGCCTGGCGCCCTGACTGCTCAGATCCGACTTGGTCTTGGGCAGCGGCACTGCCTTGACCGCACACTCGCCGGGAATCACGACGACCTCGATGAACTTGTTCGACGCCCAGGTCGGGCTAGTGCCCTTGCGCCCGCGCCCGCTCCCGTACGGTTTCCCCGATTCGATACTCCCGAAGATGTGCCCGACCGTCGTGGGCCCGTTGAGCGCCTCGAGGCGAATGACCCCGTTCGCGTGCTGCGGTACCCCGGGATCCACGAGCAGGTGACCAGCCGAACCCAGGTAGCCGGGCATGGTGATCGGCAGCACATAGTCGCAGGATGTGCCGTTCCGTCTGTGCAGCACGGTCGAGATGCTCTTGATGAACGGGACTCCGTCAATGAATTCGCCGTCCACGATTCCGATCGAGTCCTTGATGAGTTCTCCGCGGCCGTAGTCGTACCAGAAACTGCTCATGCCACCAAAAAACGTAGTGTACATGTCGGCAGTCCTGGAATCGAAGATGGGCAGGAGCGGGCATTCGTAATGATTCAGGGTTTGTTGAAACGATGAATCGATGCCGGGACTAAACTTATCGTCCTTGAATTCGTCGATGTAGATGGGCTCGAAGTAGGCCTCGAACTGGCCGGGGAGGAAGACTCCCCCGTAGACCCCGATGCGCGGCTTTCCGTCGGGGGCGATGGCGGGGCCGACATTACCATCGCGGCGGTGATAGGGCCGTCTTGGGTCGCTCGATGGCTTGCCGGGGTAACACTTCAGACCCACGATGCTGAGGGGATTGTCCTCGACTCCGAAGACCCGAACCTGCTCGGTGTACTGCTGCTGGAAGGCCGTGCCCGGGGCGTTCGGGTTCGGGGAATACAGCCCGTCGAAGCTATTGCCGAACACGAGACAGAGGGAATCTCCCAATCGCGCCAGGTTCCCGCCGGTCACTTTCAATGCGGGGTGCGACGTCTGGCGGAAATAGGGGTCGATCGGCGCGGACTGCATGATCGCCTTCACCAGGCCTGGTACGTCGACAGCGATCAGCTTGTCGAACGTGACCATCTTGCCGTTGGTGGTCGCCGAGGCGCTATACCCGTAGCCGCCCACGATGTAGAGTGTGTGGTCGACCTGGACATGTTGGGCGTTGGTCGAACGCAGTTGTTCGTTGATGCTGACGGGAAGGCCGTCGAGTCCGCATGACCACGTTTTGCGCTTGGCTATGTCAACGACCCAGATTCGACTGGCCGCTTGATCGCTGGGGAAATTATCCTCCAGGTTCTTCTCGCTTTCGAAGTAGCCGAAAAACGCATGCAGGCCGTTCATTCGGCCCGTCATGAAGATCCACTTCCTGCCATCCACATCCGCATGGGCATGACAGTACGAATGGAGGCCGGGCATGCCCTCGATGGTGAATGGTTCCTTCAGGCTGATCGTATAGGGTAGCGTGGCTACGTTCTCGCTCGGTTCCGCTGCCCTGACCTTCTGGCACAAGATGAACGGCACGACCCCGAGAAGGAGCCCCAGAGTCATGGTTGCCCGACGTGAGACCGCGATGCGAATCATCTCTGACACTCCGAACATCACCTGCCTTGGTGGAACGTAGGAATGGATGCCACTGTTGCGTTCAGATCACGGCCTGGCCTGGCGATGTCGCCCCGCGGAGGTTCGAGGTGGAATAATCGGTCGCCATGATCCTCCTCCTCAATCAAAAGTCCCGATGAACAGCGGATACATGGGGTAGACCCGCCACTCGTGAATCTTGTCGCCCCGGAAACGGTACGTATCGGTGCAGGGGAATTCGACGGCCTTGTTATCCTTCACGCGGGTGGCCTGGGTCACGTACTCGATGATGACGATGTCTTCGAGCTCCCAGCTCCCCCGCGGCGTCAGGCCATCGAGAACCAGGTCGGTCTTGAAGGTCTGGACGTAGAGGTCCACCACGGCATCCGGCCCGTGCCGCTCGGGGAGCCCGCCGTCCTTGAAGAGGATGTCGTCCGCCAGGAAGGTCTTGAACTGCTCCCAGTCCCGCCGAAACAGGGCCTCGCCCATCTTTTTGACGATGTCACGCTTGGTCGTCGGAGGATTCTCTGCCATGGCTGTCTCCTTGGTCCTCGGGATGAGGGTCGTCGCTGGTTCCCGCGCGATGATTCGATCGACGATCAGAACTGGCGATCGTCCTTGATGAAGCTGGGATAGACCGGGTAAGTGCGCCACTCGTGGACCTTGTCTCCCCGGAACCGGAAGGTATCGACCGAGGGATACGAGACGGTCTTGCCGTCGCCGGCGCGCCGGGCATGCACGACCATCTCGATGATCACCACGTTGTCGAGTTCCCAGCTCCCCCGGATGTCCGCGCCGGTGATCTGAAGGATGCCTCGGTGTTCTCGGATATCTCAGATGGCTTTCACTGCTCGCTAAAACCTCCGGTAAAGGGCTCACAGACGGGGACGGGAGGCTTCGTTAAGCGAACTTGTGAATGCCCAGGTGACATGAAACGCGATGGCCAGGGCGGTGTCAACTAAAAAAAGATTAATCTCGCGTTTTTAGGGAAGTCCTGGAGGGGCGGAAACCGATGAAGATGTCCCGGTACGACGGGGTAACAGGGCGACGGATCGCCGAGCGCATGTACGCCGGAATATAGAAGAACGTCCCGCCCCGCAGGGGACGATGGTGCGTGTCTTTAACGTATTCATGTATTTTTATATTGTCATCAACATTCCCACCCTTGTCGGGCGAGTAGTCCTCATACCGGCCGTTGCACCACTCAAACATGTTACCTAGCATGTCGAACAACCCAAGATCGTTTGGCAGCTTGGTGCCGCACGGACGGGCCCGATCACCATCTGTGTTGTACAGATACCAGGCATACTGCCCGAGCAGTTTCTCCGAGAGACCATAATATCGGCTGGTCATCGCCCCCGCCCGGCACGCATATTCCCATTCAGCCTCGGTAGGCAACCGATAGCCCGTCTGCTGCAAGGCATCGGCCCGGATCTTCATCCCATCGGCATACTTGCCCTCGGCGTTCGGCTCGTAACACTCGGGGAGGTTCTCCTTGCGGCTCAGCCAGTTGCAGTAGCCAGCGGCAGCATACCAGGAAACGCAGATCATCGGACCACCTTGCTTGGGA
>Ga0209040_10002581_pt1 | contig 14112 bp, 11 predicted proteins | sample BogFormECP12_OM3_FD_188240 | JGI IMG/M metagenome (GOLD analysis project Ga0209040, IMG submission 188240) | Bog forest soil microbial communities from Calvert Island, British Columbia, Canada - ECP12_OM3 (SPAdes) (version 2) | ecosystem: Environmental > Aquatic > Freshwater > Wetlands > Bog ...
CCCGGCCGCCGCCGCGACCGCCGTCGGGACGTCGCCGCCTGCCTCAATGAGCGCGGCCTCCGCGGCCTCGCCGCCGACGCCGGCGATGCGTTCGACGATGCGTCTCGCGCGAACTTTGAGCTTTGCGTTCTCGGGGCGGACGTTGATCATCAGTCCGTCGTGAACATAGCCGAGCTCAGCCGCGGCGAGGGTCGAAATGACGCCGAGCGCCGCCTTTTGCGCCGTTCCGGCCGCGAACCGGGTCGAGCCTTCGACGGCCTCCGGTCCAGTGTCAAAGACGGCGGCGACGTCGGCGAGGCTCGCGAGCGGCGAGCCCAGGCGACAGACGATCGCCGCCACTGACGCGCGCATCTCCTTGGCGCGCCGTGCGCCCGCGACGGTGAAGGGCGTCGCGCCACTCGCCGATACGGCGATCACGATATCGTCCGGTCCAAGCGCGAGCGCGTCGACGGCCTTGACCGCGGCGTCTTCGTCGTCTTCGCCAGAGCTGTCGATGACAAAGCGCTCGCCGTTGGGGGTGACGAAACGGATGCGTTCGTCGGCGAGACCAAAGGTGCCGGGAAGCTCGAGCCCGTCCTGCATCGCGATGAGGCCCGAGGAGCCGGCGCCGAGATAGACGAGACGCCCGCCGGCGCGGAGCGCTGCGGCGACGCGCTTCGCCGCCGCTTCAAGCGCCTGCGCCTCGGCCGCGACGCATTCGACCGCGCGCCGCTGGCCGGCGATGAGCGCTTCGAGCAACGGCGCGCCGCTCCCCCTCAAGCTTTTCGCGGACTGGCGCCCGGTCGCCAATGCATCTCTCCCAAAGCTGGAGCCATACCAGTTGAGGCCCTCTTGTGTTTCATTATGGGCCAAGTGTATACCACTTGTCTAGCGGTCTCAGCGAGGTCGGAGACGGGGATGGAGGGACGCCGGGCGAGCCGAGCCGAGCGCATGCCGCTGTTCGAGAGCGTTGGCGAGACCCTGAAGCGCGAGATCGCCAGCGGACGTTTCGCGGCGGCCGACGTTCTGCCGGGCGAGCGCGAATTGTCGGAAATGCTGGACGTGTCGCGGACGACCCTCAGGCGCGCGATCGCCGGACTGGTCGATGAAGGCGTGCTCGTCCACCGGCATGGCGCCGGGACCTTCGTCCGGCGCAATCCTCCGCATGTCGAGCAGCCGCTCTCGCGCCTCACCAGCTTCACCGAGGACATGCGCTTGAGAGGCCTCACGGCCTCGTCGCGGGTCATCGAGCGCGGTACCTTCCTGCCGACTCCGGAGGAATCGATGATGCTCGACATCTCTCTCTCAGAGACGGTGTTTCGCCTCGCCCGCTTAAGACTTGCCGACGGCGTGCCGATGGCGATCGAGCGCGCCACGGTGCCGCTCCGATTCCTCGGCGGAGCGGAGCCGGTTGTCGAGTCGCTCTACGCCGCCCTCGAAGCTTCGGGCTTCCGCCCGGTGCGCGCGCTGCAGCGGCTGCGCGCGGTGGTGATCGGGGCGGCGGAGGCGGCGCTCTTGGAGATCGCGGAAGGCTCGCCCGCGCTCCACATCCACCGCGTCGCCTTTGTCGGCGATGGCCGGCGGGTCGAATTCACCCGTTCGTTCTATCGCTCGGACACTTACGATTTCGTGGCCGAACTGACGCTGTCGGCGAGCGCGCGGGCGCGATCGGAAGGAGCCGTGCGATGAGCGGAACTGTCATGGCCGCCGAGATCGCCGAGGCCGGCGCCGCGGCGCGCCGTCAGCTTGTCCTCAACGCGCGCGCGACCGACGAAGCGGCGCGGCGATTGAGGGCGCTGAAGCCCGCCTTCGTTGTGACGATCGCGCGCGGCAGCTCGGATCACGCGGCGCTCTTTCTCAAATATGCGGTCGAGATCCGGCTGGGGCTCGCCTGTGCCTCGCTCGGCCCCTCGATCGCCTCGCTCTATCGCGCCCCGTTGTGCCTCGACGGCGCGGTCGCGGTGACCATTTCGCAATCGGGCCGCAGCCCGGACATCGTCGCCATGCAGCAGGCGGCGAGGAATGCGGGGGCGACGACGATTGCGCTCGTCAATGACGTCGAGTCGCCGGTCGCCGGTGAGGCCGACGCGCTCCTGCCGCTGCACGCGGGCCCGGAACATTCGGTCGCCGCGACGAAGTCGATGATCGCCTCGCTCATCGCCGGCGTCTCGCTGATCGCGCGCTGGGCCGAGGACGCCGAACTGATTGCCGCGCTCGACCGGCTGCCCGCGATCCTCGCAGCCTCCAGCGATCCCGCGCCGGAGGCGGCGGTGGAGACGCTGGCGCGATCGGCGTCGCTCTTCGTGATCGGCCGCGGCGCGACCTTCGCCGTCGCCGCCGAGGCCGCGCTCAAGCTCAAGGAGACGTCCGCGATTCACGCCGAGGCCTTCTCCTCGGCCGAAGTGCTGCACGGGCCCGCAGGCGTCATCGGGCCGGGTTTCCCGGTCTTATGCTTCGCGCCCGCCGACGAGGCGCGCGAAGGGTTCTTCGAGACCGTCGACCGCCTCGCGTCCTTCGGCGCAGCGCCGCTCGTCGTCGACGTCAAGCCTCACCCACGCTGGCCGACGCTGGTCACGCCCGACGGGGGCCATCCGCTCTTGACCCCGATCGCCGCGCTGCACGCCTTCTATCGCCTGGCCGAAGCGACCGCCTGCCGCCGCGGCCGCGACCCCGACCAGCCGCCGCATCTGATGAAGGTGACGCGGACGGTGTGAGAGCTCCCGAAAGTGTGTTACTCGAAACCATCGCTCAGACGAGGGGCCGGGGTTCATGCACGTCCTCGATCCCTGGAGAGATGCGCTCGGCGTTTTGTCCGTCATCCTCGCGGTCGTCGGCTTCCTTATCTATTTCTGGCAGACGCTCTCGGGCGAAGTGCGGCCGCATCCGCTTTCGTGGTTCCTGTTCGGCGTCTTGAGCGTCACTGGATATCTCGTGCAACGCGATCAGGGAGCCGAGGCCGGCAGCTGGGCGCTGCTTGCGATGTCGGTCATCGGCTTTCTTCTGGTTGCGGTCAGTGTGATCAGGGGCGAGCGAAGCTTTTCTTGGGCCGAATGGGCGTTCCTGATCGCCGGGCTTTTCGTCTTCCTCTTCTATCTCTTCACCAAGGAGCCGACGGTCGCGGCGATCCTTATCACGCTTGTCGACGCGTTGGGCTATGGGCCTACGTTCACCAGAGGGTGGACCAATCCGCAGAAGGACAGCGTTTCGAGCTTTGCGCTCAACGGAGCGAAATTCGTGCCATCTCTCCTGGCGATGGAGCCCATATCCTTTGCGACATGCCTCTATCCGGCGACGCTTCTCGTCCTCAATGCGGCTGTGTCGATCATGCTCCTCACCCGCCGACGCACGCTCGGGTCGCATTCGGCGAAGCAAGAATAATGCACGGCCATCTACTTTGGTATTCTACGCATATACTGCAAAACCAACAATTTCTTGCCAAACAGACCGATTTGTGTTTTACTTGTTGTTGGTGCGTTTGTAGACGCGGTCGGTGACCGCGTCAGCCGCGCTCAGCGAGCGCGGCGCCAATTCGCGGTGGTCCTGGGACCACGGGCGGTTCGAGTCGGGTGCGACGGAAAAGTCGCCGCAAGCCGTTGAAATCGCTGAAAATGGCGATGGAGATTTGCACTCGTCCCGTCCCTTCTCCCCGCTCGCGGGAAGAAGGTTAGGATGAGGGGCGGGGCGAGTCTGAGCCGGGCGGCTTATCGCCCCGCCCCTCACCCCAACCCTCTCCCCGCCTTGCGTGGAGAGGAGCCGCATCGGCTATAGCCGCACCACCTCGCCGGTGTGGATGCTCTCGTCGGCCGCGAACACGATGCGGAGCGAATTGATCGCGTCAGCCCAATGGTCCTTGAGGTCGACCTCGCCGCGGATCGCTTTGAGGAAGAGCCGCTGCTCGCGCTCGCAGAGGTCCTGATGGCCGGGCTCGTCCTCGGTCGACTCGATCCTGTCGGGCTCAACGAAGGCGCCCTTGGCGTCGAGCTTCGCGTGATGGATGCGCAGCGCATTGGTCTTGGTGTGCGCATTATGATCTGACGACTTCACTTCGCCGGCGGACTCCTTGGCGACGATCGAGACGCATCCCTTCGGCCCAATCATGTCCTTCACGAAGAACGCGGTTTCGCTCATCATCGGACCCCAGCCAGCCTCGTACCAGCCGACCGAGCCGTCGTCGAAGACGATGTTGAGATGGCCGTAGTTGACCATCGTCGGCGCGATCTCGTCGGTGAGCCGCGCGCCGACCGCGTGCACCGCGACAGGTCTGGCCCGCGTGACCTGGCACATGACGTCGACATAATGGACGCCGCAGTCGACGATCGGCGAGGTCGAGCGCATGAGGTTTTTGTGAACCTCCCAGAACGAGCCCGACGACTGCTGGTTCAAGTTCATGCGCATGACGAGCGGCTTGCCGAGCGTGCGTCCGATCTCGACGAAGCGCGTCCACGACGGATGGACGCGCAGGATATAGCCGACGAGCAGCGCCCTCTTCGCCTTGCGTGCAGCGGCGACGATCGCCTCCGCCGCCTTCAAATTGTCGGCGAGCGGCTTCTCGCAGAAGACATGCACGCCCGCCGCGAGCGCCTCGAGCGCCATCGGCGCGTGATGCTCGGTGTAGGTCGCGATCGCGACCGCGTCGGGCTTCAGCGCCTCGAGCGCCTCGCCGAGATGCTCGAATCGCGCAAGACCCGGGAATTCCTGGTCGAGGTCTTTTCGCGCCGCGGCGTTGCGGGTGCACAAGCCCACGAGCTCAAACCCGTCGATCGCTTTGTAGGCGCGGGCATGGCTGAGTCCCATCGTGCCGAGGCCGACGACCAGCACGCGTTGCCGTTTGGTCTCGGCCGCATGCGCATCGCTCATCGGGCGTCTCCCTTGTCGCTTCGGCCGCTACGCCATCAGCCACTCGTGCGCGGGGTCGTTGCGGAAGCGCCAGACGCGCTTCGGCCCGGCCATGGTGTTGAGATAGTAGAGGTCGTAGCCGTGCGGCGCGCCGACCGGATGATAGCCCTTCGGCACCAGCACGACGTCGCCGTCCGCAACCGTCAGCGTCTCGTCGAGCGAGCGGTCGTCGGTATAGATTCGCTGAAAGGCAAAACCTTGCGGCGGCTTCAGGCGATGATAGTAGGTCTCCTCGAGATAGGATTCGTCGGGCAGCGCGTCGCGGTCATGCTTGTGCGGCGGATAGCTCGACCAGTTGCCGGCGGGCGTGAGGACCTCGATGACGAACAGGCTTTCGGCCCCTCCGTCGCCCTCCGCCAGAACATTGCGAATATGACGCGTGTTCGAGCCTTCGCCGCGCGTCAACGTGCGAACGTCGTCGGGCTTGATGACGCGCGCCTTGAGCCCGCCGCTCGCCGGCGCCGAACAGAGCGCGAGCTCGCAGTCGGTCACCGCTTCGATCGAAGCGGCGGTGTGGGGCGGCAGATAGACCGACCACGGCAGCCCATCGAATACGCTCGCGCGCTCACCGATCGCCCCGGAATCGAAGCCGTTCGCCGTCATGCGCGCCTTGCCCGAGAGGATCACGGCGCAGACCTCCCTGCCGTCGGTGTCGAGCTTGGATTTGGCGCCCTCACTCAGGCTCCGCGTCTCGAAGCCGACGTAGCGCCAACCCGCGCTCTCCGGGGTGATGCGATGACTGACGCCGTCCGCGCCGCGGGCGGCATGAACGATGAGTTTCGATTCCGACATGACGGCCTCCTCCTGCTTGCCCTCACCCCAGCCCTCTCCCGCAGGCGGGAGAGGGGGCGAATCCCTTCTCCCATTTACGGGAGAAGGTGGCGCGAAGCGCCGGATGAGGGTCTTGCAGCATTTCTACACCAACCCCGCCTCCTTGAGCGCCGCGCGCATCTGCGCGACGCCCTTCTTGGCATAGGGCAGAGCCGGCGCTTTCTTCGGGTCCTGCTCGGCCTCCAGCACGATCCAGCCAGAATAGCCCTTGAGCTCCTTGAACACCGCAACATAGTCGATCATGCCGTCGCCCGGGACCGTATAGACGCCGAGCTCAGCGCCCATGCCGAGAATCGAATCGAGGAAGCTCCAGTCTTCGGCGTTGGACTGGCGCATCTTGTCTTCGCGCACGTCCTTGCAATGGACGTGGCCGATCCGCTCGCGATAGGCGCGCGCGAGCCCCGCCGGATCGGCGCCGCCCCAGCGCGCGTGTCCGGTGTCGAGCAGGAGATGCACGGGCGGCCTGGTGTGGGCCATGAAGGCGTCGATGTCGCGCTCCGACTGGATGATCGTGCCCATGTGGTGATGGTAGCAGAGCTTGAGCCCCTCGCCGTCGAGGCGCTTGGCGAATTCGGTCATCTTCGCGCCGAAGCCGGGCCAGTCGCCCTTGCCGAGCCGTGGCCGCTCGGAGAGGGGTCGCGACCGATCGCCATGGATGGCGTTCGACGTCTCCGCCGCGATGACGACAGTCGCGCCGGTGGCCTTCGTCGTGGCGATATGGGCCTCAGCCGCTTCGAACTCCTCGAGCGCGGAGCGCTTCAGAAGCTCCGTCGAGTACCAGCCGCCGACGAAGGCGAGACTGAACTCGGCGAGCTTCTCTTTCAGAGCGGCGCCGTTGTTGGGGAGCTTGTGGCCCTTCTCCATGCCTTCGACGCCGGTTTCCCTCGCCTCGGCGAGGCAGGTCTCGAGCGGCGTGTCGCCGCCGATCTCCTGAAGATCGTCGTTCGACCAGCCGATGGGGTTGGCGCCGATGCGGATGCTCATCTCAGTCTCCAAAGCGCTGGATCGCCAGCGCATCTTCATAACGGCGGCGCGCGGCGTCCACCTCCGCGCGCTCCGAGACGGCAGGCACGGCGACGTCCCACCAGAACCCGCCCGCGTCCGTTGAGCCGAAGGGATCGGTGTCGATGACGATGACCTGGGTCGATCTCGCCGCGCGGGCCGCTTTGAACGCGTCCTCGAGTTCGGCGATCGAGCCCACCTTGACGGCGCCCGCTCCCATCGAGCGGGCATGCGCGACGAAATCGACCGCCGGCAGGACCTCGTGCCGCGCGTCGCTGAAGAGATTGTTGAATTGCGCGCCACCGGTCGCGCGCTGCAGGCGCGTGATGCAGCCGAAGCCGCGATTGTCGTTGACGACGATGATGAGCTTAAGGCCCAGCATCACCGACGTCGCGATCTCCGAATTCATCATGAGATAAGAGCCGTCGCCGAGCGTCACGACGACTTCCCGGTCGGGCATCGCCAGCTTGACGCCGAGTCCTCCGGGGATCTCATAGCCCATGCAGGAATAGCCGTATTCGACGTGATAGCCGAGCGGCGCTCCCGGCCGCCAGAGCTTGTGCAACTCGCCGGGCAGACCGCCAGCGGCGCAGACGATCACGTCGCTCGCCTGGCCGGTGCGCATCAGGGCGCCGAGCACCTGCGCGTCGGTCGGCAGCTCGGCGTTGGTCTCGGCCGTATATCGGCCGGCGGTCGCGCTCCATTCGGCCTTGGCCCTGGCGGCAGCCTCGCCCCACGCGCGCGGCGCGGTCCAGCCGCCGAGCGCCTTGTCGAGCGCGGCGAGCGCGGCGCGGGCGTCGCCGACGACCGGCGCGGCGCGATGCTTCGCCGCGTCGAAGGGCTGCACGTTGACGCCGATGAAGCGACGGTCGGGATTCTTGAACAGCGCCCAGGAGCCGGTGGTGAAATCGGCGAAGCGCGTGCCGATGCCGACGATCACATCCGCTTCGCTCGCCAGCGCGTTGGCGGCGCCCGTGCCTGTGACCCCGACTGCGCCCATCGCCAGGGGATGATCCTCAGGGATCGCCGATTTGCCCGCTTGCGTCTCGGCGATAGGCATTCCACGTCGCGCGCAGAAGTCGATCAGCTCGCGCTCGGCGTCGGAATAGAGGACGCCGCCGCCGCAGACGACGAACGGCTTCTTGCTCGCCGTCAGGAGATCGACGGCGACGGCGATCTCGCGCGGGTCCGGCGCGATCCGCCTCTGGCGATGCACCCGCTCCTCGAAAAACGAAACGGGATAGTCGTAGGCTTCCGTCTGGACGTCTTGGCAGAAGGCGAGCGTGACCGGCCCGCATTCGGCCGGGTCGGTGAGCACCGCAAGGGCGCGCGTCAGCGCCGGCACGATTTGCTCGGGACGCGTAATACGATCGAAATAGCGCGACACCGGCCGGAAGCAGTCGTTCGCGCTCGCCGTCCCGTCGCTGAAGTCCTCGACCTGCTGCAGCACAGGATCGGGCTTCCGATTGGCGAAAATGTCGCCGGGGATCAGCAGCACAGGCAGGCGATTGACATGCGCGACCGCAGCCGCCGTGACCATGTTGGTCGCGCCGGGGCCGATCGAGGTCGTGCATGCCATCATGCGCCTGCGGCGCGAGGCCTTGGCGAAGGCGATCGCGGCATGCGCCATCGCCTGCTCGTTATGCGCGCGGTAGGTCGGGAGCTGATCGCGGGCGGAATAGAGCGCTTCTCCGAGGCCCGCCACATTGCCGTGGCCGAAGATGGCGAACACCCCCTCGAAGAGCCGCTGCTCGCGGCCGTCGATCTCGACTTTCTGAGCGCTGAGGAAGCGGACCATCGCCTGCGCGGCTGTCAGTCGGACTGTTTTCATTGCGTGAGCGTTCCTCTTTCAGTCGTTCATGCAAGCCGCGCGCGGGACGGGCGCAGCGCGCAGACGAATTCAGGTAGGTGGGCGTCCAGATAAGTGCTTATGGCGCCGCGGCGGCGCTCCAGATAGACTTTGGCGAGAACGACGGCGAGGCCGATCGCCGACAGCGCAAACGAAAACCCGATGACGTCGTTGAAGACGTCGTGCGCCAGATGGCCGAGATAGATGACCACGCCGATCGCGCCGAACACTACGTAGACGCGGCGGTCGAGGAACAGCCCGAAGGCGATGAACGCGATGTTGAACGCGCAATAGACCGCCTTGCTGAATTCGTCGCCTTCGCCTGCGGTGATCCCGCCCCAGAGCGTCATCGCGCCGAACAAGTGGAGCCAAAAGCCGAAGTCGCCGAGCGCGGCAAATCTGAGATCGAGCGTCCAGGCCGCGGCGATCATGGCGATGCCGATGATCTCGGAAACCGTGCGGCGCAGTTCCAGGTCCGAATCCCAATCGGGTATGTGCCCGTGCGTGAGAAGCGCCGCCAGGTCCATCGACAGGAACCAGAGCGCGAAGGCGGCGATCAGGAGGATGAAGGGGAACGGAAAGCGCCACAGGGCCAGCGCCGCGGCGACGACGGCGCCGAGCTCCGTTGATCAATGGATAGAACTCGTCATAGCCTTTTGGCTTGTCAGCCGCCCAGAGACCCAGCGCGTCCTGCACGCCGTAGATCGCCAGCGGGACCATCGAAACAGCGACCGCGACGAACAGCCCTCCCGGCATCCGCGTTCCCGGTCTCGACCACAGGAAGCCGCCCAGCCACAGGAACCCCGCCGCGTAGGCGGCCGCGATGCCGGCCAGCGCCCAGCCGCCCAGTTTCTCGAACGCCGAGGTGGCGAAGAGCCCCATCGCGCCCATGACCAGCAGAGCGCCGGCGTAATAGAGGACGTGGACGGGATCGAACTTCGGCGCCGGTGCCGCGGAAAGCGAGGATGCGCTCCGCCGTCGGTCAGCGGCGAACGCGACGAGTTTGGCGCGCATCGCCGGATCGAGAAGCCCGGCGTCGACCGCCGCATCGAGATCGCTGTCGTCGAGCATCACACGCCCCCGCCCGCCGCCTCTCGCCAGAGGTCGCATAGCCGAGCGAAGGCGCCCGCCATCCGCTCGACCGCTTCGCGATCGCCGATGCGGCCGCCGAACCATTCGACCGCCGGCTCGACAAAGATCGTCCGGCCGACCGCGAAGCCTTTGACGAGGCCGCAGGATCGCGCGACCGCGAAGGTTTGCGCAAGATCGTCCTCCGGCGCCTCGAGGCCAAGAAGCACCACGCCGCGGCACCACGGGTCTCCCGCTGTCACCGCGCGCTCGATTGAGTCCCACGCAGCCTGGCTCGACTGTCCTTCGAGCTTCCACCAGTCCGGTTTGACGCCGATCGCATAGAGCCGCTCGATGACCCTGGCCGTCGTGTCGTCCTGAACCGGACCGTTCTTGCTCGCGATGATCTCGATCAGGAGTTCGCGGCCGAGCGTGCGCGCGGCGTCGTAAAGGCGCAGAAGCTCGCGCTCCTGGCGCGCTTTCATCTCAGGCGGGTCGTCGGGATGATAGAAGCAGAGGCACTTGATCGTATGGGCGACCGGCCATTCCTGGAGCTTGGCGGCGAGCGAGCCGCCATATTCGAAATCGAGCGGGCGCGAGCCCGGCTCCTCGACCGGCCGCGCGATCCAGAGGTCGTGATCGAGCGCCCGAAAGAGCGCCTCGCGACCGTACTTCCCATCGAGCAGCATGCCGTAGCCGGGTCGGCCCGCGGCGACTTTCGCCGCAGCCTCGACCGCCAGAAGCTTGAACGCGCTGATGCGCTCCCGGTTCGCCCCCGCGTCGTCCGCGATCTTTTCGAGCTGCATGCGATGGTCGATGGCAAGCGCCATGATCGATGACGGCTGCGGGCGGCGCGTCGTCGCCCAATGGATATGATTTAGCGCCGCGTCGTGACGCAGGGCGTGGTGGCGGGAACCGTGTTTCAGGAAACCGCTGAGCTCGGCCCAGGTCGGGTATTCCGCCGAGCAGAGGAGGCGCGACACCGCGAAAGCGCCGTTCGCGTTGGCGTAGGCGCAGCAGGTCTCCAGCGGCTCGTCCTTGAGCCAGCCGCGCAGGAAGCCCGACATGAAAGCGTCCCCTGCGCCGAGCACGTTATAGACTTCGACCGGAAAGCCCGGCCCCTTGATCCCCTCCTCCAGCGTTGCGGGAACAGGGCCAGGAAAAACGACGCAGCCCATCGGGCCTCTCTTGAGCACCAGCGTCGCCTGGCTCGTGACGCGCACGGCCTTTAACGCGGATAGCGGATCGTCTGCGCCGCCGGCGGTCATCATCTCCTCTTCCGTGCCGACGATCAGATCGCATTGCGGCAGAATGGCGCTCAGGCTCCGCGTCACGTCGCCCGACTTGATGTAGCGCTCCTCGCCAGCTCCATGGCCTGCGAGGCCCCAGAGATTGGGCCGGTAATCGATATCGAAGACAATTCTGCGCCCGGCGGCGCGCGCCAGTCGCATGGCCTTGTGCTGCGCGGCGGCGGCGTTGGCCCGCGCGAAATGGGTGCCGCTGACCAGAATCGCCCTGGCGCTTTGGATATAGGCGGGATCGATGTCACTCTCGTCGAGCGCGCCGTCGGCGCAATTGTCCCGATAAAAGATGAGCGGGAAGGTTCTTTCGTCGCGGATGCCGAGCAGCACCAGCGAGGTGAGCCGCGTGGGATCGGTGTGGATGCCCGAGACGTCGACGCCTTCGCGCGCGCACTGCTCGCGGATGAACCGGCCCATGTGCTCGTCGCCGACGCGCGTGATGAGGCCGCTCTTGAGGCCGAGACGCGCCGTGCCGATGGCGATGTTGGTCGGACAGCCCCCGACGGCCTTGGAGAAGCTCGCCATGTCCTCGAGGCGGCCTCCGACCTGCACGCCATAGAGATCGACCGACGAGCGGCCGATCGTGATGACGTCGAGACGCGGTTCCGGCACGCTCAACTCCCGTTCAGGGCTCGATCGGCGGGTCGGCGGTCCCGACGACATTCTGATCGAAGTCGATATTGGAACCCGTCATCAACCCCGACTCGTCCGAGCAGAGATAGGCGCAGGCGCGGGCCACCTCCTTCGGATCGATCAGCCGCCCGAACGGCTTGGTCTTCGCGGCGGTCTCGAGCCATCCGTCCTGCGCCCCATGGTAGGTCTTCATGATCCGGTCCTCGCCGGGCGTCGACATCCAGCCGATGTTGAGCCCGTTGACGCGGATGCGGAACTTGAGCAGCGAATGGGCGACGTTGCGGGTGAGGGTGGCGAGCGCGCCTTTGGAGGCGCAATAGGCGGCGATGAACGGCTGTCCGCCATGAGCCGACATCGACTGGATGTTGACGATCGCGCCCGCGATCTTCTCGCGCCGCATGATGCGGGCCGCCGCCTGGATCAGAAAGAAAGGCGCACGCACATTGACGTCGAAAATCTCGTTGTACCGTTCCTCTGTCGTGTCGAAGATGTCGCCCCGGTCGGTTAGCGCGGCGGCGTTGACGAGCGCGTCGACGCGGCCGAAGCGCCTGTCAGCCTCGGCCACCACGTTTCGACAGTCCGCGACCTTCGAGAGGTCCGCCTTGACGAAGACGGTCGGACAGCCGGCCGCCGAAATCTCTTTCGCCACCCGTGCGCCGTTGTCCGAATTGCGGCCGCAGATGACGATCCCGGCCGCCCCGCGTTCGGCGAAGAGCCTCGCGATCGCTTCGCCAAGTCCCTGCGTGCCGCCGGTCACGACGGCGATCTTGCCGTTGAGATTGGCCGGACCGCGATAGGGCTCGCGCGCGAGGCGCCCGATTTCGGGCGCGGAACTGGCTGCCATGGGCGCTTTCTCCCTTCGGTCTCGACCGGCGAACGCGCCGCCGACCTTCGCGCAGAATGAAACAAAAATTCTATTCACAAGTCAATATGGAACGGATATTCTTTTTCGATAGCGCGCTTGCGGGCGCCGTCGGCGCAGCGGCTCAGGGAGGATTTCATGAAATTCGGCATCATCGGCGCGGGGCGCATCGGTAAGATTCACGGCGGCAACATCGCCGCTCGCCGCGACTGCAACGTGGTCTACGTTGCCGACGCAGATCCAACGGCCGCAGCGGCGCTGGCGGAGGCGAGCGGCGCGAAGGCTGCGTCTGTCGAGGACATTCTGGGGTCAAACGAGGTCGATGCGGTCGCCATCTGCTCGCCGACGGATACGCACGCCGATCTCATCGAGCGCTCGGCGCGCGCCGGGAAGGCGATCTTCTGCGAAAAGCCGATCGACCTCGACGTCAACCGGATTCGAGCCTGTCTCGACGTCGTCAAACAGGCCGGCGCAACCCTGATGATCGGCTTCAACCGCCGATTCGACCCCAATTTCGCTTCCCTACGGAAGCGTATAGCGGAAGGAGCGATCGGCTCGCTCGAGATCGTCTCGATCGTCTCGCGCGATCCGTCCCCGCCGCCTCTCTCGTATATCGCCCGGTCGGGCGGCCTTTTCCGGGACATGATGATCCACGATTTCGACATGGCGCGCTTCATCCTGAATGAGGAGCCGGTCGCCGTCAGCGCCATGGGTTCGGCGCTTGTCGACCAGGCGATCGGCGAGGCCGGCGACATCGACACCGCCGTCGTCATCATGGAGACGAAGTCGGGCAAGGTCGCGCAGATCTCCAACTCCCGCCGCGCGACCTACGGATACGACCAGCGCGTCGAGGCGCACGGCGACAAAGGCATGGCGCATGCCGCCAATATTCGGGAGACCACGGTCGAACTGGCCGGCGCGCACGGATTTACCAGCGACAGAGTTCTCAACTTTTTCCTCGAACGTTACGACAGCGCCTATCGCAACGAACTCGACGCGTTCGTTAACGCGGTCAAGACGGGCGCCAAGCCGCGTCCCGACGGCGAGGACGGCCTCCGGGCCAACATCCTCGCGGACGCGGCCTATCAGTCCTGGAAAACAGGACAGCGGGTCAAGGTCGGCTGAATTCGGGCGGTTTCGCTCTTCGAATTTGTGGTTGCGCGCTTGCCTGCGTCGCATGCTCGGCCTATAGGCGGCTCCCGGTCAATAGGAACAAGGCATGGCGGAAACGCAGGAACGACGCCCGGCCTCCAACTGGGCGCCAGGCAGCGCGTCGCGCCCCCCGGATCCGCCCCAATTTCTCGCGCGCGTCATCCTAATGTTGCGCCGGCGTCGTCGCACCCTTCGACGGCTCGGCGTCGCCGCGAGCTTTCTCATCATCGCGGTCTCTGCGACGATCTTCGTGCGCACGTTGCTGCGCATCGACGTCAACAAGTTCAAAGCCGCGATCGCTGCGACAGGCGGCGATCAAATCATCCTCGCCTTCGCCTTTACGGCATTGAGCTACCTTGCGCTGACGGGTTACGACGGCTTGGCCCTCCGGCATCTCGGAATTAAGGTTCCCTATTGGTTGACGGCGCTTGCGTCCTTCGCCAGCTACGCGGTCTCGTTCACCCTGGGGTTCCCGCTCGTGACTGGCGGGGCGATCCGATACTGGCTCTACGCTCCGGCGGGCCTCACCGCCGGCAAGG
>Ga0209040_10002582_pt1 | contig 14105 bp, 11 predicted proteins | sample BogFormECP12_OM3_FD_188240 | JGI IMG/M metagenome (GOLD analysis project Ga0209040, IMG submission 188240) | Bog forest soil microbial communities from Calvert Island, British Columbia, Canada - ECP12_OM3 (SPAdes) (version 2) | ecosystem: Environmental > Aquatic > Freshwater > Wetlands > Bog ...
ATGCGCTCGATGACAAACACCAATTTCAGCTGCAAAGCGGGGAGGGGAGGGTGGAGTAGGGGAGCGCTCACGCCATCGGCGGGTAACGACGTTGACTTTGCTATTAAGGCCCAAGCCACTGCTCTTGTAAAATGTAGTGAGGGCACAAGAGCCGCATAAAGAGACACAGCCTTTTTTTAGAAGTTTTGACAGGCGAACTTGCGTAGGGTGGCTTGGCGACGCCGGGGCACTTCGTGGGGTCACACGAAAATGCTTTGGTTACCGCCGCATCACGGGAGCTACTCAAGTCAAAAGGTAAGGTTCTCCGTATAGACCAGAACGGTGCCTGATCCGACCATCCGTTCAACGAACGGCCACTAAAGCGCTAAGTAAATAAGCCGTTTGTATAGACAAGATCGGAGGTAAACCTTATCTTTGGGCTTGTCAGATGACGGCGAACACCGCAAACAACTTTTTTTCGACTTGGAAGCTTGACCCGTCAAACGGCGTGCTGCTGCACGTCCAAATTGAGCGGTTGCTTCGCGATTTGATTAGCCGTCCTCCCTACTCCAGTGGGGCATTGTTGCCGGACGAGCTTACCATGGCGAGCCGGCTTGGGGTCAGCCGCGGCACTGTTCGCCTAAGCATTCTCAACCTGGTGCACCAAGGATTCCTGGAGCGTCGGAAAGGCGTAGGGACCAGAGCGGTCCAGACCGGTCTCGTGGACTGGGCGAGCCTGACGGGCGAGATGAGGCGAAAGGGAATCAAGGTCCAGTCGTTTCTGCTGGAAGTCTCGGATAAACCCGCCAAGGGAAAAATCGCTGACGCACTCCAAGTGCCGACGGAAACCCCGGTTAAATGTCTGGATCAGGTCCGTGGATGGGATGACCGCCCCGTCTTGCAGTCGCGGTCGTGGTTTCATCCCCGGCTCAAACTTTCCGGTAAAGAAGATTTTCGGCGTCCGCTTTATACGCTTATCAAAGAGGAAACGGGCATCATCGCTGACCATGCCCGCGAAGAATTTTTGGCGGTGATGGCTGATGGGCGAACCGCGCGCCGTCTTAAGATCAAAAAGGGAACGCCTCTACTTCTCCGGCGGCGGACATCGTTCGACTCGCAAGATCGTCCCATAGAATATGCCGAAATTCTTTACGACACCGGGGACGTTTCGCTGACGTTAACCTCTCGCTGGAATCCGGTTGATTAGACCGATATTTCTTTAGTTTCTGCGTTAGGAACTGATAGCCGAGCTAACTAACTCTGAGGCTTTACGCATAAGACCCGGAGGCGGTTATGCCCAGTTCGGCGCGCTTGTCTTTGCGCTCGGTGGCGACGCGTGCCTCGTAGCCGCTTTCCCGAAAGGCGGCCAATGGATCCAGCGGCAAGTTGTGTTGCTTGCGCCATTCAATGATGGCCGGGCGAACGTCGGCAAAAAACGCCGCTCGAAGACATTCCTCGGCGTCGACCTGCTCGTTACGTTGTTGATGACGCGCCAGCTTTTCGTGATCCACCGAAGCCGCTTTCACATACAATTCCTGAGCGGTCACCGCAGTTTGAATCATCGCTTCGATCTTTGGCTTATCGATGTGCGATTGGTCGATCATATACGGAATCTGCGGCGTCTGCCCCGTTTCCCATCCGAAGAAGTGAATTTCGTGAAAGATCCTGAATGCCTGGTAAGGGTCGATCGATCCGAAGGTGAGGTCATCATCCGCGTAGCGCCGATCGTTGAAATGAAACCCGCCAAGCATACCAGTATCCAGAAGCCAGGCGACGATCTGCTCGATATTCTGCGACAGGTAATGGTGGCCTGTGTCGACCAGCACGCGAGCCTTGGGACCGACTTCCTTTGCAATGAGGTAAGACATACCCCAATCCGCCAGGTCCGTGTGGTAGAACGCCGGCTCAAACGGTTTGTATTCCAGCAAGATCTGCTGATCAGCAGCTAACGTCTCATGGAGCGGGCGCAACGTTTCCACAAGAGCGCGCTTGCGCCACCGGATGTTAGACTGGCCCGGGTAATTTGAGCCGTCGGCCAGCCAAATAGCGACGAGTTGGCTACCCGTTTGTTTCGCCAGTTCGGCGCTTTCGAGCAAATGCCTCACCGCTACGGCGCGCACCTCCTCGTCGCGGTTACAGAGCGAGCCATATTTATAGATCTGGTCTTGGAAGAGGTTTGGGTTGATTGCCCCGATACGGACTCCGTATTTTTGCCCTAGCTGCACGACTTGGGCCGCGGGTTGGCCAGGGCGGAAATCCCAGAGCACATGAACCGCGACAGATGGACAAAAACCGGTAAACGCGTGGACTTGTCCGGCGTCAGCAAGCTTATCATTGATATCGATCGCAGCGGCATCCTGGAGGAACTTGCCGAAGCGGGTGCCGGTGTCGGCAAAGCCCCAACTCGGGGTCTCGATCCGGAATTGATCGAGCGCCTGTTGAATACTTTGGTTTTGATGTTCGTTCATAAGTGCGGAGGGGAATTCTTTTTGACGGCCAAGAATCGTCGCAATGAAAATTCACTATGTCTACACATTATTTTAAAAATTTGTCTAGACATTGAGAAAAACCGGCGTCATGGTGTCGATCGGATCGTTACTCTTCCAAGAGTAACAACAAGTTCATCTTCATCGTATGCCTAAATTTACCCCTACCCGGCGATTCTCCGCGATATTCAGAAGCTAGGAAACTATTCGAAAAAGATATAGGAGAATACTGAATGGATTTTCCCAAACAACAGTGATTCGTAGATAACTTCTTGGAAGTTTACCGCTTCGGTTTCAACATCATAGCGCACCTTTTCTTTACACTCTCTTGATTGGTCATGAGCCCGCCTACCATTGAGCTGGTCGACATTTACAAATCGTTCGGAAGCACCCGTGTTCTAGAGGGAGTCAGCCTGTCGCTTTTTCCCGGGGAAGTGCATTCACTGATGGGCGAGAACGGGGCGGGCAAAACCACCCTGGTCAAAATCATGGCCGGGCTGCATCTGTCCGATAAAGGCGCGATTCGTATGAATGGGCAGGAAGTACTTTTTCGATCGACCTCCCAAGCACAGCAGGCTGGGGTTTCCGTGATCTACCAGGAGCCAACGCTGTTCCGCGACCTCTCCATTGCCGAGAACGTCTTTATGCATCGTCAGCCGAAGACTGCCTACGGTTGGATCGACTACGCCGAAATGAGCCGGGTCGTTTCACAGCACCTGAACCAACTTGGTGTGTCGTTGCGGCCCGAAGATCCGGTCTTGGGAATGAGCATTGCCGACCAGCAAATCGTGGAAATCATCAAGGCGCTAACGTTCGAAGCCAAGGTGCTAATCATGGACGAACCGACAGCGGCCCTTTCGGGCGAAGAAGTGAAGCGCTTGTTCCAGGTCGTCGAGCGTTTGCGGGATAAAGGGGTGGCAGTGATGTTTGTTTCGCATCGGTTAGAGGAAGTCTTTGCGATTTCTCAACGAATTACCGTGATGCGCGACGGGCGGGTAGTCGGGTCTGGACCCCTAAAGGAATGGACTACTGACGAGGTGATTCGTAAGATGGTCGGGCGATCTTTGGAGGCTCTCTACCCGAAAGCAAAGGTGGAACCTGGTAAGGTGGTTCTACGGGTTCGCGACCTGCGCCGGGCGGGGGTGTTCAAGGGCATCAGCTTTGAGGTGCGGGCAGGGGAGATTGTCGGCTTGGCTGGCTTGGTCGGCGCTGGGCGCAGCGAGGTCGCGCGCGCGATTTTTGGAATCGATCCCCTGGATAGCGGTGAAGTGTCAATCGGCGACAAAGCACTCAGCAACCACACGCCGCAAACGGCGATGGCCGCTGGGATCGGCTACGTCCCTGAAGATCGCCAACAGCAAGGGCTGGTGATGGAAATGACAGTCACGCGCAATGTGACGTTGACCGTTCTGCACCAGCTGCAACGGTTCGGTCTGGTCTCCCAAAACAAAGAACGGGAGATTGCTGCGCAGTGGACGCAGCGAATGCAGCTTAAGGGCCACATTGAGGAACCGGCTAACATCTTGTCGGGCGGCAACCAGCAAAAAGTTGTCCTGGCCAAGTGGCTGGCCACGCTGCCAAAGCTTCTCATTGTCGACGAGCCTACCCGGGGCGTCGATGTCGGCGCTAAATCGGAGGTTCACCGAACCTTAAGCCAGTTAGCAAACGAGGGGATGGCGATCATCATGATTTCCAGCGAATTGCCGGAAGTCATTGGGATGGCCGACCGGGTACTGGTGATGCACGAAGGGAAACTCACCGCCGAGTTGGCCCGTTCAGAAGCGACCGAAGAGGCGATCATGTTCGCTGCGACCGGCCAAACGGGGTCGGTTCGTGACAAGAAATCAAAAGCTACTCCCAACGGACAATCATGACGAAGGAACTAAAAAGTAGCGCCGATGGGCATGGGTGGATGAACGCGTTCGTGCGCAGTCGTGTGGGCAGTCTGGTCCTCCTGATCGCGGTGCTGACCGTGCTGACCACCGCGCTTAATCCGCGTTTCGTAAGCCCGCAGAGCCTGAAAGACCTGATGTTAAACGTCTCGATCATCGCTCTGCTTGTGCTGGGGCAGACGGTCATCATCCTGATGCGCCAAATTGATCTCTCCATCAGTTCAATTGTCGGCATCACCGCTTTTCTCTCTGGAACGCTGTTCATCAATTACCCTGGGATTCCCAGTGTGGCGGTCGTGTTAATCGCCGTCCTGGCTGGTCTCGTTCTCGGGACGGTGAATGCAGCTTTAATCGCCTGGGGAAGGATTCCAGCTTTAATTACTACCTTGGGTACGCTGTACATTTTTCGGGGCGCCAATTATGCCTGGGTTCACGGTCGGCAGGTTAATGCGGTGAACGTTCCCGGTTCCTTCTTGGCCATCGGTACTTCCACGTTTGTGGGTATTCCGCTCCTGACCTGGATTGTCCTTATACTGTTAGTCATTTTTGCGATCGGGTTACGCCAATACCGCGTTGGGCGAGAATTCTATGCGATAGGGAGCAACCCGACTGCGGCCGTTCTTGCGGGCATCAATGTCAGTCGCCGGCTCGCCACCGGATTTATCGTTTCCGGCGCCATAGCCGGGTTGGCGGGCGCTCTATGGCTGGCACGTTTTGGGACCGTAGACGCGACGGCCGCGGAGGGGATAGAGCTGACGGTGATTACGTCGACCGTGGTGGGAGGCGTTGCTATCACCGGCGGCGTGGGTACAGTCGTCGGCGCAGTTCTGGGAGCGCTGTTGTTAAGCGTGTTTAGCAGTACCCTTGTTTTTCTGCGGGTGCCTTCCTTCTGGCAGCAATCTTTTCAGGGCGCGATGCTTCTCTTGGCTATTGCAGCGGACGCCTACCTGGCATACCGCCATGCGTTGCGCTCGCGAGTTAAATGGAGTCACGTATGAGTCAAAGCCAACCGAGCACACGACGACTTGCCCGCCGAGTCAGCTGGGAGACCATTCTCGCTCTCCTTCTGTTGATTGCTGTAGCAGGCGGAACGTTTCTTAACAAAGATTTCCTGACTTCTGACAATTGGGCTAACCTGTTGGCTAACTTTGTGGAGATTGCGCTGATGGCGCTGCCGTTAAGCCTGATCGTGATCACTAACGACATCGATCTTTCGGTTGCGTCGATGCTTGGCCTTTCGAGCTCCCTACTTGGGTTGCTTTGGGAGTACAAGCTCGCCATGCCGCTGGCGATCCTGATTTGCCTGGTAGTAGGCGCCCTGTGCGGGGCGTTCAACGGCTTTATGATCGTCCGGTTCCGCCTCCCTTCCTTGGCCGTGACCATCGGGACGCTCGCACTCTTCCGGGGATTTGCGTATATCATTCTGGGAGATAAGGCGATCGCCGACTTTCCGCCTGAGTACACCGGGTTTGGGATCGGGGTAATTCCCTACACATTTATTCCGATGCCTTTCGTGCTGTTCATCGTCTTGGCGCTGATTTTCTGGGTAGTGCTTCATCACACCACCATTGGCCGGAGCCTTTACGCGGTCGGAGGTAACCAAACGGCGGCGCGTTTCTCCGGGGTAAACATCAGCCGGTTGAAGATGCTGCTGTTTATCCTTTCAGGCGTGATCAGCGCACTGGCAGGAATCGTTTTCACCTTTCGGTTTTCCAGTTCCCGAGCCGATAACGGGACAGGGTTTGAGTTGAGCGCCATCGCGGCAGTGTTTTTGGGCGGCGTCACGGTTCAAGGCGGCAAGGGTACGGTGACGGGAGTTGTACTCTCCCTTCTGTTGATCGGGGTCATTAACAATGTGTTAACCCTGGCTGATGTGGCGAGCGAAATCTTGAGAATCGTGACCGGGTCGCTGCTGATAATCAGCATCCTTCTGCCTAACCTGATTGCCTCGACGCGCGAAAGGTTGCGACTGATGCAGCGTCAAAAAGAGATTGCAAAGCTCGGCACCGCATCCGTGGCCAAATGATTTTCCTATCTAGATCTAAAACCCTAAGCACCCCCACGAACCATCCTATGATTATTAACTCTCTAACTAGAACCATCGCTGTAGTTTGTTCCGTAACGTTCCTTGGAATGGTTGCGTACGCCCAGGACAAGCCGATCAAAAAAGGCCTCAAATTCACCGCTATTCCAAAGAATATTAACAACCCTTACATGGTGATCCAAAGCGGAGGCGCCATGGACGCCTGCAAGGAGCTGGGCATCGAAGGCAAGGTAGTGGGCCCTTCTGAAACCGGTGCCTCGGCTCAGGTCCCGTATATCAACACGGCCATCACCCAGCACCAGAACGCGATCCTGATTGCTGCGAATGACCCTAACGCACTGGTGCCATACCTGAAAAAGGCGATCGGCCAAAAGATAACGGTCGTGACGTTAGACTCCGACACACTCCCGGAAGGTCGCAACGTTTTCATCAACCAGGCCTCGGCCGAGGGCATCGGCCAAAGTCTCGTACAAACGTTAGCCAGACAGATCGGGAGCAGCGGCGACTTTGCTATCCTTTCGGCGACGCCCAATGCCACGAACCAGAATACGTGGATCAAGTACATGCAGGAGGAGCTAAAAAAGCCGGAATACAAGGACATGAAATTGGTCAAGATCGCTTACGGAAACGACGAGGACCAAAAGTCGTTCACTGAAACTCAAGGTTTGCTCCAGGCTTACCCAAGCCTCAAAGGCATTATCAGCCCGACGAGTGTTGGGATTGCGGCTGCGGCGCGCTACATCTCCACCAGTCCCTACAAAGGCAAGGTTGCTCTCACCGGCTTAGGAACACCGAACCAACTACGCGAGTTTGTCAAGGACGGCACAATCAAGGAGTTTGAGTTATGGAACCCCTCCGATGTCGGTTACCTGGCCGCGTACGCCGCTGCCCAGATTGCCTCGGGCAATATCCAGGGCAAGGAAGGTGAGACGTTCGCGGCTGGTAAACTAGGGACTCGCACAGTGGGCAAAGACGGGGTGGTGCTCTTGGGGCCACCCACGGTGTTTAACGCCGACAACATCGACAAGTTTAACTTTTAGAAATGCAGCACCGACGCCGCTGTCCCGTTGCGGAGTCGATTCACCGTGGTTCGAAGTTCATGATCCGGAAATTTTCTGTCATGCAGTTGAATCGCGGTGCCGAAGAGGAGTACCGGCAGCGGCATAACCCGATCTGGAAGGAACTGGAGGAAGTGCTTCGCGCGCATGGCGTACTTAACTATTCGATCGCCCTGCACGCGGAAACCGGGCAGCTTTTTGCCTACGCGGAAATCGAAGATGAAGCCCGCTGGAACGCTATTGCACAGACGCCGGAATGTCGTCGGTGGTGGAATTATATGGCCGGCCTCATGGAGGTAAACGCCGACCGTTCACCCCGTGCGGTCGAACTCCAAGAGATGTTCCACTTGGATTGACAAAAGGTTCGATATGAAAACGTTTTCTCTCCTTCATCCACGCGACCAGATCGTCTCGATCATGGAGCGTATCTACGGTCACGAAATGACCACGACCTCCGGGGGCAATATTTCTGTCCGGGACGAGAACGGTGACGTGTGGATCACACCGGCAAGGGTGGACAAGGGGAGTTTGCGCCGCCAGGACATCGTGCGGATCGGCCCCAATGGCGAACAGGAAGGCTTGCATCCGCCTTCGTCGGAGAGCCCCTTTCACCTGAGCGTCTACGAGGTACGACCTGACCTCCACGCCGTCATCCACGCGCACCCGGGCGCCCTGGTGAGCTTCAGCATTTGCGGACAGGTGCCGGACACGCATCTTTTTCCGGAGGCCTGGCACGTCTGCGGAACCGTGGCATTCGCGCCGTACGCGCTTCCCGGGAGCATCAAACTCGGGGCACGCATTGCTGACCAATGCGGTTCAAAAGCGCGGCCGAATTGTGTCGTGCTTGAAAACCATGGCGTGGTGGTTGGCGGCGACACCCTCGCCAAAGCTTTCGAACGCTTCGAAACACTCGAGTTTACTGCCCAGATTATCCTTAACGCACGATTGCTCGGGCCCGTGAATTACCTCAGCGAGGCTCAGATTGAACTTTCGAAAAAGCCCCGTAACCTCTTGCCGGAGGGCTCGTCTAAAGAGCCCTCGAGCCGCGAAAAAGAGCTTCGGAAAGAAATCAGCGACTTTATTCATCGCGCCTACGAGCATCGGCTCGTGACGAGCACCTGGGGCAGTTTCTCGGCGAGGGTAGATGAAGAGAGTTTTGTCGTCACGCCTTCACACGTGGATCGCCGCGAGCTGGGGTTGGAAGATTTGGTTCTCGTCCGCAACGGCAAGTATACACCAGATCAAAAACCCAGCCGGGCTGCGGGGCTGCACCGGGCGATTTACCGCGCGCACCCCGAGATCGAGGCGATCGTCAACGCGTTGCCCCTGAACGGCTCAGCGTTTTGCGTCAGCGAGTCTCCGCTGGACACCCGCACAATCCCGGAAAGCTACCTGTTTCTAAAAGACGTGGTAAAAATTCCATTCAACCAGCAGTTCGGTGACGGCGAAGAAGTAGCGGCAGTCGTGGGCCCGAAAAACCCGGTGGCGCTTCTTGAGAACAATGGCGTGCTGGTTGCCGGGCACACGGTATTAGATGCCTTCGACCGCTTGGAAGTGCTTGAGGCCACAGCCGCCGCGATTATTCGCAGCCGCGCATTGGGGTCGATCAGCGGCATGGGCCCAGAGGTCATTCAGGAACTCTTGGGAGCGTTTCCCGGCCTTTAGCCGTTTCACGGATGATGAACCCAAAGTACTACATCGCTTGCGACCTTGGCGCAGAGAGCGGCCGGGTAATGCTCGGCCGATTCGAAGACGGCCGGTTAACGCTGGAGGAAATGCACCGGTTCCCAAGTGCCGCGGTGCGCGTGCTGGGTTCCTTGCGATGGGACGTTTTGCGCATATTTGAGGAGCTCAAAACCGGCCTGCGCAATGTCGCCGGGCGCCACGTGCCGGTCGCTAGCCTTAGCGTGGATTCCTGGGGCGTTGATTATGTGCTGATCAACGCCGTGCACCCGATGCTCTTCCCCCCATTTCATTATCGAGACGCGCGCACCGAAAACACCTACGAGCTGGTGCTGGAGAAGGTCGGCTCGAAACTGATTTTCGCCGAGACGGGCATTCAGTTCATGTCCATCAACACGATCTACCATTTGGCCTCTGACGTGGAAAAAAGCCGCATGTTGCTCGAGGAGGCAGACTGCTTTCTGACCATCGGCGACTATTTTAACTATCTCTTTTCCGGGGTGCCCCGGGTAGACGAAAGTAATGCCAGTACTACCCAACTTTACAACCCGCGCATGCGCTCATGGTCGCAAGTGCTGATCGAGCGGTGCGGTTTTCCGCCGAAAATCTTCCCGCAACTTGTCCCTCCAGGGACCGTGCTTGGGCCGCTGCTCCCGGAGGTGGCCGCGGAAACCGGCTTAAACAACCTGCAGGTGGTGGCTACCTGCTCGCACGACACGGGGGCCGCGGTGGCTGCGGTGCCGGCGCAGGAGGGGGAGGATTGGGCCTACCTTTCCTCCGGGACGTGGTCGCTGCTCGGACTGGAGCTGCCGCAGCCTCTCATCAGCGAAAAGGTTCGCGAACGCAACTTTACCAACGAAGCCGGCTACGGCGGCACGACGCGATTTTTAAAGAATATCGTCGGGCTTTGGATCCTGCAGGAGTCGCGGCGAGAATGGGCCCGGCAAGGGCGCGAGCTCGATTACTCGACTTTGACGCGGGAGGCCGAGAACGCGGAGCCGTTCCGGTCCCTGATTGATCCGCGGGCGACGCGCTTCTTGAAGCCGGGCGAGATGCCGCAAAAGATCGCCGCCTTTTGTTCGGAAACCGGCCAGCCGGCACCTGAAACCCCGGGGCAGTTCGTGCGCTGCATTTTCGAGAGCCTAGCGCTGCTTTACCGCGTCACGTTAGAGGAATTGGAGCAACTGAGCGGACGCACGATCCGCCGGTTGCACATCGTCGGCGGCGGCAGCCAGAGCGCGCTCTTAGACCAATTTGCCGCCAGCGCAACCGGGCGCCAGGTCGTCGCGGGCCCGGCGGAGGCAACTGCCGTCGGTAACGTGCTCTTGCAAGCGATCGCTCTGGGCCACGTCGAATCCCTGGCCGCTCTGCGCCAGGTCGTGCGCGATTCTTTTACCCTCCAAACCTTCGAGCCAATTGCACCCAAGGCTTGGGAGGCCGCCTACCAACGCTTCATTAGATTGTAACCTCGCGATTATGGACTACCAGAAATACCGATACGTAAATTACCTATGGGACGATACGGTCGCCTCCAAACTTGATCCGGTTGGGCGGCTAATCTACCGCTCAAATCTATTGGGCTCTGACCAACGCATCACCAACACGGGCGGCGGGAATACCTCCGCAAAAATCGTCGAACAGGATCCTCTAACGGGCGAAAAAGTTGACGTGCTCTGGGTCAAGGGTTCGGGCGGGGACTTGCGCACGAGCAAGCGAGAGAATTTCTCGTCGTTGTACCAGACCAAGCTGGTCGAGATGCAGAAGCTTTACGCGCAAGAGCCGGAGAAAGGGCCCAAGACGCCTGCCGAAGACAAGATGGTCGGTATGTACACGCACGCGACTTTCAACCTTAACCCGCGGCCCTCTTCCATCGACACGCCGTTGCATGCGTTCATTCCGTTTCGACACGTGGACCACATGCACCCCAATGCGGCTATCTCGGTCGCCGCGGCGAAGCACTCGGAGAAGCTGACCAAAGAGATCTACGGTGAAGAAGTGATCTGGACGCCCTGGTTGCGGCCGGGTTTCGAGCTGGGCTTGGCACTGCAGCGCCTCGTGGAGGAGCATCCGCAGGCCAAAGGCGCAATCTTAGGGCAGCACGGCCTGATCAACTGGGCCAACGACGACAAGGAATGCTACAACTTGACGCTCTCCCTGATCGAGAAGGCTGCCGAATACATTGAGAAAAAATACCAAGAAAAAGGCGGGGACGCTCAGGCTTTCGGTGGGCAGAAGTACCAGGCGCTGGACGAAGCGCGGCGGCGCGGAGCCTTTGCGTCGATCTTACCCTGGTTGCGTGGTCAGGTCAGCCAGCAGAAGCGCTTTATCGGCACCGTCCAGGACGACGAAAAAATCCTGCGTTTCGTCAACTCGCAGGACGCGGCCCGTTTGGCGGAGCTGGGAACCAGCTGTCCGGACCATTTCCTGCGGACGAAAATCAAGCCCCTCTACGTCGACTGGAACCCGCAAGCGGAAGATCTCGCGGCTCTCAAAGCTAAGCTGGCCAACGGGCTCGCCAACTACCGACAGGATTACGCGGACTATTACCACCGTTGCAAACGGGAGAACTCGCCCGCCCTGCGTGACCCGAACCCGACAGTCATCTTGATTCCGGGGCTGGGGATGGTGGCATGGGGCAAAGACAAATCTGAGTCGCGGGTGACGGCAGAGTTTTACAACTGCGCGGTCGAAGTGATGCGTGGATCCGAAGCGATTGACGAGTACATTGCCCTTCCTCAGCAGGAAGCCTTCGATATCGAGTATTGGCTGCTGGAAGAAGCCAAGCTCCAACGCATGCCGGCCGAAAAAGAACTCGCGCGGCAAGTCATCGTAGTCATTGGTGCAGGCTCCGGCATTGGCCGGGAAGTCGTGCACCGCATCGTGAAGGACGGCGCACACGCCGTTTGCGTGGATCTTAACCAAGGGGCGGCCGAAGCGACCGCAAAAGAAATCACCGACAAATACGGAGTCGGGATCGGAGTAGCCGGCACTGGGATTTCCAACTGCGGTCCGGCTGTCGGGCTGAGCGGCAACATCACCGACAGGGCCAGTGTGCGCGCGATGTTGAACGATGCTATCCTCGCGTACGGCGGCTTCGACTCGATCGCAGTCACTGCCGGCATTTTCGTGGCCCCGGACACCTCGGGTCACATTCCGGACGAAAAGTGGGCGCTCACGTTTGGCATCAACGTCATCGGCTCTTATATCGTTGCCGACGAAGCGGCCAAAACCTGGAACGAACAAGGCTTAAGGGGCAACCTCGTGTTGACCACCAGCGCCAACGCGGTGGTAGCCAAAAAGGGGAGCGTCGCCTACGATACGTCTAAGGCCGCCGCCAACCACCTTACACGGGAGCTGGCCATCGAGTTGGCGCCGCTCGTGCGCGTCAATGCCGTCGCTCCGGCGACTGTGGTACAGGGTAGCGCCATGTTTCCGCGGGAGAGGGTCATCGCCTCCTTAGCCAAGTACAAGATTCCTTACTCTGAGGATGAACCAACCGACTCCTTGACCCAGAAACTCGCGCAGTTTTACGCCGACCGGACCTTGACCCGGTCACCGATCACCCCAGCCGACCAGGCCGAAGCCTTCTACGTACTGTTGACGAATCGGTTGAGCAAAACCACCGGCCAGGTGATCACAGTCGATGGCGGTCTTATTGAGGCCTTTCTGCGTTGAGAATCACCCTATTCATTCCGTGTTTTGTGGACCAGTTGTTCCCTTCGGTGGGCATCAGCGCGGTGCGCATTTTTGAAAAGCTCGGGCACGCCGTTGATTTTAAGGAAGCCATCTTTTGTTGCGGCCAACCCTTGTTCAACGGCGGTTACTGGGAAGAAACCCGCGGGATCGCTACGCGGGTGCTGCAGGCCCTGGCTGGTTCGGATCCGGTCGTGGTGCCCTCCGGCTCCTGCGCGGCAATGGTCAAGAATTTTTACCCGGAACTTTTTCGTAAAACGCCGCAGGCCGAGGCTGCGGTCCAACTGAGCCACAGGGTTTTCGAGTTTTCGTCCTTTTTGGTGGATCAGTTGGGCGTCACCGACCTCGGCAGCCGGTTCCCGGCCAAGGTCACCTTCCATGACGGCTGCCATGGCTTGCGTGAACTGCACGTTAAACACCAGCCGCGCCAGTTACTTGAACGAGTGAAAGATCTTACGCTGGTGGAGATGGAAGATCAAACCAGCTGCTGCGGGTTTGGCGGCACATTTGCCGTCAAATTCCCGATGATCTCGACCGCCATGGGCGAAACCAAGTCCGCCTCGGCCCTGGAAACTAAGGCGGAGTACTTGGTTTCGAACGACTCCAGTTGTCTGATGCACCTCCAAGGCCTCTTGAGCCGGCAAAACCAGAAGCTTAAAACCATTCACTTGGCCGAGGTGCTAGCCAGTTCCTAGAACTATCTGACTTAACTCCTGTAGACGACAGCATTTGTCCGAATGCTTGTGTGGCTGCGGTCACCGCTTGTGTCTATGAATTCTTCTTTCGCCGCTAAATTTAAAAACAATGCGATCAAGTTGACCGCCGACCTCGGGCACCGAGCCAAGATTCGCACGGCGCTAAGAAGTTACGAAAAAGCGCGCAACGAAACGGCGGCGCAATACCAGGACTGGCAGGCGGCCCGTACCGGCGCGTCAGCCATCAAATGGGAGGCAATCAATCATCTGGACGCCTACCTGATTGAATTTGTGAACAAGCTAACCGCACGCGGGACGAAGGTTTTCTGGGCGAGCAACGGCCAGGAGGCGTGCGACTATATCGCCGCGCTGGCGAAAGAAAAGGGGGCCCGTTCGATCATCAAGTCGAAGAGCATGACCTCCGAAGAAATTCACCTAAACGAGGCTCTGGGGCAAGCCGGATATGAGGTTGTGGAATCGGACGGGCGCATCTCCGATTTGTTAAAAATTTTGCTGGCCTACTTTACTTTTTCATGGAAGAAAGAGCTGCATGTCGTGGCCGGTGATCTGTCAGG
>Ga0209040_10002584_pt1 | contig 14100 bp, 12 predicted proteins | sample BogFormECP12_OM3_FD_188240 | JGI IMG/M metagenome (GOLD analysis project Ga0209040, IMG submission 188240) | Bog forest soil microbial communities from Calvert Island, British Columbia, Canada - ECP12_OM3 (SPAdes) (version 2) | ecosystem: Environmental > Aquatic > Freshwater > Wetlands > Bog ...
AAGGCCTGCCGCTGGTGGCCTCGGTCGCCCAGCTCGCGGCCGCCCGACGGCTCTCGGACCAAGGCGCCCTGGTTCGCAATCCACGCACCATCGAGGCGCTCGGTCGGGTCGACACGCTCTGCTTCGACAAGACCGGGACACTCACCCTGGGAGAGATCAGTCTGCAGTGGGTGTCCGATGGGTCCTCTGACGAGCGGATCGGCGACCTCGGCCCGGAGTCCAAGGCAGTACTGGCCGCAGCGTTGCGGGCCAGCCCGGCGACCAACCCCGATCCCGCCCTCGTGCCCCACGCCACGGACCGGGCCGTCCTGGTCGGAGCGCAAACGGCAGGTGTCTCAGCAGAAGATGGCCTGGGGGGTTGGGAAGCTCTGGGCGAGCTGGCCTTCGACCCCGCTCGGGGGTATCACGCCGTCGTCGGGGCCAGCCCGGCCGGGGCCCGGGTCTCGGTCAAGGGTGCCCCCGAGGTGATCGTTCCGCGATGTACTTCTTGGATAGGCCCGGATGGCCGGATGCCGCTCGCGCCTTCGGTCCTCCGGCAGCTCGAGGTCGAAGTGGAGCGACTCGCCGAGCGGGGACTGCGTGTCCTCGCCGTGGCCGAACGTTCCGCGTCGAACCGCTCAGAGGTGGGCGACGACCGCGTCAGTGAGATGGACCTGCTGGGCTTTCTGGGGTTGGCCGACTCGGTCCGGCCGACCGCTTCCGCCGCCGTTGCCGACCTGCGAACGGCCGGGATCGACGTGGTCATGATCACCGGCGACCACCCGAGCACCGCCCGAGCGATCGGCGCCGAGCTGGGTATCGTCAACGGGCACCGGGTTGTCACGGGCGCAGAGGTCGATGCCATGTCCGACGCCCAGCTCGATGCAGCGCTCCCCGAGATCTCCGTCTTCGCCCGTGTCACACCGACCAACAAGGTCCGGGTCGTTCGTGCCTACCAGCGCCTCGGCCGGGTGGTGGCCATGACCGGTGACGGGGCGAACGACGCACCGGCAATCCGACTCGCCAACGCCGGCATTGCCCTGGGCGACCGGGGTTCTCCGGCCGCCCGTGAGGCGGCCGACCTCGTCGTCGTCGACGACCGTATCGAAACCATCCTCGGAGCCATCGTCGAGGGTCGAGGCTTGTGGATGTCGGTACGCGACGCACTGGCCATCCTGGTCGGTGGCAACCTCGGAGAGGTGGCCTTCACCCTGGCGGCCACGGCCATCGCCGGTGACTCGCCTCTGGGTGCCCGTCAACTGCTCCTGGTCAACCTCATGACGGACATGCTTCCGGCGATGACCATCGCCATGCGGCCTCCGGCGAACCAATCGCCAGAGATGCTGCTGCACGAGGGGCCTGACGCCTCGCTCGGCTCGGCCCTGGTCCACCAGATCGCGCTGCGGGCGACGACGACGGCCGGTGGGACGCTCGCCGCTTGGCTTGTCGCACGAAGCACGGGGACCCGACGGCGGGCCAGCACCGTGGCCCTGGTCGCTCTGGTGGGGACCCAGCTCGGTCAGACGGCGGCCGTCGGTGGCACCAGCCCCCTCGTACTGGCCTCAAGCGCGGTCTCGGCGGCCGCTCTCGTGGCCATTGTCCAGACTCCCATTGTGAGTCAGTTCTTCGGTTGCACGCCCCTTGGTCCCTTCGGTTGGGGCATCAGTGCCGGCGCGGCCGCAACGGCAACCGGTGTCGCGGTGGTGGCCCCTCGGGCCCTCGGCCGGCTACGACGCTGGCAGGACGTGGACCGTCCCGATGGCTGGGATCTCGGATCCTCCCTCAACGGACACTTGAGGCCAGTCCAGTAGCGCGACGACGGGGGCACGATGGCGTCGGGAGTTTCGGGTCGGACGCCGGACGCTGCTCCCGCCATCGATGACCTACGCCGGCTCCATTCCGAAGCGGGCCATGAGCGCCCGCTCTTCATCGGGGGACGGTGGTTCGGGACCGTTCCAGAGCTCGTGCAAGCCGGCGAAGTAGGCGTCCATCGCCGGAGCGTGCATCACGAGGAGGCGAGCTTCGGTATCCGAAGCGTTGCCGAACGTGTGGGCAGTACCGCGCGGCACGAGGACGAACCCCTCCGGACCGATGGTCAGCTCCTCATACTCGACGGTCACCGACACCGTACCGTCGAGGACGAAGTAGGCCTCCGAGCAGTTGGTGTGCCGATGTGGTGGCGGTCGGCGACCGCCGGGGGGGAGTATGCGCTCCATGAGGGACAGGTCGCCGTCATCGAGCTCCGCCGTCGCCTTGAAATACATCACGCTGCCTCGAGCGGTGAAACGCTGGCGACCCTCACCAGGCCCAAGGACGACGGCTCTCACGGCGAGACTCCGGCCTTCACGCCCCGGCGGACTGGTTCGAGGGCTGATCGCCTGGTCGCGCCAGCCCCCTCCGTCCCAAGATCTTGTTCGTGCGGACGATGGGCCGCCGGCGATCACCGGCGGCGTAGTGCTCGTGGAGTGTCGGCTCACGGACCTGACTCGGCTGATCCATGACCTGCCGATCGGTCCAACGTGCTGGCTCAGCCCTAAGGCCCGTCCGCCGTCCGGGCGCGGTCACGGAATCCGGACGTCCCGACGCTGCGAGGCGAGTGCGCGCTCTTCCTCGGTCAAGTCCGACGTCCTGACCGGAGTGACGAGGCTCCAATGCCTTCCCACCGGACAGCGCTGAAGCCGCCACCAACCCAGGCGGACGGCCTTCAGCGATCCGCCCGGGATCCAGACGGTGGTGAACAGGTGCCCGCTTCGGCACCGCACCACGGTGTTGGCCCTCATCAGATGACCACGACGTCCGACCACCACGATGGTCTCGGCAACGAGCAGGACAATGCCGACGACCACGATGACCTTGCGGCGCACGCCGCCAGGGTACGCCAGCGGACGCCCGGGGTTGCAATGGAGCGGTGGACCGGTTGTGAGCTGCGATCCGGCAGCCGGTCAGATGGTGTGCTTCATGTTCTCGAACCGGGCGAACTGGCCCAGGAACAGGAGGTGGGCCGACCCGGTCGGCCCGTTGCGGTGCTTGGCCACGATGACCTCGGCGTCGTCCCGGCGGTCGATGGGCACGTCGGCGTCGTACTGGGACTCCCGGTAGATGAAGAGCACGACGTCGGCGTCCTGCTCGAGCGAGCCGGACTCGCGAAGGTCCGAGAGCATCGGCCGCTTGTCCTGGCGGGCTTCGAGACCCCGGGACAGCTGGGACAGCGCCACCACCGGCACGTGGAGCTCGCGGGCCAGGATCTTGAGGCTCCGGCTGATCTCGGCCACCTCCACCTGCCGGTTCTCCGCCTTGGCCCGACCGGTCATCAGCTGGATGTAGTCGACGACGACGAGCCCGAGGTCGCCCTCGGCCTTCTTGAGCCGCCGCGCCCGGGCCCGGATGTCGTGCACCGAGAGGTTCGGGTTGTCGTCGATGAAGATCGACGAACCGCTCAGTCGGGTGACTGCGTTGCCGAGCTTTCCCCAGTCCGACTCGCGTATCTGGCCGACCCGGAGCTGCTGGGCGTCCACCTTGGCCTCGGACGCCAGCAACCGCTGGGTCAGTTCGAGATGGCCCATCTCGAGCGAGAAGAGGAGCGCCGGGCGGCCGAGGTCGATGCCGACGTGCGCGAGCATCCCGAGGGCGAAGCTCGTCTTGCCCATGGCCGGGCGGGCACCCACGATGGTGAGGCTGGAGGGCTGCAGCCCGGCCAGGATCCGGTCCACGTCCAGATACCCCGTCGCCAGACCGGTCAGGTTGTCCCCGCGCCGTGAGAGCTCCTCGATCCGGTCCAGGCTGGGCCCCACGAGGTCGCGCAGGGAGGCGATCGTGTCGGTGGTCCGTCGCTGGGCGACGTCGAAGACCATCTGCTCGGCCTCGTCGACCGCCCCGGTCACGTCCTCGGGGACCGAGTAGCCGAGTTCGGCGATCTCACCGGCCACCCCGACGAGCCGCCGGAGCAGTGAGTGCTCCTCGACGATGGTGGCGTAGTGGGTGGCGTTGGCGATCGACGGCGTGTTGGCCTGCAACGAGACGAGCTGGGCCGGGTCGCCGATCGCCTCGAGCACGCCGGCCCGTCGCAGCTCGTCGGTCACCGTCACGGCGTCCACGGGCTCGCCCCGGTCGTAGAGGGCCGAGATGGCGCTGAAGATGTGGCCGTGGGCCGGCTTATAGAAGTCCCCGGCCGAGCAGATCTCGAGGGCGGCCGAGGTGGCGTCGGGCGAAAGGAGCATGGCGCCGAGGAGCGATTCCTCCGCCTCAAGGTTGTTGGGGGGGACCCGGGGTCCGCCCGAGGCGGGACGGAGGGGGACGGGACGGTCGTCTTCGAAGGCCTGAACCATGGCCTCCCTACCCTGGCTGAACGGGCGTGTGGACGGTAAGGGCCACAACCTGGGGATTCACGTGGAGAAACCCCTGGTGGGCTCTGTGGATAATCGGTGGACGGCGCTCCACCGGCTGGGGAGGATGAGGGGGGCGGGCGGGCAGCACGCGGCCATGGTGACAGGGGGGTCTGACAGGGGCGCGGACCCCGGCCCGGGCCCAGGGGCGTCGGGTTCAGCCGGCGGCGACGACCTCGACGGTGACGGTGGTCCCGATGTCGCCCAGGATCTGGACGGGCACCTCGTAGGTCCCCACCGCCTTGATCGGCTCCTCCAGCACGACGTGGTGCCGGTCGAGCTCGACCCCCTTCTGCCCCTTCACCGCATCGGCGACGTCGGCGGCGCTCACCGATCCGAAGAGCTTGCCAGCGGAGCCGGCGCGCGCCTCGAGGCGGAGCACCGTCCCGGCCAGGATCGACACCTGGGCCTCCGCCGTCTCGCGGTCCTTGGCCTCGCGCAGGTCCCGGCCGCGCCGCATCGCCGCGGCCTGCTCCGTCACCCCGGCGGAGGCGACGATGGCCCGACCCTCGGGAAGCAGGAAGTTGCGGGCAAATCCACCGGACACCTCGACGATGTCACCCCGGCGGCCGACACCGTCCACATCACTGCGGAGCACCACCTTCATCAGGCGTCGACCTCCGCGCCGGACTCCGAGGTGTCAGGCGCCGGAGCCTCGGGCGCCGGAGCCTCGGGCTGGGCATCGACGGTTGCGTCGACCGGCCCGGCCGGGACCGCCTCGGGCGCCGCCGGCCCGGCCGGTGCCCCAGCACCTTCGGTCGCGGTCGGCGCGCCAGCGGTCGCGACGCCCCGTGGTTCGCGCGGGCCGGAAGGACGGTCGCCCCGGTCGCCCCGGTCGCCCCGGTCGCCCCGGTCGCCGCGGTCACCCCGGTCACCCCGGTCGCCGCGCCCGCCGCGCCCGCCGGGACGCTCGGTCACCGTCCGCTGGGTGTACGGAAGCAGCACCAGCTCGCGGGCCGTCTTGATGGCCATGGCGATGTCCCGCTGGTGCTGGGCACAGTTGCCGGTGACCCGGCGCGAGCGGATCTTGCCCCGGTCACTCATGTACTTGCGCAGCAGCGGGACATCCTTGTAGTCGACCCACTCCACCCGGTCACGGCACATCGCGCAGGGCTTCTTCTTGACCCGGCGGTTCAGCTCCTTGGGGGCCCGGCGTTGGGTCCCGCCGCGGTAGTTGCTCCTGGCCATCAGAAGGGCTCCTCGTCGAAGCCATAGCCGGCGGCTGGCTGCTCGTCGGCGCGGGGCGGCGGCGGCGGCTGGGACCGCCCGCCGCCGCGACCTTCGCCCGGACCGCGTCGCTCGTTCTTTGTCACCTGGGCGGTGGCCCAGCGCAGGGAGGGCCCGACCTCGTCCGCGATGACCTCGACCTTCGAGCGACGGTCCCCGTCGGGGGTCTCCCAGCTGCGTTGCTCGAGCCGGCCGGCCACCACGACGCGGGCGCCCTTGGTCAGGGTCTCGCTCACGTTCTCCGCCATCTCCCGCCAGCACACCACGTCGAAGAAGCTCGTCGCCTCCTCCCACTCCTGGGTCTGGCGGTTCTGCCAGCGGCGGTTGACGGCGAGGCCGAAGCTCGCCGTCGGCTGCCCGGTGTTGGTGAACCGGAGCTCGGGGTCCCGGGTGATGTTGCCGACCAGCGTCACGCTGTTATCGGGCATGGTGTCCTCCTCGTTCTGCGAACCGCTCCATGGTCAACCCGCCGCCTTGGCCGGGGCGTCGGCCCGCTTGGCCGCCTGGTCGGGCAGCCGGATCACCTTGTGCCGGAGCACCTCGTCGGCCAGGGTGAGCAGGCGGTCCAGGTCGGCCACCGTCTGGGGCGTGCCGCTCAGCTCGACCAGCACGTAGTACCCCTCGCGCTTGTGCTTGACCTCGTAGGCGAAGGGGCGCCGGCCCCAGCGGTCCACCGCACCCGGGGTGCCCGCGGTGGAGCGGATGGTCTCGAGCACCCGGTCGATGACGGCCTGGATGGCCGGCGGCTCGGTGCCGACATCGAAGATGACCATGACTTCGTAGGGCCGCATCGGCGGCTCACCTCCCTCCGGACCGGGCGGTGGGCCGCCCGGGCCCCGTCGATCGGGGCAGGGTGTCGAATGGCTGGCCGGGACGGGGTCCCGGTTGACCGGGCGATGTTAGCCGCGGCCGGCCGGGGTCGTATCCCGGGGTCCGGGGGCCTCGGGGTCACCCGGGCCGAAGGAGTCCCGGAGCTCGGCCGAGGCATGGTAGCTCTCCTCGGCGCCGGGGAACCGGCCCGAGCGCACGTCGTCGGCGAAGGCGGCGACGGCCGCCGTGGCCAGCTCGCCCAGGTTGGCGTACTGGCGCACGAACTTGGGCGGGGTCCTCGACCCGAGGCCGAGCAGGTCGTGGAAGACCAGCACCTGGCCGTCGCAGCCCGCCCCGGCCCCGATGCCGATCGTGGGCACGTCGACCGCCTCGGTCACCCGGGCCGCCACCAGGTCGGGCACACCCTCGAGGACCAGGGCGAAGCAACCGGCCGCGGCCAGGGCCTTGGCCGCGTCCAACAGGGCCTGGGCCGCGTCGACGTTGCGGGCCTGCACCCGGTAGCCGCCCATGGCCAGGACCGACTGGGGGGTGAGGCCCAGGTGGCCCATCACCGGGATCTCGGCCCGGATGATGGCCTCGACCACCGGGAGCCGGGCCCGGCCACCCTCCAGCTTCACCGCCTGGGCGCCGGCCCGGACCAGGGTGGCGGCGTTGCGCACCGCGTCGTCGGTGCTCAGGTGGTAGCTCATCCACGGCATGTCGCCGACGATCAGGCACCGCGGGCGGGCCCGGGCCACCGCGGCCACGTGCGCGGCCATGTCGTCGATGGTGACGTGGAGGGTGTCGTCGTAGCCGAGGACGTTGTTGGCCACCGAGTCCCCCACCAGCAGGAGGTCGACCCCGCCCTGGTCGACGATGCGGGCCCCCGGCTCGTCGTAGGCGGTCACCATGACCAGGGGGGCGGCGCCGTCGCGGCGTTTGCGGTCCCGCAGGCCCGGGACGGTGACCGGCTCGCTCATGCCCGGCCGGCCCGGGGCCGAGCCGGTGCCGACCCGCCGGCCGGGTACTTGCGGGTGAGGTGGTGCCAGGCGCACTCCGGGCACACCTCGACGTCGTAGCAGAGCACCGGCTGGGGCCGGCGCCGGAGGCGGTTCAGCTCGGTGGCCGACCCCGGGCAACGCCCGCCGGCCGGCAGCCCGGCCCCGAACACGTAGGTCACCTGCACCGTGCCCGTGGTCTCGCAGATCGGGCAGTCCTCGCCCGTCACCGTGCCCACGTTGCGGGCCGCCCTGAGCAGCTCGGGGTGGGCGTCGCAGACGTCGACCCGCTCGACGCGCCCCTTGCGCACGTCGCGGACCACGGCGTTGCGCGCCAGGCGGTACTCGACGCGCGCCCCCCCGCTCGGCGCCTCGGGTCTCCCCGACGCCCCCGTCCGGGAGGTCACGGTCACGTCCCTGAGGCTAGTCCCCGGGCCCCGCCCGGGAGGCGCCTCGCCGAAGAGTTCACCCCGGTGACCGACCCGTGACCGAGATGTGCACGCCGCTATATCGATTCGATATAGTCTGGACCCATGTTGGACCTGGCCATCCTGGGCCTGCTCGAAGAGGGCGAGCTCCACGGCTACGAGATCCGCCGTCGCCTGCGGGAGCACCTCGGGCTGCTGGCCAACGTCTCGTTCGGCTCGTTGTACCCGGCGCTGGCCCGCCTGGAGGCGTCCGGGGCGGTGGAGGCCGCCGAGGCGTCCGAGGCCGGCGCGCCCCGCCGGGCCAGCGTCCCGCCGACCGGCTCGCTCAGCGGCGAGTGGGCCGTGCTGAAGGCCCGCCGCCGACATGCCGGGACCCGGGGCCGGCGGTCCCGCAAGGTGTACCGGATCACCGCCGCCGGCCGGGCCCAGTTCGCCGAGCTGCTGGCGGGGGGCGGCACCGACGACGCCCGCAGCTTCGGCCTGCGGCTGGCCTTCGCCCGCCACCTCGCCCCCCAGGCCCGGCTCGCCCTGCTCGAGCGGCGCCGAGCCCAGCTGGTCCAGCGCCTGGGCGAGGTCCGGACCGCCTCGGGCGAGGTGGATCTGGACGTCTACGCCCGATCGGTCGTCGAGCACACCGCCGACGGGGTCGCCCAGGACATCTCGTGGCTGGACCGTCTGATCGAGATCGAGCGACACGAGCACCCCGAGCAATCCCTGACGACCGTGACCGGGCCGAGCGGCCCGGGGAAGGAGAGACACCGATGAGCACCGTTCGAGTGGCGATCGCCGGCGTGGGCAACTGCGCCAGCTCGCTGATCCAGGGCATCTCGTACTACCGGGACGCCCGGCCCGACGAGATCGTCCCCGGCCTCATGCACGTCGTGCTCGGGGGCTACCACGTGGGCGACCTCGAGCCGGTGGCCGCCTTCGACGTGGACGCGGCCAAAGTCGGCACCGACCTGGGCAAGGCGATCTTCGGGGGCCAGAACAACACCATCCGCTTCGCCGAAGTGGGCGAGCTGGGCGTCACGGTCCAGCGGGGCCCGACCCTCGACGGTCTGGGCAAGTACTACCGCGAGGTCGTCGAGGAGTCCCCGGCCGCCCCGGTCGACGTGGCCGCCGCCCTGCGAGAGGCCCGGGCCGACGTCCTGGTCGCCTACCTCCCCGTCGGCTCGGAGCAGGCCCAGCGCCACTACGCCGAAGCCTGCCTCGAGGCCAAGGTGGCCTTCGTGAACGCCATCCCGGTGTTCATCGCGTCGAACCCCGAGTGGGCCCGGCGCTTCCGCGACGCCGGGGTGCCGATCGTGGGCGACGACATCAAGAGCCAGGTCGGCTCGACCATCGTGCACCGCGTCCTCACCCGGCTCTTCGAGGACCGCGGCCTGGCCCTCGACCACACGTACCAGCTCAACGTGGGTGGCAACATGGATTTCCGCAACATGCTCGAGCGCGACCGCCTCGAGTCCAAGAAGATCTCCAAGACCCAGGCCGTCACCAGCCAGATCGAGCACGCCGCCCTCCCCGAGGACGACATCCACATCGGACCGTCCGACCACGTGCCCTGGCTCAACGACCGCAAGTGGGCCTACATCCGCATGGAGGGCCGCAACTTCGGAGACGTGCCGCTCAACCTCGAGCTCAAGCTTGAGGTGTGGGACTCGCCCAACTCCGCCGGGGTGATCATCGACGCCGTCCGCTGCGCCAAGCTGGCCCTCGACCGTGGCATCGGCGGGCCCCTGCTCGGACCCTCGGCCTACTTCATGAAGTCGCCGCCGGTGCAGTACCACGACGACGAGGCCCAGCGGCTGGTGGATGAGTTCGCCGACGGCGACCCGGGTCCGAGCTGGCCCGAGGCCTGGACCGAGGGCTGAGCGGCCGCCCGCCGGGCGCCGCTCAGGGGGTGCCCGGCGTGCACGAGAGGTCGAAGCCGGCGAGCACGGGGGCCGGGACCACCTGATTGTCGGCCGCCCCGGGCAGGCAGCCCACCCCGGCCGAACCGAAGCCGACGACGGACCAGTACCCGTCGCTGCGGTGGGCGAAGCCGTAGCCGCCCTGGAAGCTGGCCCGGTCGGCCGGCGTCGGCCCGACGGAGAACCGGGCCCAGTCCGGGTCCACGGTCGAGACGCTGATCCCGGTGATCGTGTACTGCCCGGGCTGGAGGCCCTGGCCGAGCTGGTAGGCGTCGACCGCCGTGGTGATCGCGGCCACCGGTGACGCCGCGGTCGCGGTGGGGGCCGGGGCGCCCGCGGTGGTCGTGGTCGTCGAACCGGTCGGCGACTCCGGCGGACAGGGCAGGCCGAAGGCGGCCAGCACCGCCGCGGGCACCGGCACGTAGGTGGCCGCGGCCGGGGTGGTCAAGCCGGTGAGGGGACAGCCGACCTCGGCCGAACCGAAGCCCGAGACCCGCCACACCCCCGAGGCCAGGTGCACGAAGCCGTAGCCGGCCTGGAACGAGGCCCGGTCGGCCGCGGTCGGCCCGACGGCGAACCGGGCCCAGTTCGGGTCCACGGTCGAGACGCTGATCCCGGTGATCAGGTACCGGGAGCGGGCCACCCCCTGGGAGCTCTGGTACGTCACCACCGCCTTGGTGATGTCGGGCAGCGTCGAGTTGGCCGCCATCGTGGTCGACGTCGTGGCCGACGGCGGGCCCGAGCTGCAGGCGCCGAGGACGACGCCGGCCACCAGGACCCCCAGCATCCCAGCCGCCGGCCGCCATCCGACGCGCCCGCCGGCCGAGGGCCTCGCCCCCCGGGCCGTCATTCGCCCGCCCCGGGCGCGCCGGGATCGGGCCCGTCGCCGCCGGTCCGGGCGGCCCACCACTCGTCCAGCCGCCGGCCGGCCTCCTCGGCGCCCAGAGGGCCCTCCTCGAGCCGCAGCTCGAGGAGGAACGACAGGGCCTGGCCGACCGCCGGTCCGGGCGCCAACCCGAGGCGGGCCATCACCTCGTTCCCGTCGAACTCGGGGCGGATCGCCTCGAGCGACTCGCGCTGGGAGAGCTCGGCGATTCGGGCCTCCAGCTCGTCCATCCGCCGGCCGAGGGCCTTGGCCTTGGCCGCGTTGCGGGTCGTGCAGTCGCAGCGGGTCAGCTCGTTGAGCCGGTCGAGCAGTATCCCCGCGTCGCGGACGTAGCGGCGCACCGCCTTGTCGGTCCAGCCCAGCCGGTAGGTGTGGAAGCGGAGATGGAGCTCGACCAGGGTGACGACGGTGTCGATGTCGTCGCGCGGGTAGCGCAGGGCCTCCATCCGCTCGCGGGTCATGCGCCCCCCGACCACCTCGTGGTGGTGAAACGTCACCCCGCCCTGGCCGAAGGCCCGGGTGCGGGGCTTGCCCACGTCGTGGAACATGGCGGCCAGGCGCAGCAGGCGGTCGGGCGGCGTCTTGTCCACCACGGCCAGGGTGTGGGCCAGGACGTCCTTGTGGCGGTGGATCGGGTCCTGCTCGAGGGCGAGGGCGGGCAGTTCGGGCAGGAACTCGTCGGCCAGCCCGGTGTCCACCACGAACCGCAGGCCCACCGACGGGGTGGTCACCACCATCAGCTTGTCCAACTCGTCGCGGATGCGCTCGGCCGAGACGATCTCCAGGCGCCGGTGGCCCCGGCGAACGGCGGCGACCAGCTCCGGGTCGGGCTTCAGCCCGTAGGCGGCGATGAACCGGGCCGCCCGCAGCATCCGCAGCGGGTCGTCGTCGAAGGAGACCTCGGGCTCGAGCGGCGTGCGCAGGCGCCCCGCCGCCAGGTCGGCGATCCCGTCGAACGGGTCGACCAGGGTCATCGACGGCAGGGCCAGGGCCATCGCGTTCACGGTGAAGTCCCGGCGGGCCAGGTCGAGCTCGATGTCGTCGCCGAAGGAGACCTCGGGCTTGCGCGAGTCGGGCCGGTAGGCCTCGGCCCGATGGGTGGTGATCTCGTAGCGCCGGCCGGCGTGGCGGGCGCCGATCGTGCCGAACCGCTTGCCCTGGGTCCACACGGCGTCGGCCCAACCCGCGACCAGCGCCTCGATCTCGTCGGGGCGGGCGTCGGTGGTCAGATCGAAGTCGAAGTCCCCGTCCCCGGGGTCCGGGCCCCCGCCGGCGGCCTCGACGAGCGCGTCGCGCACCGAGCCGCCGACCAGATACAGGGAGTGGCCGGCGCCAGAGAAGCGCTCGGCCAGCTCCGCGGTGGCCTCGACCAGGGGCCAGAAGCGCTCGGGCAGCGGCTGGGGTTCCACCGGCACACGGTAATGGGTGGTGGGTCGCCTCGACCCCGTCGCCGGCGGGATCCGGCGGGACCCGGCCGGCCCAAAGGACCTCGTGGACGCCGTCGGCGTGGCGTGGCCCCCGCCGCGCTGCCCCGGTCCGGGGCCCGGCACCGGTTAGCGTTGCCCGGTGTCGTTGAGGTTCGCTCGGTCCACCGGGCCGGCGGTGCTCGCCCTGCTCGGCGCCTCCATGTGGTCGGTGCTCATCGGCGCGTCCGTGGCGGCGGGGGCCGCCCCCGTGCCCACCACCCAGGGCGCGGCGCGGGTGGCCGCGTTCTCGCTGTTGGCGCAACCGTCGGCCTGGGTCATGCCGGGCCAACCCTTCAGCGTCGACGTCGGCATCCCGCCGGGCACCCCGGCCGACGCCGAGGTCGGCGTCACCTTGTACGACAAGCTCGAGACCCGCTCGGCCTTCGAGCAGACCCTCTCGGGGCCCCCGGCCGGTCCGGTGCTCGACCGGACCGCGTCGGGCGGCCTCTCCACCCTGGGCGCCCGGGCGGGCGGCCTCGAGCTGTCGGTCGCCGTCCTCCCCGATCGGGCGTCGAGCACCGGACCCCCGAGCACCACCCAGCTCGACCTGCACTGCGCCCCGGACACGGGGTCCTGCTCGGGCGTGTACCCCGCCGTCGTCTCCCTCGTCCGCCCCTCGGGCGGCGGGACCATCGGGCACTTCACGACCTACCTGACCTACGTCGAGGCCAGGAGTGTCCAGCCCCTGCGCTTCGCCTGGGTGGTCCCGGTGCGCGCGCCGGTGGTCATCGGGGGCGGCGCCGACCCGGCGTCCGCCCTGGCCCTCCCCAGCCCCGGCGAGGTGACCGGCATCGCCCGGCTGGCCGCCCAGCTGCGCGCCTCGTCGGTCCCGGTCACCGTCGAGCCCTCACCCCAGACCGTCCAGGGCCTCGGTGCGCTGACCGGCGGGCTCGGCGCGGTGGCCCGGGGTGCGCTGGCCGACCTGGCGGCGCTCTCGGCCGACCAGTCGGTGCACGACGTCCCGCCCCAGTCCTACGTCCCGATCGACGCCAGCGCCCTCAGCGGCGAGGGCACCGAACTGGCCGGCCAGATGGCCGAGGGGGACTCGCTGCTGGAGCGGGCCGGGATCGAGACGACGCCGGCGGGGCAGCCGGCCACCTGGGTGGCCGACGGGCCGGTCTCGGCCGGTCTCGGCGCCAGCCTGGAGGTCGTCGGCGGGGCCGTCGGGGCACCGATGCGGGTGGTGGTCCCCGACGGCGCGCTGGTCCCGCCGGCCGGTGCCGCCTCGGGCATCACCTGGGGCTACCCCTTCTCCTTGACCCTCGGGCGGGGCCGCACCTTCCAGGCGGCGGCGTCGGACGGCGAGCTGGCCGCCCACTTCGCCGCTGAGCCCCAGGACCCGGCCCTGGCGGCCAACCAGCTCCTGGCCGACCTGGCCTTCGTCCACTTCGAGCAGCCCAACCTGACCGACCCCCGCGGCGTCATCGCCGTGCCCCCGGTCGGCTGGGCCCCCAACGCCGCCTTCGACGGCGAGCTGCTGAACGGACTGCGGGACAATCCCGACGTCGAGCCGGTGACCCTCGGCGGGTTCTTCGACCAGGTGGCCCTCGGCGGCAACGGCGCGCCGGGCACCCGCTCGCTCGCCCCGGGCAACGGGCCCGGCCTCCCCGGCGACCTGGCCCACCAGATCTCGACGGCCCGGCTCCGCCTCAGCGCGTTCGACAGCGCCGTGCCCAAGAAGGCCACCCCGGTCCTGAGCCAGCTCGACGACATCCTGCTGGCCTCGCAGTCGACCGACCTCGGCCCGTCGGGTCAGCGGGCCGGCGTCGCCACCTTCGAACGGGCGCTGACCGGCCAGCTCACGCTGGTCCAGCTGGCCACCGAACGCACCATCACGGTGACCGCCCGGACGGCGGCCATCCCGATCACCGTGCTCTCCAACGCGCCGTACACCGTGGTCGGCACCCTGACCCTGACCTCGAACAAGTTCACCTTCCCACCGCCGGGCCCGACCCGGCCCGGCGTCGTGCTCGACCATCCGACGACCCCGTTGCGGATCGAGGCCGAGGCCCGG
>Ga0209040_10002585_pt1 | contig 14098 bp, 7 predicted proteins | sample BogFormECP12_OM3_FD_188240 | JGI IMG/M metagenome (GOLD analysis project Ga0209040, IMG submission 188240) | Bog forest soil microbial communities from Calvert Island, British Columbia, Canada - ECP12_OM3 (SPAdes) (version 2) | ecosystem: Environmental > Aquatic > Freshwater > Wetlands > Bog ...
GGGAGGTTGTACATGCCTGTGATCAAAGCCTTCGATCTCGCCTATGGACGGCTGCGGTCGCCCGATCTCGACAAGCAAGAGGAGTTTTTGACCGATTTTGGCATGGTCCGCGCCGATCGGACCAAGAACGCCCTCTATATGCGCGGCACCGATGCGCCGCACCACATTCACGTTACCGAACTGGGCGAGCCGCGCTATGTCGGCATCGCCGTCCACGCAACGAGCTACGAGGATCTAGAGCGAATGTCGCGGGTCGAGGGGGCCTCGAAGATCGAGGACATCGACGAGCCCGGCGGCGGCAAGCGGGTGCGCCTGACCGACCCAGATGGCTACCAGGTCGAGGTTGTGCACGGCATGGCGATGCTCGATCCGATCCCGGTGCACCGGCCGAAGGTCAACTCCGGCGATGACAAATATCGGCGCAAGGGCGAATTATTCCGAATCGAGCGCGGCCCTTCGCACATTAAGCGGCTCGGGCATTTCGTCGTAATGAGCAAGAACTTCGAGAAGACTCTCGGCTGGTATCGCGAGATGCTCGGCTTCCGCTGTTCTGACGAATTCTATGCCGGCGACAAGAGAAATATCGTCGGCTCCTTCAATCGGCTCGACCGCGGCGACGATTATGTCGACCATCACGCATTTTTCTGCATCCGCGGCGATAAGAGCGGCCTCAACCATCTGTCCTACGAGGCGGCCGACATCGACGACGTCATGGCCGGTCACGAGCATCTGGAGGGCAAAGGCTATCAGCACATGTGGGGCATCGGCCGCCATCTGATCGGCAGCCAGCTCTTCGATTACTGGGCCGACCCGTGGGGCCGCGTGCACGAGCACTGGGCCGATACCGATGTGCTCAACGCCCACACCCCGCCCAACGTAATGGAACGCGGCGAGGGCACCGGCGGACCGTGGGGTCAACCGATCCCGCAGATCTTCATGGGCCACGCCACGCCCTGAGAGCTTCCCTCTCCCGCACCGCGGGAGAGGGTGCCGAGCGGAGCGAGGCGGGTGAGGGTGACGCCGCTCCCGAAAGACCCTCACCCTCCCAGCCCCACGGGCTGGGCCCCTCCCTCTCCCGCAGTGCGGGAGAGGGGTCTTGGCCCGTGCATAGATCGGAACAATGAGCTACTCGCCGCAAGCCTTCGAACCACTGACTTTCTTCGGCGCACTGCCGCGCTTCCGTGACGGCACCGACACGCCTCGCGCGTATCTCGAGCGCTGTCTCGAAGTCATCGCCGAGCGCGAGCCGGTGTTAAAGGCCTGGGTCATACTCAACCTGGCAGGCGCGCGCGAGGCGGCGGAGCGATCGGCTGCGCGCTACCGTGCCAATCGCGCACTCTCGTCGATCGACGGGATGCCGATCGGCATCAAGGATCTGATCGAGACCAAGGATATGCCGACCGAGCACGGCTGCCCGGCTTTCGCCGGCAACCAGACCAGGCGCGATTCGGCAATCGTGCGGGCATTGCGGGATGCCGGCGCAATCGTCCTCGGCAAGACGGTGACGACCGAGATGGGTGGCGCCTTCCCGGGGCCCACCACCAACCCGTTCGATGCTTCACGCACCCCCGGCGGCTCGTCGAGCGGCTCGGCGGCGGCGATCGGCGCGCGCATGGTGCCGGCGGCAATCGGCACGCAGGTTGGCGGCTCATTGATCCGGCCGGCGAGCTATTGCGCCAATTACGCACTGAAGCCGACGATGGGCGCACTGCACCGCGGCGAGCGCCAGGGCTATAGCCAGAGCCATGTCGGTGTGCACGCCGGCTCGCTCGACGATATGTGGCATGTGGCGATCGAGATCGGGCGGCGGGCGGGCGGCGATCCCGGCCAGCCGGGTCTCTTTGGCGGACCAGAGCTGTCGCCGCCCGCGCGCTCAGCGCGGCTGATCGTCATGGAGACGGCCGGCTGGGCGAGCCTCGACAGCAAGACGCGCCGCGGCTTCGATCGCATTCTCGCCGCACTGCGCGATGCCGGCGTCGGGGTGCTCGGACGCGAAGACGATCCGCTGATCGAAGCCTTCGAGCGCGGGATCGCCGACGCCAAGGCAATCACCACCGACATTTGCGATTGGGAGAACCGCTGGAGCTTTGAAAACCTGGTCGAGCAATTTCCCGGGAAATACAACGATACCCTCTATCAAAGGCTCGAGGCCGGCCGCAGGCTGACGCTCGACGACTACCGCTTGCGGCTGCTGCAACGCCAGGAGGCGAAGAACTGGTTCGCTGCGATCGCCCCTCTCGCCGACGCCGTGATCAGCCTCGCCTCTCCCGGTCCTGCCCCAATGTCGTTGCGCAGCACCGGCGACTCGATCTTCAACTCCCCGACATCTGTCCTCGGCGCCCCCGCAGTGACGGTGCCGATGCTGGCGATCGAAGGGATGCCGGTGGGCGTCCAGATCGTCGGTCAATGCCATGGCGACGCACGCGTCGCCGGTATTGCCCGCTGGATGGCGGAGACGGTGAAACCGGTTGTGGTCGACTAAGCTCGACGACCGTCCGGCCGCGTCGCAGACCCGGCGGTTATTCCGGCTCCGCCAAATGCTGGACGAGTTCGCGCGCGTAGATCGGCAAATCGGACAGACGCCGAACGCAGATCGTCAGCTTGCGAACCGCCCATTCGTCGAGCAGTTCGATGCGGTGGAGGGACATGGTCTTTGCATGGCGTTCGGCGGTCGTTGCCGGGACGACGCCGATCCCGACATTGCATTCGACAAGACGGCAGACGGCGTCAAAGCTGCGCAGCTGGACCCGTAATTTGAGACGGCGGCCGATCCGATCGGCCTTTTCCGACAGAAAGCGTTGTAGCGCGCTTGCCCGGTCCAGACCGACGAAGTCGAAGTCGAGCCCATCGGCAAAAGCGATGCGCTCCGCTGTCGATAATGGATGGTTGGGGGCGACGACGAGCACGAACCGGTCGACGCGGAAGGGCAAGGCCTCGAGACCCGCGACCTCGACCGTGCCGGCGACGATGCCGACATCGGCCGTGCCCTCGGCGACGGCGGCGACGATCTCGTCGCTGAGCCTCTCCTCCAGGTCGATGTTGACCTGCGGATGGGCGGCGAGGAAGGCGCTGAGCGGCTCGGGCAGGAATTCGGTCAGCGCATTGGTATTCGACATCAGCCGCACCTGCCCGCGCAGGCCGTCGGCATATTCGGCGAGGTCGCCGCGCATTCGCTCCGCCTGCTGCAGCAGCACCCGCGCGTGGTGCAGCAGGGTGCGCCCGGCCTCTGTCGGCTGCACGCCCTGGCGCTCGCGGTGCAAGAGCGATGTGCCAAGGGTCGTTTCCATGTTGCGGATGCGGGTGCTCGCTGCCGCAACGGCCAAATGCATGCGCTCGGCGCCGTGGGTGATGCTGCCCGCCTCGACCACGTGAAGAAACAGCCTGAGATCGGTCAGATCGAAACGCATCGGACGGCGGATGCCTTCGAATTCCGCGAAGCTAGGCTACGCCGAATGCCGATTGTGTCAAGCACAGGAGGGATACCACATTCGGCAAACACGAAGGCGGCTGACCATGAGCCAAGCTTATCCGATCGACAACCACGCCTATGACGTCGTCGTGGTCGGCGGCGGCGGCGCCGGGTTGCGCACGGTCCTCGGTGCCACTGCCGCGGGTCTCAAGACGGCCTGCATCAGCAAGGTGTTTCCAACCCGGAGCCACACGGTGTCCGCGCAGGGCGGCATCGGCGCCGCACTCGGCAATATGGGAGAGGACGACTGGCGCTGGCACATGTACGACACGGTCAAAGGCGCCGACTGGCTCGGCGACCAGGACGCGATCGAATACATGTGTAAGAATGCAATGTCGGCGGTGATCGAGCTCGAGCATTTCGGCATGCCGTTCTCGCGCACCGAGGACGGCCATATCTATCAGCGGCCGTTTGGCGGCCACACAGTGCAGTGGGGCAAGGGGCTGGCAAGACGCGCCTGCGCCGCCGCCGACCGGACGGGCCACGCGTTGCTGCATACCCTTTACCAGCAATGCCTCCGGCACAATGCCGAGTTCTTTATCGAATACTTCGCGCTCGATCTCGTCATGGAGGACGGCGCGTGCCGCGGGGTCGTGGCCTGGAACCTCGAAGACGGCACACTGCACCTGTTTCGGGCGCATATCGTGGTGCTGGCGACGGGGGGCGGCGGCCGCACCTATCTGACGACGACTCAGGCGCATATCTGCACCGGCGACGGTTACGCGATGGCATTGCGCGCCGGCTTGCCGTTGCAGGACATGGAGTTCATACAGTTTCATCCGACCGGCGTCTATGGCGCCGGCTGTCTGATCACCGAGGGCGCGCGCGGCGAGGGCGGTTATCTGACGAATGCCGAAGGCGAGCGCTTCATGGAGCGCTACGCGCCGAATTCCAAGGACCTCGGGGCGCGCGACATCGTCAGCCGCGCAATCGAGATCGAGATCCGCCAGGGTCGCGGCTGCGGACGCCAGCGCGACCATATCCTCCTCCATCTCGAACATCTCGATCCCGCGCTACTGCAGGCGCGCCTGCCCGGCATTTCGGAGACCGCAAAGATTTTTGCCGGCGTCGACGTAGCGCGGGAGCCGATCCCGGTATTGCCCACCGCGCATTACAACATGGGCGGGATTCCGACCAATATTCACGGCGAGGTCCTGAACCCGGCGGCCGGGGATCCCGAGTGCACCGTGCCCGGGCTGATGGCGGTCGGCGAGGCGGCCTGCGTCTCGGTGCACGGCGCCACCCGGCTCGGCACCAACTCGCTGCTCGACCTGCTCGTCTTCGGCCGCGCCGCGGCCGAGCGCGCCGCCGAAATCGTCGAGCCGGGGGCGCCGCACAGCGCGGTGCCGCAATCGACGACCGAGGCAGCGATCGCGCGGCTCGACCGGGTCCGCCACGCGAAAGGCGGCAGCAAAACCGGTACCATCCGCCGCGCGATGCAGCGGGCGATGCAGGACCACTGCGCCGTCTTCCGCACCGCAACTGTGCTCGCGGAGGGGCTGCGCAGGATGGCCGAGGTGGCGCAGGCTCTCGATGATCTCGCCGTCACCGACCGCTCGATGATCTGGAACACCGATCTGGTCGAGGCGCTCGAGCTCGACAATCTGATCGGCCAGGCGGCAGTCGTGCTTCATTCCGCCTTATACCGTACCGAGAGCCGCGGCGCGCACGCCCGCGAGGACTACCCCGAGCGCGACGACGAGAACTGGCTCAAGCACACGCTGGCTTGGCGCGACGATGCCGGCCGGGTGAGGCTCGGCGACCGCCCGGTGCATCTCTTGCCGCTGTCCAACGAGGTCCAGGCCTTCCCGCCGAGCGAGCGCGTCTACTGAGCCTTCACCGGGACGGTTGCTCCACTCGCCGCGATGCCGACTTCAGTCGGGCAATGGCGCGCGCGACGGTACCGTGGGCCGGGCGAGGAAGTCCCTCAAGTCACTTGAACCGACGCGCGAGCAGGATCAAATTTTAGCGACCAAGGTCGCTCATAGGGGGGCCGTTCCCTGAAAAACCTCTTCGGCTTCGTTACCGCGCTCACCATCGTCTGCGGGACCGTCGCCGTCTCGGCTACCTCAGCTGCCCAAGCCCCGTACCTAAACCAAGCGGCTAGTACCGCCGGCTTAGTGGGTACTCAGCGAACAGACGGGCAACGTCTATTTCTGTCCGGCCGCCACGCAGTCGACCACCATCCCTAACGGGACTTGGTGCACGATGATCGACGGAATTCCCAAGGTAGCGTCCCACTCGGGCAACGGTTTTGTTTCAGTCGTCGCCACCGGCCTCGGCGCCAGCAACGGCGTAGCGTTCGTGGGTAATCTGGCAACCGGGACCATACTAGAATGCGCTTATGAGTTTAATTCAAGCTCGGGGAAGGGCACTGGTCAGTGCATTCCGGTAGCACACGCAACTAGTCTCCCGTAGGGGCCCGGCTGTCGCGGGCCGCTCAGACTGCTGAGAAGATGCTAGTCTCCTCGATTGACGGTCCTACTCAGCCGACATTGAAATATATTCGGACCGAGGACGAAAATGCATATGGCGCATGGGTAGCGCCTCACGTCTTCAAGTTTTTCCCCGTACCTGTCCGGCCTCTGTATCACTATACCACTGGGACCGGGCTGATTGAGATAATTAAGAGCGGTGAGTTGTGGTCGACCCAATTGAGCTGTCTCAATGATGCGTCTGAATTTCTATATCCAATAGGAAGTATATTAGGCCGCGCGCAGTTAAAATTCTCCTCGCCTGTCTCCACTGAGGTGAAACTCCTATTACAAAAAATAATTTCCGAACTCAGTCATCCGCAACGTGGGACGGAGGGTCGATTCGTAACCTGCTTCACCGAAGACGGCGACGATCTCAGCCAATGGCGCGCTTATGGGACCGGTGAAGGCGGATATGCAATCCAATTTGACTCACTGTATTTGAGGAGCATGTCGCACAATCAGGAGATGGTTTTAGGAAAAGTAGAATATGATCCTACAACACAAGTCGCTTTTCTGGATGAGGTAATAAATCAGACGAGCCACTTTTTCCTTGATGGACTGCGCAAACATCGCGCACCTACCACCGAGGAATGGCTCGCGGAATTTCTACCGTTCTGGTCATCGCATATTGCCATGTTCGGTCCTTTGATAAAGCATCCCAAATTCTCGGCAGAGCGAGAATGGCGGCTTGTGTATCATTTTCAAGATGAGGCAATCCCTCGAATGCGCTACCTGCAACGCAGCTCCATGATGACGAAGCATGTACCCCTGAGGCTGATGATGCAGGATGGGAAACCTCGCCTTCCTTTAACAGGCATTGTCGTCGGACCGTGTCGCCATAAGGAGATTTCGCAAATTTCGGTTGGCGACTTGCTTCGGACATACGGCTATCCTGTTGATCAGGTGCAAATATCTACGACCAAAATTCCCTATCAGGTTGTCTAGCGACGCAAAAGGTGGAGCGGCTGGTTCACCCCGGTCAGCTGCGCAAGATGCCGGTGCATGGTCGCGCGATCGACGCCGAGGATGCGCGCGACGTTACGAAGATTCTCGCCGGCGTCAATCAGCTTGGGCGCGTATTTCGCCTGCGCGGGCCGTCATGGAGGACTTGCGGCCCAACTGAACACCGTGCGCCTTCGCTGGTGCGCTCGCCGGTGTTCGAACCGATCTCAGGCGGCCGTCATCGAGGACGCGGCCGAGCCCGTTCCAATGGCGCAGTGCATGGCGATCGGCGAGTGTGGGGCAACACCTATTGTTGCGATTCGCTCCTTGAGCGCGTCTGGACAGCGCTCTCCGACGCAGATCTTGCAAGGACTATCGCGCACTGAAACCGTGCCCGTGTAGCGTCGCGGAGACGCCCAAGCTCGAATTGCTCCGCCATCCTTCTCAGTACCAGCTCTTCATTCATCCGGAGACGGACAAACGGTCCGGCGAGGCCCGCGAGCTCGATGATTGGGATGTCACTGTGCGACCGAATGTCCTTGGAACTGGATCTATACGGAACTGGAATGTCAGTCCGCGAGCCGTCCTTCCAAAAGACCTCGCGCCCATCCTCCTTCGTTCGGGGAAAGCAACGGTCGACCGCGGCAAGCACGAGCGTTTGAATATTACCACCAGACCGCTGAAATCCGTGCGCGCGGGCAATACGTGTCACAAGCACATCATGGTAGATGGGTGCCTCTACCTCGATGACGTGGGCGACCATCTGACGAAGGAGCGGAGCGTAACGCGGCTCATAGAACATATCTGGTCTTGGTGTCACGCCAATCGTGGCCATGTCCGCAACTGCATAAGTGCTGCGTTTGGACGGACTGCCCTCGGTAGGGGGCGCCGCGTTCGCCGGCGATTTGCGCGAAAAGGCTTGCTCCTCGGAGGATGGCAGGGTGATCGGCAATGTCACCGTCAAAGAGCCGCTATCGACGATCCGCTCAATGATCTCGCAAATACGGCTTAAGAACAGTCTCTTTTCAACGGGATTTGTAGCCGATCTCTGATATTGGGGAACCTTTCGAAACCAATCCTCCGGATCCGTCATGCGCTGGCGCACGAAGGTTTCAATCATGCCGTCGCGCAGGATCGACCGATGCGGTTCCCAAGCGGTCATTTCCTGCTTGATGACGTCTTCACGGAACCGCTTTAAAATTTCGAATGCTTGCTCCTCGGTCAGCGGACCATCGCTTGCAAGGGGCGCTTTCTCTCCGGCGGCAGGCTCGGGCGTCGACGCAGCTGTGGACGGCATATCCTCAGGGGTTGACGATGCGACCGCTGGGTCATCGATGACCACCGCTCGCATAGGCGCCTCCGCGATTGGCTCGTCCTGTGGCCAGGTGGCTTCGCGGACGAGGCAATAGTCCTCAAATGTGCGCCGCGGCTGAGACCGGAGCTGCTCTAACCGTTTCGACAGTTTTTCCGTTTCGAGATCTGGGTTGTCGAACCAGTCCGTCGACCAAACCCGCAGGATCTCCCAGCCAAGCCCGCGAAGCACCTCTTCCCGGAGGCGATCTCGATCGCGCGCACTCTTGCTCGAATGGTAGCGGGCACCATCGCACTCGACGCCCGCGAGGAACCTCTCGGGATGATCCGGATGGCGGATTCCAAGATCAAACTTGAACCCCGACACACCCACCTGGACCTCAACCCCATACCCTCTCGCTTTTAGACGATCCGCGACCTCGACCTCAAAGTCGCTATCAGCCTCCGACCCGATCTTCTCTACGACAGCGCGCCCGCGGCTCTCGGCGTATTCCAGATAGCGTTTTAGGACGCGCATCCCTTCCGCGCTTGTTTCACTCGGTTTCACATCGCCAGACCCGAACGACGCGAATAGGCCTATGCGCATCCGCGCCCGTGAGAACAACACGTTGAGCCGCCGATGGCCCTGTTTCCCGTTGATCGGACCAAACCGCTGCTTCATCGCCGTCGCACCTGGCTCTCGGCCATAGGTGAGCGATATGAAAATGTAATCCCGTTCGTCTCCCTGCACGTTCTCCAAGTTCTTCACGAATAACGGCTCGCCCTTCTTCTCCACCTTCTCTCGATAACTGTCGACAAGGTCGTCGTCGGCACAAAGGCGACGAAGCTCTTCCTGGATGACATCGCGCTGGTCGGTGTTGACAGCCACCAAACCGAGCGTGGGGACGGTTTCTTCGTCCATTTCAGCGAAGTGCCGCATGAACTGAACCGCTTCTTCTGCGACGCAGCTGGCTTCGGCGACGTTCCGGCGAGCCTGATATGCGCCATCGACACGGATAAGATCGATTGCGAATGAGCCCGGTCGAGCCGTCGGAAAAGTGATGAGCGAGCGATCGTAAAACTCTGCGTTCGAGAACGCGATGAGGCTCTCACAACGGCTGCGGTAGTGCCACTTCAGCCGCCGAGTCTCACGGAATGTTCTCTGACAGGCCTCCAGGATTGACTCGGCGTCGACGTCTTCGAACTCGTCGTCCAATGAGGTCTCGTCGGCCGATCGCATGAAGAAGTCCGTTGGCGGAAGCTGCTTTGGGTCACCAACGACGACGATTTGTTTTGCCCGTAGCATCCCGCCGAGCGCGTCTTCAGGCCTCATCTGCGATGCCTCGTCGATGACGAGGAGGTCAAACTCGACCCCGCCGGGCTTCAGGAATTTGGCGAGTGAGAGAGGGGACATCATGAAGCACGGCTTCAACGCCCGTATCGAATGTCCCGCGCGCGACAGCAGCTCCCGGACTGGCGTGAAGCGCTTCTGCTTTCCAAACTCATTCCCCAACAGTGCCATCTCTGTCCATGTCTTCCTTGAACCGTAGTTCGACCCCTGGAATGGTCTCCGTTCGAGGAGCCGCTCCCTTACCACGGCCCGATCGGCGGTGATCTTGATCCGATCGCGCTCAGCGAAAGCTCGTCGTCGCGCCTCGAGTGTTGGCCCATTCTGGCACAATGCCGGAGTTTCTCTCCGCGCTTGGTCAGCGCGCCGTTCCGCGACCAGGGTTTCGAATAGTCTCGGCAATCGATCCGGAGCTAGGTTCAAGCCGTCGGCGCACGTAAGCATGTCCGAGAGTCCCGCGACCCCAAGCTTATGCCGTTGGTCGCGAAGCGCCATGAAGTCCGCGACCTCGCTCTGATGTGCAAGGAGTAGCTCAAGCCGCTTTACCAATATGTTCGGTGCGAGATCTTGAAGGCCCGTCATCCCGAATTCGTGGACGCCTTTCTCAATAAGAGGCAAATACGATTGGCACAGCACTGCGCCCTTAGAGGCGGCCTCTCGCAACACCCGGCGAACTTCACTGGCGGTCGACGAAGTGAGCATTTGGGCAAGACGGGGAGGCGGGCTGGCTCGGCGGACAGAGCGGATCCAGTTGATCGCATTACTTACCTTATCAATCTCCATGATAGAGCGCCCGAGCCCCTCAATCGCGTGGATTAGCGGAAATCTCGAGAGGGTCTGCTCAAGTTGTTCGCGGCGCGACAGCAATTGAGCAATCTCCGCGATCTCCTGAATCGGGAGATCCACCCCCACAAGTACACGGTCCCGATCCGCGTCGAGAAGGCTTTGCAGGGCACCAATTTCGGTGCGAAGCTCTGATATCAATAGGTCGATTGGTCGTTGATCGAACCGGGCTCTATGCTGGTCACCAATCGCTCTAAACATCCGGCCGTCAGGTGCTAACTCTCCGAGTGCGCCAAGTTCGTCGGAGGTCAGAGAGAGCACCCGGAACGCGACCGTATCGGCTTCGGGAAACTCGGCGAGCTTTTCGCGGATAAATCTTCGCTTCCTGATCCCGCCCGCGATTTCCACAAATGGCGTCCCGACGCCCTGCCACGCTGGCCCCAGAAGCGAGGCTATCTCCCGGTCGTTCTCGAACTCGACCAATCCTCGGATGTGGCGGACCAGCTGATCAAGCTCTTCCGGGGTCGGGGACCTACCGCGGAAGCCCAGTCGAAGCGTCAGTTTACGCGCGGCCCTTGTGGAACCGGTGAGGGCAGCCAATGCTTTGCGCAGAGCCCCTTTTCGCAGGGTCGCCGCCGCCGTCTCGATTTCAGCCGCGGGAGGCCATTGTGTCCGGCCATACGGCTCCAGCTTCTGGCGCCATTCGTAATCAGCGGCTGCTAAATCGGACCACCTCGCGTAAGCCGTCTCGAAGGCTGCCTGGTCCACATCGAGGAGTTTGCCAACCCACGGGCGATGTTGAGGCATTATCTCAGAGGCCATCAAGGCCGACATCGCAACCGCGTCGAAGCCTTTCGACGGGAACGCCCGGTCAAGACCAAGCCGCTTCAGGATGGGCAGGCAGCCCTTGATGATTTCCGTAAGCGATGTCAGCTCCGCGAGGGTATCGGTCGCGAGTGCATTGGCTTTCGCTGGCGTCTTCTCCAAAAGGCCCGCGGGTGCTCCGGCGCGGGCTAAAGCGGCCACCAGGGCAAGCCGGCCCAGGAGCTCGTTGGAGAGGTCGGGCTTCCGGGAGAGAGTGGACTCGACCCCCAGATGCTCGCGCTTAATGGCGAGGCCCGCCTCTAGCTCGTCCAGGTCAACCGGCACGATCGTGGAAACCAAGGCTGGTTCTGGCGGATCGGCGATCGCGTTATCGACCGCGATCAGCCGTTCAATGTCGGTTGCCGTCTCAACCCCGAGATTGGCGTATTGCTCAACGTAGTTGACTAGATCGATACCAATTGTCCGCAGTTCGGTCAGGGTTGAGATTAAGTGCCGGATCTCGTAGGTCGGGATCAGCGCGAGGGGGGTGGCGGCCCAAGGCGATTGCGCCGGGTGCCTGAAGTTGCGAGTGAAGGTCGTCGCGGTGCCCGCAAATACGGCCACTCGACCAGTCACCTCGTCCGCATCTCCCAGAAGAGCCATGGGTAAATCCACGCGCTCAAACGCGTCAATCACATCGGCGTCCTGAGTCCGGCCTCGTACAGCTTTCCAGATCAGCGTGAACGGTGTGTGGCTGTTCGCGGATTCAGTATGCAGCGCATCGAGATAGCCCGCGATGGCTTTCCGCCTCTCGTGCCAAGTGACATCGCTCACCGGCGCCGAGGCACGCGGTGTCCGGCCCCAACCAAGATCTCGACGCCTCTTCAGGCTTTCGACCACGAATTTCGGGGAGGCCTTATCTGAGTGGAGTTCGAGGCAGAAGTCACCGATGCCGGCCCGGTCGAGGCGCCGCTTCACCACGTCGAGCGCGGCCTGCTTCTCGGCCAGGAACAGCACGCGCTTACCCGCAGCGACAGCATTGGCGATCATGTTCGCGATCGTCTGCGACTTCCCCGTCCCAGGGGGTCCCTGAATCACGAGGTTCCTCTCGCGCATCATGTCGATGAGCGCGCTGTGCTGCGAGGCATCCGCGTCCTGGATGAGGAGGGGAGCGATGTTCTCGATTTCCGGCTCGTCGATCGGATAGTCGTCCGGAATCGGTGGCCGGAGGCGTCCATCGTCTCCGCGCTCAGATCCGCTCAAGATTGCATTCACGAGGGGATGGCCGGCCGGGTAATCTCGCCAATTCTCGGGCTTCAGATCGATGTACATAAGAAATCGGCCGAAGGCGAAATGGCCCAGCACCAGCCAGCGCCGGATATGCCACCGCTTCAGCCCATCGATGGCGTTTCGTGTGCGTTCGAGATAGCCCTCGATCGACGCGAGCGTCTCGTCCTCCTCGACCTCGAAGTTGGGTAGCTCGCGGTTGTATTTTTCTTCGAGCAATTTCTGGAGACTGAGATTAGCCTCACCTGCCCCTTCCCGGAGCGAGAGGTAATAGACCTCTTTCCCACGCACCTTTTGGCGCTCGACCTTGACCGGGAGCAGCAGGAGGGGTGCGTAGGCCTTCTTGTCGGAATCGTCGGCCTCGTACCATTCGAGAAATCCGAACGCGAGGAACAGCGTCGAGACGCCCATTTCTTGCTCAGCGAGGCGGGCGTCGTTTGAGATCTTCTCCATTACGCTCTCGAGCTCGTCCGGATACTTGAGAGTCTGCAATGAACGGTCGTCGTGCGAAGGCTTGCAGCGCTCTGGTTGGAGTTCCGGGCTCGGGTCAATCCCCAACGAACGGGCATGATCCGCTCGATTAACCTCCGCACGAGCCGGTCGTGGGGGAAGTCCGAGCTGAGCACGAACTTTGCTCCGCAACTCCCGTTCGATCGCGGCAAGCGTGATCTCGTCGTCACGCGCGGCTTGCTCCAACGCCTCGAGTTTGGTCAGGTGTTCGATATCCGACACCTTCGCGTGTTCGAGGGCCGATACAAAATCCTCCGTCCTTTCTTCCGGCGGAATGTCGTCGGGCTCTTGGAGGAAAGCGATCTTGAGGGTCACGTCCTCCCCGACGAGCTTGCGGTAGGCCTCTTCGAGAACCTCGTCCACGATCTGAAGATGCCGCTTCGAACGCGCGCCGAGGCGGTAGTTCAGCATCGGGTTCTTCTTGGAAAGGTCGAGAAGCTTGAGTCGAAGCTGTTCGTAGAGCTTCATCAAGCGTTGCTGTTCGTCGACATCTCCCACGGAGAGGAACCCTCTCTTATTCGACCCGCGCGTTCAGCACAGTCCACGAAATATGGGGCATATGCAACCTTGCCTTGCGCCACTCTCGCAGGGTCCAGTTAGGAACTCGTTTTCGCCGATCCACCCGGATTACGCTGTCCTGGCCGTCATCGAGCTCGAACATTACGGCATGCCGTTCTCGCGCACCGAGGACGGCCATATCTATCAGCGGCCGTTTGGCGGCCACACCGTGCACTGGGGCAAGGGGTTGGCGAAGCGCGCCTGCGCCGCCGCCGACCGGACCGGCCACGCGCTGCTGCACACCCTCTACCACCGGCGTCTATGGTGCCGGCTGTCTGATCACCGAGGGCGCGCGCGGCGAAGGCGGCTTCCAACGAGGCCGGGTATGGCGTCGTCGAATTGAAGATAGGTGCCATTCCAGCCGAAGGGGGTAGATCGGATGACCAGCATGCGCGCGGTGTAGACCCGATCGACCAGCATGGACCACCGCCCAGCCGTGAAATACCACACCCCGCAAAGCGCAACCAACGCGAGTGCCGCAAGCCCGACTCGGATCGCAATCAATCGGATGCCACTCATAATCGGATGCTTAGGACTCGTCAGGGAATTATCGAATCGACTTATGAGAGAGTAAAATGTGGGTTTACAACCCGATTGCCATACCATATGTTGTGGTGGTGATCGATGTTG
>Ga0209040_10002586_pt1 | contig 14093 bp, 24 predicted proteins | sample BogFormECP12_OM3_FD_188240 | JGI IMG/M metagenome (GOLD analysis project Ga0209040, IMG submission 188240) | Bog forest soil microbial communities from Calvert Island, British Columbia, Canada - ECP12_OM3 (SPAdes) (version 2) | ecosystem: Environmental > Aquatic > Freshwater > Wetlands > Bog ...
GGGCGCGGGATGACCCGGATCAGCTCCGGCGAGTCCAGCGGCGCCGACCGCAACGACGGCAACAGCAGCACGGAGGTACCGGGCTTGCCCGGATGTATCTCCGCGATCGCGTCGGCGGCCGCCGCGAACGGGTGCGGCCGCGCAGAACGCAACGCCTGACTCGGGCTCTTCACCAGCAGACCGGAGTCCTCCGCCCAGAGCCGCAAACTGCCCGGCATGGACCAGAAGCCGTGCAGGACCAGCATTCAGTTCCCTCTTTTCGTGCTGCGCGGTGCCACGCTAACCGGGGGACACTGCCACGCGGCTCCGCCGCGCCGCTGAGTTACCCGAGATCATCGAGTTCGTTCTCGAAGCACCCGAACGGTGCCCCGCCGGGGGTATGGCCGACGACGAACATCCGCCGATCGCCCACCCAGGCCCAGTCGGGATCGTCGAATTGCCCTGCGTCGAAATTGTCGGCGGAGCGGCGAGCACGTTTCGGAGTTCCCCTGCGCCTATTGCGCTCCCGCTGCACGGACCGATCGTATCGGGCGACGCCGCCGACACGATGTCCGAACCCCGCGTGTTCGCGCAAGACCCGCCTAACTCCTGCGACGTTTCATTGGCCAGAGCTCCCATCGACTGCACAACAGCTGCCCGACTGATGTAGGTCTGCCCCGAGGGCAGGGTCCAAATCAGTTTGCCGCCCCGGATCCGGCCCGCGCCGACCGCTGCGGCGAGTGCAGCACAGGCCTTTGAGGTTGCTGAAAAGTCGCTAATATGCCCGTCCAGCCTGTCGCAAGCATCGAGTGGGTTCAATCCCAGTATCGCGCACCAGTATTGGTGCAGTTCAGCGGTGGCTATTTCAGAACACCATGTAGCACGGTGTGCCCAATATGTGCCCAATTGACATCTGGGCCAAGTCTGCGCCGAGCCGCCAAACCCGTTAGCCGAACCTGTTCCCGAGACCCAGCACGACGCGGACGACGTTCTCTTAATCAGCGGGTCCGGGGTTCGAAACCCTGACGGCGCACAACACAAAAACCGAGGTCAGGCGTAGTTTTTCCTGGCCTTTGGTGTTGGCTGACATACCCTGTCGGGGTATCGAATCGCCCGAAAATCCTCCACCGATCCTCCACACTGCGGGAGCCGTGTCGCCACAGCAAACGGCGCGTCGGGGTGACTTGTCGGCACATCGAACTAGTATTCGAAGCATGACCATCGTTCACATCAGCGGGTATGACGTCGAGCAGGTGCCCATCGAGCTGATCGAGCCGGGCGACACTGTGCTGACTCACTTGCCCGACGGGTCGCCCTACACGTTCGTCGTCGAGATCAAGCGGTTCGACATCGACAAGGTCGCGGGCACGTCCAAGATCGGGTTGCAGGCAGCGCGCAAAACCGACACACACGGCGTCGGCCTAGTCGCGACCGCCGAAGCGCCGGCTCGCACCTTGACCCACCGCGTCATCAGTCAGACCTGAACACCGATCACCGGGCGCACTGCGCCACCAACACCCTGACCCCTACGACCAGAAACCCAATGACCACCGCCGTCGATCCCAACTACCGACACCCTAAGTGCTACGCCAACCTTCACGGTGGGTGCTCCACGAAAATCTCTGGGGAGCACTATATTTCGCATTCCCTGATCAAGCTCTACTATTTCAACGACCGAAAGGTTGCACTCAAGCACAACAACGGGTTCGGAATCCGAAAACCGGTCAAGCCGAAGAATTTCGTCGCGAACGTGTTGTGCACCAAGCACAACACCGCACTGGGTGTCAACGATAAGGCGGCGTTGGAACTCGCCACATTCGTCCGCAACATCGCGCTGCAGTTTGGCAACGGTGCGGGCAAGTGGGGACGCCGCGAGGAAATCACCATCTCCGGCCACGACCTCGAACGTTGGGTGCTCAAGCTACTTTGCACGCATGCCGCCGCGAAAGCGTTCACCGCCAACCAAGGCCAAGTCGAAAAGCCCTATTCCCCCCGTCGCCATTGATTTTTTGCTCGCCCGCAAGCCGTGGCCGTTGGAATGGGGTCTGTGCGTGGCCGGTGACCCAGCAAACACCGACCTGCCGTATGACGCGTTCTCCAATGTCGACCACTCGACGACCGATTTCTGGGGCGCTCGACCGTTCCTCAAGAACGGCGACCAAACCCTGTGGGGCGGAATCGTCGATCTCAACGGAGTGGGATTCGGCATCTCGTTGGAGAACATCTATCGCGGCTACTCCGTCGTTAACGGCGTCGAAAAATCCTTTCCGTGGATCGCTCGCGCGACCCAGCTTCGTCGCATGGAAATATCGCGGCGTAGAAAAGCGCGTCAACTTCACCTGGTCCGGTGCAACCAGCGAGAAGCACATTACCTACACGATCACGAAACCCGACCAGAAGCGTCGAATTCGACGCTTCCTCGGGCTCTAACCTAACCAAGTGGAGGCGCACGCGTCGTCATGCTCGTTCCGAAGACAATGCTGGATTGCGTATGTTTCGTATGCACGTATATCGACAACAAGCTGACCCCCGTCGGCACCGCCTTTTTCCCAGGCGTACCAGTCCGCGATAGTGATCCGCAGAAGTGGGTCGGATTCGCTGTCACAGCGCTACATGTGATTTCCGGTATCGAGGCATCCCCTAACACTGCAGCCGTAGATCGCGGAGCGCAGGAGTGATCCATCACAGCTGGCACGGATCTGTTCGAGAGCCCCGTCTTGCGATGCCGGATCTGGCCGCCGGCACAAAAGTCCGTTTTCACTTGATCTGACGCATTCTCGTTGATCCGGCGCATCGGCGTCGACAATGCCGTGCCCATCAGGAGCACACCAGCGACTGCGGAAAGCGCACCCAGGTCCCCAAACGTCCAAAATCCGGTCTGCCTGCTTGTCGCTCTGTATAGCCACCACGCACGCACCGTTGATCCAGCGAGGGCCATCACATCATAGGATTTGGTCCGTTGGGCCCTCGCTTGTGGGACCTTCGACCCTGACCTGGCCGCTGCGCCGGCGGCATAGTGCAGACCGAGGATCAGGAGCCGGAGGCCATGACCCAAGCGATTGACATTCCAAGCATGACTGGGCGGTGTTGCCGCGCATGCTGCACCAGGGCGGCCTCAGAGGTCGCACTGCGCGGCGGCACGGCCGATGCACCCTATACCCCGTCAAAACACGGCATGGTGGGATTGACCAAGAATGTCGCCTGGGCGTATGCGAATAACGGTATCCGCTGCAACGCCACCGTGCCCGGCCCCACGGTGACAGGCATTGTCGACCACGTGGGCAGCATTGATCAAAAGGGGCTGGCCCGGATGCCGCCGATCCTTGCGCTGCAACAACATTGCATCCGGGCAAAAACAGCCGGAGAATTGGCGGACGCTATCCAGCTGGCGTTGGCGAACCAGGAGGGTCCGACGCTGATTGAATGCGTGATTGATCGAGATGATTGCAGCGCCGAACTCATATCCTGGGGCCGCCACGTGGCGGCGGCCAACGGACGCCCGCCCCGCCCGGACTAGTCCAGGATTGGGCGGAATTACGTATCGTGGCCAGTGAATCGAAGGCCAACGTCATTGCGCTGCACAAGAATCCGAGCCGTTTAGCAACTAGTTAGTTGAAAGGTGTCCACAAATGGTCACACTGTCGTTGACCCGACTGGCTGCCGGAGTTGGCGGTCTAGTTCTAGCATTGTCACTGACCGCTGGAGTTGGAGTCGCGTCCGCACAACCTGATCTGGGTCCGGTCGTCAACACCACATGCAATTACTCGCAGGTGGTAGCGGCAATGAATGCGCAATTTCCGGAACCTGCCGCGCAATTCAACGCATCGCCCCTGGCGCAGGCCTGGTTGCAAAATCTTCTTGCTTCGCCGCCCGCTCAGCGCCGGCAGATGCTCGATGAGGCGCAGAGCACACCTTGGGCTGCACAGTTCGTCCCGCTTTTCGTGCCACTCGCTAACACCTGCAACAACTACTGAGTGGGTTAGGCACGGAGCTTCTTGCTGTCTCCCATCTCCGTGTCAGGGCACCTAGTACTGCAGCCGTAGATCGGGATGGCTGATGCTGGCGTGTCTGCGCTGGTCGGGGCGGTGACCGCGGCATTGTTCGGAGTTTGTGAACACATCTGAATATGCTGCGGTCACCGCGGCTCATAGCGTAAACTCTGATCGGTGGCAGACAGAGTTCTCGGCGGTACTGGATACCAGTGAAGAAAATTCTCACACCGCAGGTCAGGGTCATTTTCTGTGTGAACGTGATCGTTGCCGGTGGCCGCTCGGCGCTTCGCCCTCACTGACACCGGAGCAACGGTCGTCGCGGTCATTCTGCTGAGAGAAGGCTTGTGTTGCTCCGCTGCCTGGTATTGCGGCTGGCACCGTTGGTGCTGGCTCGATTTGCTAGCTGGCCCGTTGAACCTCACGGCCTATGGCCAGCCGTCGACCGGACCGGCCAATGAGCCGAACCCGTATTCGGTGATCCCGCAGGGTGTGCCCGGCTCGAACGGAAACCTTTGGGGGGCGCAGATTTTCGCGACCACCCAGGTTGCCGCGGGTACGGCTGTCGTGATGAGCGTTAAGGCGGGCGCCGGTATTTTCTGGCAACGCCTCGGGCTGCTGATCATGTTCGATCCGTACACGCTGCTGAGTAGCAACGAGTACCGCTGGGTGGCCGAGGAGCGTATCGCGTACAACTGCCCCCGACCCGCAGCTCTGAACCTCGTTACCGGGTTGCCGACCTCATAATGATGCCGTTTACGCCTCAGCAGCCAGGCGCCCAATTTTGGGCACCTGGGCTGGAGGAGGACGTCAAACCGTTCGACCCCGTGGTGTTCATGGAAGCACCAGAAGAGAAAGAGCTGCCCATGGCTGCCCGACTGATCAAAGAGGCTGCGGAGAATCCCGCTGCGCCGCTGAAGGTGAAAGTTGTTGCCCCATAACGGGTCATCCATGCCGGTGCCGCGTACACCGGCGGCGATGTCCTCGAGGTCCCAAATGACAAAGAGCACGATACCTGGCTTAAGTCCGGGTGGGTCGAGCTCGTGAAGGAGAAGTAAAAATGGCCTACAAGCAAGGCGTGGTGTCGATAGGCACTACCGCAACTCTAATAGCGACGCCCAGCTCCGCGCCGGACGTGGACGGCATCCTCGTGCAAAATTTGGGTGCCAGCATTGTCTACATCGGCGGAAGCACGGTGACAGCCGGCACCACGTCGACCGGTGGCCTGCAGCTGGCGGCGAGTAACACGACGCCCGTACTTATTCCGACCACCGGCGCGAGCGCCGAGGGGTTGTACGGAATTGTCGCGAGCGGCTCAATTAATGTGAGCTTCTGCTATCCGGGCTGATAACCGAAACCTCCTGCGCGCCTTCGGCCCTCACTCCGGCGGCGCGCGGGTAGGCCCTGGAACGGGTGGGTGGTTGCATTCACAGCGCCCGCCCGTTCCGGTGGCCCACCATGAGATGAGATGAACTTGACTAACCAAACTTTCTCGGCCGGCACTGCGAGTGTCGGAACCAGTGCCGCGCTGATCGTCACGCTGCCCGCGGCGGGCTACAATGTCCGCGGCTGCCTGATCAAAAACGCTGGCACGCAAACGGTTTACGTCGGCGGCCCTTCGGTGACGGCGACGGGAACCACGGCCGGGTACCCGCTGGACTCCTCTCGAATTATTGGAGCTCGGCCTCAGTAGTTCCCCACATGACCTGTACGGCATCGTGCCGAGCGGCACGGGCGCGGTCGCGTACTTCTTCGCGGCCAGTTAATCCTCCTGCGCGCCGGGCGTGTTCATCTGCGTTCGCAACTCGGCAGCGCGGGACAGGCCCTGGGGACGGGCGGGCCCTTGGTTGGGAAGCCCGCCCGCCCCGGTGTCGACCAATCAGAGGTGACAAACCAAACTTCCTGCGCCCGAGCGTGTTCTCTTCGTTCGCGGCTCGGCGTGCGTTGCCGTCATCCGCTCACCGGTGGCTTGGTGACCTGCACCGGTGCATTCCAGTTCGACAGCGTCATCTGGATCGAATTGGCCGCGCTTTGATCCAGCTTGGCCTGCACCAGCTGGTGATCGCCGCTTTCCTGGATCCAGACCGTGGACGCCAGCGGCTGACTTGCCCTCAGCTGGGGCACAAGCTGATTCACCGCATCAGCGGGGACATTCCCGGTGATGCGAATGGTGTCCTGCCCGTTGATGGTTTCGCGGGCCTGGGACTTGGCGTTGGTGAACTTGGCCAGCATGTTGGCCACGCCGGTGTCGTGGTTCAGGATCAAGGAGGGGTCATAGATATGGGCCGCCGGACCGAAGTCGGCCCACTTGTTCGGGGTGAGGGCGGCGTACAAGATCCCTTCATAGACCACGAATGGCGCGTCAATGTCGGAACCCGAAAACGTGATCTTGGCGTCGCCCTTGGCGGCGATATTGGGTGCGGTGTTGAGGTCCCCGGTCAGCGTCTTGACCGCCAATCCCTTGATCTTGCCGTTCACCGACGCCACCAGGTGCACGCTCTTGACGTTCTTAATGGTCTGGCTGGACTGCTGGAGCAGGGTGGCTGCATCCGGCAGCGGCCCGCTGGACTTTTTCGAGGAGGAGGAGCAGCCGCCAACCAAAGCGGTGGCGATGCTGAGGGTGGCAAGGACGGCGACGAGTCGGCGACGCGTATGCACATGTGCACTGTAGAGGGTTAGGTGTTTGTGCGTGAGGCAGCCTACATGCCGTGCTGCTGAGCGGGTGAACACGTCGGCGGCCTTCCCATGATTAATTTCGCAACTGGCGGACATTGCAAGTGCTGCTGCTGCAATCCATCTATGCACATGTAGTAGGCATTCGCATTGGCGGGGTCCTGCACGTAGGTGATTCCCGCGACGTCAGGGCAGGTGAAGTTAGCGCCCTGGGGAATGCGCGGCGGCTGCGCGTGCGCCACGCTCGGACTCACAACGGTAATCCACCCGACGCCAGCAACGGCGGCCCCGGCAGCGGCCACCCGTTTAATCTTGGCGAACATGACCACTCCTAATCATTTGGTAGCCGTCGGATAATCATTTGGTAGCCGTCGGACTCATTACTTACATTGTGCGCCAGCGCGGTATTTGGATAAGGGCCTTTTGACCCGACGTAATCGCCGAACGTCACACGAACCAGCGGCCACCATCGCCGGGCGGGCACCCGTGAGCCGGCCGGCGGCGCGATGGCCTCGAGGTGGGCAAACCGCAGGTGCGCGCGGACCTTTGCCAGGTGGGTGGCGGTGGTGGTCACCGGTCGGCGCCCGACAGCTCGGCCTTTTCACACTCGGGGGCGTGGCCGCCGATGGCGCCGCAGCAATGGCGCGTCGTCGAATCGACGGGATACGGCGCGTAGTGGCCGACGCCCGACAGCTCGGCCTCGAGCGTGCGAATGCGCTCGTTGGCGTCGTCGAGCTGCCGCACCAGGGCGGCGACGGTGGCCTCGAGCAGCTCGCCGAGCCGGACCGGGGGGTTGGTGGTGGTCATGGCCGCGATCCTTTTCTGTTGCCAGACCAGCGGCCCATCCCCATTGGGCAATAATTGGGCACGTAGCCCGATCAGTCCTGTAAAAACAGGCTCTGACGTGCAATAACTCTGGTGCGCGGTACTGGGATTGAATCAGTCACGGCTTGTCGAACGCGCGACGGCGGTCATGCGCGTCACCAACCTGCCGACCACGGCGACGACCGCCGAGGCACCGGCCAAGCGGGGCAGCAAGTAGCGTCCGGCGGTTCTCGGTCCGCCGATTCTTGGCGCTTGGCCACGGCTATGTAGGCGGCTCCCCGATCCGCTCACACAGCCGCGCGTACTCGTCGCCCGGCATGACGTGGCGCAGCCGGTACAGGATCAGCTCGCGCATCGGCCCCTCGGCGGTGCGCAGCTGGTCCCGATAGGCGCGGGCCTGCTCCTCGACGGTCCAGTGCGACCACGGTCCCGGTGCTTCACACTCGTCATCGTCGAGTGCCACCGGAAGCGGGTGCCGAAACTCCCCGGCGGGTGTCTGCATCGCGGCCAGGACGCGGCGGACGTGGCCGTGGGACAGCCCGACGCGCCGACCGATGGCCCGCAGGCTCAGACCGCGCTCATGTAGCGCCCGGATGCGTTCGTCGCGCTTGCCGTTGCCGTTGCGCACGAGATAATCGTATACCAACCGAAAATTATTGCAATTCAACGCAATTCGGTGCAGCAAACGTGTATCGGACTGTATCCGGCACGAAAAATGGCCTCTGACCATGGGATTTAGCGGAGGGATGGTCGCCCTCTGTCACGGGGAGAGCGATCCCGACCTTCGGCCGGCGGGCGGGCCGCCGTCGTGGCTAGTTTGCTGGGGCCTATCCGTTCGCGCGTGATCGTTTGCAGCCCAGCATATTTTATGCTTTGAGGTTGCTCACGGCTCCTCTGATATGCCGAAATCGCTTGTTGCACAGATTGTTTCATGGATAAACGGTTTGTCAGCAAACTGCTGCCCGGGTACGATCGTGGGTGGTTGGTCGGCATAAATGGCCAGTTCAACACGATAAAACAGTCAAAAGGAGATGAAATGATGAATGATCTGGAGCAACTAGCCGGGCACGATGCGCTGATTGCGGCATGGTGGCAGCGGCAGGCAGGCAGGCGGCAGGGTGTTCACTGAACACCCCTGAAAACGGCTATCGCCCGTTTCCTGGTGTTGCCGTTCGGAGGTGCGCTGGCGGTCGGAGCCGCGGTCCTAGGTTCCTGGCTGTTGGGTGTGCCGCTGTGACCGGCGCCCGACGGGTGCTCACGTTTGAGCACGTCGTGGTGGCGGAAGCTTGGCAACGTGATCTGCCATGCCGTTCCACCGGCGCGGTGGAACGGCATGGCGACTTATTTGCGTTCAGTGCTGTCGGGCGACGATCACGGGTACGTGGGCTGCCTCCGCCACCGCCGTGCTCACCGATCCCAGCAGCATGCCTGAGAATCCACCACGGCCATGACTACCGACGACGACGAGCTGCGATGACGCGGCGTCGTCTAGCAGATGTTCAGCAGGGCGATCGAGCACGACCCGGAGGTGCACGACAACGTCGGGGTAGCGCTCTCGCCAGCCAGCCAAGCGTTCGGCTAAGGCTTCCTCCCCACCCGCTCGCTGACCCGACCACTGAATGTCCGGAGTAAAGGACATGCTCTTGTCGCGCCATGCGTGCAATGCGATTAGATCTACACCTCGACGAGACGCCGCGTCGAAAGCGATCGCCGTCGCCGACTCAGACGCCGGCGACCCGTCAATGCCCACTACCACGGGCAGTTTTGACGGCCCCAGCACACCAATGGGTGCCTCATCGTGGATCACCGCCACCGGACAATGCGCATGGTGGATCAGCCCGCTGCTGACCGACCCGAGCAGAACCCGGCGCGCCATGCCTAGCCCGCGGCTGCCCACCACAATCATCTGCGCCTCTTTGGACAGATCGATAAGCGCCGGAAGAGTTGCCGCGAAGTACACTTCTGAAAACAGTTTTAGATGGACTCCGCTTTCGGCACTGTCTTCAGCCACTTTGATGGCTGCCGAGATGATGTTCGCGCCTTCTGTTTTTTGCCAGTCGCCGGCTTCGGTGGGCTCCGGAAGAGCAGCTCCGCCCAAAGCCAACAAGCCCGACGGCGGTATGTCGATGATATGGATGATACTGAGCGGAACATTGCGCATCCCGGCCTCGCGGGCGGCCCACCGCACCGCCATTGTCGAGAACGCCGATCCGTCGACTGCGACTACGATCCCCCCATGCGCTGAGCGATTGGACATTGTTCGCCTTTCCTGTGCTGGTCTGGTGTATGAGCCTGTCGCAGCTAACGCTAAGGGACCCGGCTGGTGTCGGACAAGGAGTCATAAGTCCTCACGCTTCTAGCCGACGATCGGAAACCGTCACGTCGTCTACCGACTACCTGCCTTTTTACGAGACTTCTACGGGGACACAAGATTTCGACGCCCCGGGTGGCGTGGGCGCGTTATGCGGACGCGCTGCCACCCGGACCAAACCCCCTGCAAGTCTGGGCGGTGCCAGCGGGGTGTCGGAGCCGGGGTGGCCCCTGGGGGTCGGCGTGGAAAGGAGGGGTTTGAACGTGCCGTCGACTGGGGCCTCGTTGCCTTTGCGGTCGCGTGGCAGTTAGCCGACGAGTCAGGTTCCGGTCAGCTTGTTGCGCTCGTCGAGCAGTTCGTCGAAGTTACGAGTTGACGGCTCGCCACCGTGCTCGCGGATTGACCAACGCACCGCGGCCAGAAGCCGCAGTTCGGAGTCGCGGCTCGATGTTACCTCCAGGGTCTAGAGTTGTTGCGCTCTCGCTGAATAACGAAATCCCTTGAAAGGGGTTCAATTGTGTCAAAGCAAGCGGCCGAACATCACAAGCAAGCAGCCGAACATCTCGAACAAGCCGCCAAGCAGCACTTAGAAGCCGCTAAGGAGCACGTGGAGGGAGGGTTTGAGAAAGCCGCCCACCATGCCCAGTTGGCGCATGCCCACCACGTTGAGGCGATCGAGCACGCGAGGAATGCCGCCAAGGAGCACCTAAAAGCGCACGGCAAGAAGAAGTAGGGCTGTAAGCGCTGCCCGGCCGGCAGGGGGAGAGCAGGTGTACGGGCCGGCCGCCGCTACCTGTCGACAGCCGTGTCCTCGCCGGGCACGACTGCGGTGCGCTATGCGTTCATCGAGCAGTTCGTCGACGTGACGACTTGACGGCTCACCGCCGTGCTTGCGGATCGAACGGCGCACCAGCGCCGAAGCGACCCCCGTCTCCGCATCGGCCGCATCACGCGCTGCTTTCAGCGCCTCTCTGACGTGCTTCGCGGCCTCACGTTCGGCTTTGTGCGCGAGCAGCCAGCCGACGCCAGAGCGCGATCGCCAACACGACGATCACCATTGCTCCTACGGCTGTCCCAACCCCTTCAATGGGTCTACCGCCGCCTGACGTTGGTTCTGGTGGTGGTTTTGGTTTTGGTTTTGGTTCTGCTTCACCCATGATGGCTGCCTCCTCAATCATGTGCGGTATTTGACGCTACGTCCGCGTCGAGGCCGGTACGTGGTTGCTTGCCTGGCGTGCGGCGCGATGGTCTACGGGCCGCCGCTAGGTGTCGACTGCCGCGTCCTCAACGACCGGAATGCTATGTCGGCGCAAATGGCCGAACTGGCCCGGCGCGATCACAAACGGCGGAAAATCGTGGTGCTGGCTTACTTCTTGGAAGGGCGCGTCATGACGTGGAACGTAAAGGGGACATACCTGGAGACGTGCTCGTGCGAGTTTGTGTGCCCATGCAACTTCTCCTTCGCGCACGGCGCCGACTACGACCGCTGCCGCGTCACCCTCGTTTTTAATGTGACTGAAGGCAATGTCGAGGGAACCGACGTCGGCGGCCTCGTTGTGGCGGTTATCGCCGACACGCCGAAGGTCATGGCCCAGGGCAACTGGCGGCTCGGCGTGTTCGTCGACGACAAGGCGTCGGACGAGCAGGCCGAGAAGTTGCTGGGGGTTTTCAGCGGGCAGCTCGGCGGACCGATGGCCGCATTGGGGCCGCTAATCGGTGAGAATCTGGGCGTCCAGCGTGCGCCGATCGAAGTCCAAGAGGACGGCCTGCGCCACAGTGTGAGGATCGGCGACGCGGTCGATTTCGAGATCGAGGACGTTGTGCCGTCCGGCGTCGAGACAGGCGAGCCCGTGCGAATCGTGGGGATGTTCCATCCTGCAGGCTCGGAATTCCGCGTAGCCGAGGCGAAGCGGACGAAGATCAATGGGTTCGGCATTGAGTACCAGGGCAAGTCCGCCTTGTCCGCACCGTTGTTCTCGTGGGCCGCTTGACGTAATGGTGGCCTCGGCGCACCAGGCTGGCGACGGCAGTGGGCTCCGGCCGGCTTTCGCGGCAGCGCGCAGCCGGCTTGTGCTAATCGCGCTGGTGTTTGCGCTCGCCGCGGCCGGCTGGTGGTGGACGGTCGACCGCATGCGCGGCATGGACGAAGGGCCGGGCACCGACCTCGGGACCCTGGGCTGGTTCCTCGGCGTCTGGATCGTCATGATGGCCGCGATGATGCTGCCGTCGGTTTCGCCGACGGTCGCTCTGTATTCACGCATGACGAAACAGCGGTCTCCGGTTGCCCCGGCCGTTTTCGTGTCCGGTTATCTGCTGACCTGGGCCGGAGCCGGGCTGGTAGCCTTCGCCGTTTCTGAAGCCGGTGGTCGCGTTTTTGGCGATGTGCTGTCCTGGGATCGCGCCGGCCGATGGGTGGCGGGCGGAACCCTCGTGGCCGCCGCCGCTTACGAACTGACGCCACTGAAGACCGTCTGCCTGAGGCATTGCCGCAGCCCGCTCGGCTTCCTGCTCGGCTCCTGGCGTGACGGCATGTCCGGAGCGTTGTCAATGGGGGTAAAACATGGCGCCTGGTGTCTGGGGTGTTGCTGGGCTTTCATGGCATCGCTCTTTGCGCTCGGGGTAATGAGCATCGTCTGGATGGCGTTCGTCGCCGGGCTGATCGCCGCGGAGAAGACGCTTCCGTGGGGCCGCGCGGTCACATATGGCACGGCCGCGATCCTGCTCGGGCTCGGCGTCCTCCTCGTCGCGGTTCCCGACGCGATACCGGCCGATTTGGCCGGCCGCAACCCCACGCAAAAAGTTCGGCCCGCCAGGCGGAGAGGATGTGGCGGGCTGATATCTATTCAGACGTGCTCAGTCGTCGTCCCTGGGCTCGACGATCATGGTGACGACCGCGTCAAGCGGGAAGTCGACGGTGTACGGCCCTTCAGGGAGATCAGACGTGAGCCTGATCTTCGGTGGTTCGCCAGCGCCCTTATTGTGGATGAGCTTGATCCCGTCGATGACGAAGTTCATAGGCGGTACACCATCCATGCCGGACGGCAAGAGCAGCTCGAAACCGATCTCCAGTTCGTCGACGCGGCTTTCGGTGGTCGCGTAGTGGTTCGCCATTCGCGCAACCTTATTTGGCGCCCACCAGTGTTTTTCGGCGTTGACCGGAAAACACCCCCGCCAGATGGAGGTTTTTGCCTGGCGTATGGCTCAGGTTGTCCATTTGGATAACCACACCCTGCACCACGCGCACGCCGCTGCGGCGCGGATCTCGTCGCATCAGGCGATCTGATTCCGGCCAGACGCTGCTAACCCGGCGGCTGGTTCCCATCTTCGGAGACGCCGAGAAGCCGACTTAGCCTGTTGAAGTAGTCGTCAACTGCCTGCTGGAGCAGCTCTTCCACTGATATGCCGCGCTCTCTGGCGGCGCGCTCGAATAGCTTCCTGTCGCGCGGCTGTAATGCACTGACGCCGATTCGTCCAGCCTCGTTGTCAATCGTGACCTCTAAGCGCTTTTCCAACTCCTCCGGGGCATCGGAAAGGGCGGCGGTAGCGGAAGTGATGTGCTCTTTGAAGTACCGGTCCCATGGGTCGTCAGTGCTCATGGCCGTCATCCTTGCATCCACGACGGGCGTTTGTAGGCACACCTTTCCGCGCTGTCCCGGAGGTCGCCCCTGCAGAGCATCGCGTGCACGGTCGGCGTCTCGCATATGGGGCAGTCAAGAGTGCGTGTCATCCTCCAGCCCCGCGGGTCGTCGTCTACCTCGGAGGTACGGTTCGGGTCGCTCCGCTTAGTCCGGAGGCCCGCACTGGGACTGGTGCGCAGGTTGCCACATTGGCAGCACAGGGCAGCGCCACCCCTCTTGTCGGGGCTCGGTCGCGTCGTCATAGCAAGACCGCGATGCCGCATGTCAGAGCCAGACCAATGGCGATGACGATTGCTACCTCAATCACAAGTATCACGGCGATCTCTAGCGCGAGCGCGGTGACGAACTTGACCTTACGAATCAGCGCGTCGATGCGACGACGCGGGTTGTAGGTCATCTAGCAACCTTTCGTGTCGGTTGCTAGCTCGCCAATCGGTCAGGTCATATTGAGGTCATGGAGCCAATTTCTCGCTCGGAAACCTAGCCTGAACTGCACTAATACTTGTGCGCGGTACTGGGATTGAACCAGCGACCTCTTCCGTGTCAGGGAAGCGCTCTCCCGCTGAGCTAACCGCGCCCGGTCGAAGAATTGGAGGTGGAGACGGGAATCGAACCCGTGTGCACGGCTTTGCAGGCCGTTGCCTCACCACTCGGCCACTCCACCGCGGGGTTTGATGC
>Ga0209040_10002590_pt1 | contig 14079 bp, 13 predicted proteins | sample BogFormECP12_OM3_FD_188240 | JGI IMG/M metagenome (GOLD analysis project Ga0209040, IMG submission 188240) | Bog forest soil microbial communities from Calvert Island, British Columbia, Canada - ECP12_OM3 (SPAdes) (version 2) | ecosystem: Environmental > Aquatic > Freshwater > Wetlands > Bog ...
CGCGTTCACCGCCAAGGAGCACACCTGCTACTACGCGCATGTGCTCGACAGCGATCTGGAGCTGGCCGTCGACCTGGTCGGCGACGTGGTGCTCAACGGACGCTGCGCCACCGACGATGTCGAGCTCGAGCGCGACGTCGTGCTCGAGGAGATCGCCATGCGTGACGACGACCCAGAGGACGCACTGGGCGACATGTTCCTGGCGGCGCTGTTCGGTGACCACCCGGTGGGCCGTCCGGTAATCGGCAGCGTGCAATCTGTGTCGGCGATGACGCGCGCTCGACTGCATTCGTTTCACGTGCGGCGCTATACACCCGAGCGGATGGTCGTCGCCGTGGCGGGCAATGTCGACCATGATGACGTGGTGGCGTTGGTCCGCGAGCACTTTGGGCCGCGGTTGATCAGGGATCGGCGGCCGGTGCCGCCGCGCAAGGGCACCGGCCGGATCGCCGGTCGCCCTCGGTTGATGTTGGCCAACCGGAACGCCGAGCAGACGCATGTCTGTCTGGGGGTGCGCACGCCTGGCCGGTATTGGAAGCACCGCTGGGCCCTCTCGGTGCTCAACACCGCGCTCGGCGGTGGCTTGAGTTCGCGCTTGTTCCAACAGGTTCGGGAATCCCGCGGGTTGGCGTACTCGGTCTACTCGTCGTTGGACATGTTCTCCGACAGCGGTGCGCTGTCGGTGTACGCCGCGTGCCTGCCCGAGCGTTTCGGCGAAGTGGCGCGGGTGACCACCGAGGTGCTCGAGACGGTGGCGCGCGACGGCATCACCGAGGCGGAATGCCGGATCGCCAAGGGTTCGCTGCGCGGCGGGCTGGTGCTCGGCTTGGAGGACTCCAATTCCCGGATGAACCGCATCGGCCGAAGCGAACTCAACTACGCTGAGCACCGAAGTATCGACCGCACATTGCAGGAGCTCGGCGAGGTCACCGTGGACCAGGTTAATGCGGCGGCCCGCCAGCTGCTGGGTAAGCCCTACGGCGTGGCCGTTCTTGGTCCTCACCAGTCGAAAAGGTCGCTGCCTCAACAGCTTCGGGCGATAGCGGGGTAACGCCATGGTACTGGGGTTCTGGGATCTCGACGTGCCGATCGTGGGCGCGCCGATGGCGGGTGGCTCGGGTACGCCGGCACTGGCCGCGGCGGTGACGAACGCGGGCGGCCTTGGTTGCATCGCTAGTGGCTATGTGAGCCCGGAACGCCTCGCCAACGACATCGCAGCCGCGCGTGCCGCGACCACCGGCCCGATCGGCGTCAACCTGTTCGTGCCGCAACCCAGCGTCGCCGACGTCTATCAGCTGGACCACTACGCCGAGGCGCTCGACGAGCTCGCCGAGCACTACGGGGTCGAGATCGGTTACCCGCACTTTGGTGACGACGACGGCTGGCAGCAAAAACTCGAGGTGGTGGCCGACCTACGGCCAGAGATGGTGTCGTTCACCTTCGGCGCCCCGCCACCGGACGTCATGCGGTGGTTGGGTGCACTGGGAATGCTGCTTTTCAACACCGTGACATCAGCCTACGAGGCCGGAGTGGCCCTGGCCGCCGGTGCGGACGGCTTGATCGTCCAGGGCCCGGATGCCGGCGGGCACCGCGGTACCTTCGCGCCGGACATGGAACCGGGTACCGAGTCGTTGCACGAGTTGCTCGCCCGGATTCGCCGCAACGCGCGCGATGTACCGCTCATCGCAGCCGGCGGACTCGGCACCACCGAAGACGTTGCCGCCGTGATCAACCGGGGAGCGGTGGCCGCCCAGATCGGTACCTCGCTGTTGCTCGCCGACGAAGCCGGGACCAACGCCGCACACCGGGCCGCCCTGCAGCATCCGGAGTTCGTCAGCACCGTTGTGACTCGGGCATTTTCGGGCCGGTACGCGCGCGGTCTGGAGAACGACTTCACCCGGCTGTTCGACGACGTAGCGCCGTTGGGCTACCCCGAGGTCAACCAGATGACCTCGCCGATCCGTAAGGCCTCGGCCGCCTTGGACGACCCGCACGGCACCAACCTGTGGGCGGGCACGGCGTACCGGGCGGCCCGGTCCGGGCCTGCGGCGGACATCGTCAAAAAGCTCGGCGACGTCTAGCGAGCGGTCACACCTGGGGCGTGCGGTGTGCCCACGGCTTAGCCAATTCCAGTTGGCTGGCCACTCGGAGCAGAACGTCTTCGCGGCCATACGCGGCCGCCAATTGCACCCCGACCGGCAGCCCCTCTGCGGTCCACTCACCGGGCACGTTGATCGCGGGCTGGCCGCTCATGTTGAACGGCGGAGTGAACGGAATGAACTGGCCCGACCGTTCCATGGCATCCATCGGGTGATCCCGATTGTTGCCGATGGTCCCGAGCGGCAGCGGGAGTTCGGCCACCGTCGGTGTGAGCAACAGATCCCAGCCATCGGCCCACCACGACTGCAACGCGCGCCGGAAGTGGGTGGTGGCCGATAGTGCGAGTGCATAGTCGACGGCGCTGATGTGGGCGGCGAACTCTGCCTGCACGCGGTTCATGGGTTCGAACTCGTCCTCGCCGAGCGCCCGTCCAAGTTGTTCCTCGAACCGCCGCAGGCTGACGCCCACGTTCGTGCTCCACATGGCCCCGAAGCGCAAGCTGAGCCCGGTGTCCTCGAGCGCTGCGGGCCAAGCTGGTTCGACCGTATGGCCGAAGGATTCGAGCAACGTGGCGACTGACCGCGCGGCCGCGGTGCATTCGGGCGCGACGCCTGCTCCTTGGGGATGGTGGTCGAGCAGGCCGATGCGTAACCGGCCCGGGTCGGCACCGACCTCGTCGACATACGGGCGCGATGGGGCGGGCGCGATCACCGTGTCGCCGATGGCAGGTCCCCGAACAGCGTCGAGCAGTGTCGCGGTGTCGCGCACCGTACGACTCACGCAAAGCTCAACCGACAGCGCGGTTTCGTCGCGGATCGGACCCAGCGTGATCCTCCCCTGGCTGGGCTTCAGGCCAACCAGCCCACAACACGAGGCGGGAATGCGGATCGAGCCGCCACCATCGCTGGCGTGCGCGAACGGGACCATGCCGCTGGCGACGGCGGCCGCCGCGCCGCCGCTCGACCCGCCGGGTGAACGACTGAGGTCCCACGGGTTGTGCGTTGCGCCCCAGGCGAGCGGTTCGGTGGTCGGCACGCTTCCGAGTTCGGGACTGTTGGTCCGGCCGGCGATCACCAAACCGGCGCGACGGTAGCGGGCGACCAACGTGGTGTCGGCATCCGATATCACCTTCTCGTTTTTGAATGCGAGGTTGCCGTTGCTGATGGGCTGGCCGGCATAGCCGGCGAACAGGTCCTTGATGAGGAACGGCACGCCACGGAAAGGCCCGTCGGGCAGCTCAGCGCGGGCCGTGTCGCGAGCATGATCGAACCAGCGGATCACCACTGCGTTGAGCACGGGGTCGATGCGCTCGATGCGCTCGATGGCCGCTTCGAGCAATTCGAGCGGCGTCACCTCACCGTTTCTCACCAGGGCGGCCTGGTCGACCGCATCCATCCAACGGGTCTCGTCGGCGAGTGAACTCACGCGGTCTGTGTAGCACGCGGCTACTGCGGGGAGTCCGTCAGGTCAGCACGTCGGCGGGGTTTGTGAACGGCAGCGCCAGGTCGGCGGCCACCCGCCGACACAGCAACGCTCCGTCGTGTGTCGAAAGGCCTTTAGCGAGCGCAGGATTCGACCGGCAAGCCGCTTGCCAACCGTGGTCGGCGAGTTCGATCACATAGGGCATCGTTGCGTTGGTTAACGCGAACGTCGACGTTTTCGGCACCGAAGCGGGCATGTTCGCCACGCAGTAGAACAGCGTGTCGTATACGGCGAACGTCGGGGCGTCATGCGTGGTCGGGTGGGAGCCCTCGAAGCAGCCGCCCTGGTCTATGGCAATGTCGACCAGCACCGCACCCGGTTTCATCTGCGCGACAAGAGAATTCGACACCAATTTGGGTGCCTTGGCGCCGGGCAGCAGCACAGCGCCGATGACCAGGTCGGCGTGTTTCACGGCTTCCTCGAGCTCCAGGGCGGTCGAGTAGCGGGTCTGCACTCGGCCGCCGAATACGGTGTCGAGATCGCGCAGCCTGTTGATGTTGACGTCGAGGACCGTGACCGTTGCGCCCATCCCGTCGGCGACACGGGCGGCGTTGTAGCCCGCGGTACCGCCGCCGACCACGACGACGTTGGCCGGCTCGACACCGGGCACGCCGCCCATCAGCACGCCGCGGCCGCCGTGGGTGCGCATCAAGTGATAGGCACCGACCTGAGCGGACAGCCGCCCGGCGACCTCGCTCATCGGGGCCAGCAGCGGCAATGCGCCGTCGGCGGTCTGGACGGTCTCGTAGGCGATCGAGGTGGTGGCCGAAGCCAGCAGCGCGTCGGTGCAGGCACGGGAGGCGGCCAGGTGCAGGTAGGTGAACAGGGTCTGCTCGCGCCGCATCCGGGTGTATTCGATCGGCACCGGTTCCTTGACCTTGAGCAGCAGATCGGCCTGGGCCCACACTTCCTCTGCGGTGGCGACCACTTGCGCGCCCGCGGCCTTGAAATCGCTGTCGGCGATTGCCGAACCCTCGCCGGCGCCGGCCTGGATCAACACCTCGTGGCCGCGGCGGGTCAGCTCGGTGACGCCGGAGGGGGTTATCGCCACTCGGAACTCGTTGTTCTTGGTCTCGGTTGGAATTCCGACGTGCATGATCGCTCCCTGAATCGCCTGAATCGGAGGAAATGACCTCAACTCAATTGTGAAGAAAGTTCGGACATCATTCAAAGACCATGAAGACACATCTGTAAGATTGGCTGATGCCCGCAGAAATCACGGAAAACCCGGCCAACACCGGGGTCGCGCCGAACGATCTTCGGCCGGCCGGTCTCGACCACGTGGACCGCCGAATTTTGAGCCTGCTGCACGCGGACGCCCGCATCACCAACAGCGCGCTGGCCGCCGAACTCGACATCGCCGCGTCGACCTGTCACGGCCGGGTCCGGAGGTTGCTGGACTTGGGTGTGATTCGCGGCTTCTACGCGGACATCGACCCGATCGCGGTCGGATTGCCGCTGCAGGCGATGATCTCGGTCAGCCTGCAGTCCCACGCCCGCGGCAAGATCCGCGACTTCATTCAGCACATTCGTCGCAGGCCCCAGGTGATGGATGTCTACTTCCTGGCCGGTGCCGACGATTTCATCTTGCACGTCGCCGCTCGCGACACCGAGGACCTGCGCTCATTCGTCGTGGAAAACCTCAACGCCGACGCCGACGTGGCCGGCACCCAGACGTCGCTGATCTTCGAGCACCTGCGCGGGGCCGCGCCCATCTGAATATTTCCCGATACCGGGGGTACCGGGTACGCTGCTGTGCGAACGGGCCTTAGACATTAGGCTCGACTTTGTAAACCTGAGCTGAAGGCAGGGATGCACGATGTTCACGGTCAACGACCACGCCGTCGGTCCGCATCTGTCACGTCGGGGGGCGCGGGACGACCACGAACGACTGGTCCTCGAGGCGCGGGACGTCGACTTCGACTGGGCGAAGCTGCCGTTCCACTATGTGCCGGGTGAGCCGTTCACCACCCATATGCTGAATGTCCTGCACCTGCTGCTGCCCGCCGGCGAAGAGTTCTTCGTCGACGTATTCAAAAAGACCTTGCCGCTGATCAAGGACGACCAACTGCGGCTTGACGTGCAGGGATTCATCGGCCAGGAGGCGATGCATTCTCAAGCGCATTCTGGTGTGCTGGACTACTTCGCCGCCAACAATGTCGACGTGACGCCGTTCACCGACCAGATCGCCTGGTTGTTCGGAAAGCTGATGGGCGACCGGCCCCGGTGGAGTCTGCGACGACGGCACAGCTGGTTGCTCGAGCAGGTGGCGACCGTGGCGGCAATCGAGCATTACACCGCGATCCTGGGCGAATGGATTCTGGACACTCCGCAGCTTGACGCGGTCGGCACCGACCCGGTGATGCTGGACATGCTGCGCTGGCATGGTGCGGAGGAAGTCGAGCACAAGGCCGTCGCCTTCGACGTGATGAAGCATCTGCGGGCCGGGTACTGGCGGCAGGTGCGGACCCAGCTGGTGGTCACGCCGATGATGCTGCTGATGTGGATGCGTGGGGTGCGATTCATGTATTCGGTGGACCCGCAGCGAACGCCCGGAGCCAAAGCGCGGTGGCGAGATTACTTCAAGGCCGCGCGACGTGGTCTGATGCCTGGGCCGCTGCGGTTCATACGGGTTATCGCCGCCTACTACAAGCCGAATTTCCATCCGTCACAGCTGGGCGGGGTCGAGCGGGCGGTTGACTACCTTGCCATTTCGCCCGCCGCCCGCGCCTCCCACTGAGCCAAGAGGAATCGATGACCACCATTTCGGCGCCGCCGACCCGTACCACCGTGACCGCCTCCGACGGCGTCACGCTGGCCGTGCACGCCTATACCGAAATCGACCGGCAGCGTCCGACCGTTCTCGCGATTCACGGCTACCCCGATAACCATCACCTGTGGGACGGGGTGGCCGCGCACCTAGGTGGCCACCACAACGGCCGGTACAACTTCGCGGCGTATGACGTTCGTGGAGCGGGCGAATCCGCCCGCCCGCCCGGCCGGTCCGGCTACCGCTTCCCCCAACTGATCTCTGATGTCGGTGCGGTGATCGACAGCCTGGGTGTCGATCAGGTGCACTTGCTGGCCCACGATTGGGGTTCCATTCAGGGCTGGGCCGCGGTCACCGACGACGCGGTGATGAGCAAAATCGCATCGTTCACGTCGATCTCGGGACCGCACTTGAATTATGCGGGCAAGTTCTTGCGGTCACCGCGCACTCCGCGCGGCGTCTTTGACGTGGTTAGGCAGTTCTTGGCGTCGGGTTACATCTGGTTCTTTCTGAGCCCCGGTCTGCCGGAGTTGATGATCCGGTCCGGATTAGGAGTGAAAGTCATTGACGCCTTTGGGCGTATCGGCAACTCGAGCACCCGGACCGAATCTCGTGCGCCGGTCCGGTCAACGGGCGACTACGTCAATGGCCTCAACCTGTACCGGGCCAACATGCCCGCGCCATTTCTTGCCCCCGGCGCTCAGCTGCCTGCGACCAAAGTTCCGGTCCAGGTGCTGGTGCCGCGCAAGGACATCTTCGTCACGCCCGCGCTGCAGCGGTTCACCGGATCAATCCCGTTGGGCAGCAGGGTCATTCCGATCGAAGGCGGCCATTGGGTGGTGACCTCGCGTCCGGACGTCATCGCCAGGCTGACCAGCGAATGGATCGACCGAGTCGTCAGCGGCGCGGCGTCGCCGAGCGCGTCCGTCGTGGGCACCGGGCGGCGTGACGTCCGTGGCAAGCTCGCATTGGTCACCGGGGCGGGTGCCGGGATAGGTCGGGCCACTGCGCTCGAACTGGCCCGGAAAGGTGCCCGCGCCGTCATGATCGTCGACCGCGATCTCGCCGCGGCGGAGGAGACTGCGGCGGCTGTCCGAGACGCCGGTGGCGATGCCGCGGTCTATCAGGCCGACGTCGGCGACGAAACAGCGATGAACAAGCTTGCCGCACAAGTCAACGACGAGCACGGCGTGGTGGACATCCTGGTGAACAACGCAGGCATCAGGATGGCGGGTCGGTTCCTGGAGACGACGCCGGCGCATTGGGACAACATCTTGGCGGTGAATCTGCGCGGCGTGCTCAACGGTAGCCGGGCGTTCGGCACGCAGATGGTCGACCGCGGCCAAGGCGGCACCATCATCAACGTGTCGTCGGCCGCGGCGTTTCTCCCGTCGAAGTCGATGATCGCCTACGGCACGACCAAGGCCGCGGTGCTGGCGTTCAGCGAATCACTGCGCGCCGACCTGGCCGACGAAGGCATCACCGTCACGGCGGTGTGCCCGGGGTTCGTCAACACGAATATCGCCAAAAGCACCGTCTACGCCGGGATGACGGTCGACGAGCAGCAACGTGCCCGGCGGAAGGCCGACGCCGCGTACCGGCGTCGCAACTACACGCCGGAAGCCACCGCTAAGGCGATCGTCAAGGCCGTCAAGACGGGCCCACCGGTGCTGCCGATCGCGGCCGAATCGAGGGTTGGTTATGCGATGCGCCGCATCAGTCCGTCGTTGGTCCGGCTGTTGGCGCGCTACGACATCCGGCAGTAATAAGAATTGACATTGGCCGTGCCGCAAAGTATCTGGGCTAGCAGGTCCGCCGACATCTACGGTCGCCGTAAGCGGGACCGTTTCTGCACGGCGTTGTGGGGTGTGGGCGTGGTGCTCGGCGGGTTCGCCTCGGCGACGCGATGGAAACCGTCGCGGGTCGTGCCGGTCGGCCGGACGCATACCGCCGTCGTCACCAAGCGCGAGCTCCTCACCCCGGACGTGGTCGCGTTGACCCTGGCCGACGCCGGCGGGGGAGTGCTCCCGTCGTGGACGCCCGGTGGGCATATCGACGTGCAGCTGCCTTCCGGCCGTCGTCGCCAGTACTCGCTGTGCGGTCCGCCCGGGCGGCGGATCGACTACCGCATCGCGGTACGCCGGATCGCTGACGGCGGCGGCGGTTCGATCGAGATGCATGACGCATTCGACGTCGGCGACTCGCTGGTGTTCGAGGGTCCGCGCAACGCGTTCTATCTCGGTGCCGGCGAGCGTGATGTGCTATTCGTGATCGGCGGAATCGGGGTGACCCCCATCCTGCCGATGATACGCGCGGCTGCAATGCGCGCGATCAATTGGCGCGCAGTCTATGCGGGTAGCAGTCGCGAATACATGCCGCTGCTCGACGAGGTGGTGTCGGTGGCTCCCGACCGGGTCACCGTGTGGGCCGACGACGAGCGTGGTCGATTCGCCAGTGCCGACGATTTGCTCCTCGGCGCCGGGCCGACGACTGCGGTGTACGTCTGCGGGCCGACCGGAATGCTGGAATCGGTGCGCATCGCCCGCGACGAGTACGCCAATGCGCCACTGCATTACGAGCGGTTCAGCCCGCCTCCCGTTGTCGACGGTGTGCCGTTCCAGCTGGAACTTGCGCGATCCCGGCGGGTGCTCGACGTTCCTGCCAATCGGTCGGCGCTCGATGTCATGCTCGACAATGATCCGACGACGGCATATTCCTGCCGGCAAGGGTTTTGCGGGACATGCAAGGTCAACGTTCTCAGCGGGCAGATTAATCGCCGCGGTCGCACCGCAGAGGCCGACGGCGAGATGCTGGTCTGCGTCTCACGCGCCACTGGCGGCCGTGTGGTGATCGACGCCTGATCGCCGACAGCGGTCAGGCGCCCGCCAGCTCGTCGCCGAAGAAGCGTTCGGGATGGTGATAGTCGTTGGTCCGGGCCTGGCCGTGGTCGAGGTGCGGAGGTGGAATCCACTGGGTTTGACCGTTGGCGAGCTTCATTGTCCGCCAGCCTTTATCAGCTAACGTGTGATCGGGTTTGCAGGCGAGAGTCAGGTTATCGATATCGGTCAGGCCGCCGCGGGCCCAATCCTCGACATGGTGGACTTCGGTCCAGTATCCCGGCACGTCGCAGCCGGGGGCCGTACACCCGCGGTCCTTGGCGTAGAGCACCACACGCTGATCCGCGGACGCGATGCGTCGGGTGCGTCCTAAATACAAGGGGCGGCTTTGGTGTTCGTCGAACACCGCCAGGTAATGGTAGGCGTGGCCGGCCATGCGGATCAGGTCGCGCATGGGTAGCAGTGTCCCGCCACCCGTCACCGCCTGTCCGGCGCCTGCGGCGAGTTCCTGCAGCGTGGTCGACACGATGACAGTTACCGGTAATCCGTTGTGCATTCCGAGTTTCGGGTCGCCCAGCTGGCCGCGCACCAACGCGTTGAGTGCATCGTGTTGACGCTGAGCATGACTGCGCACATCCTTACTGACGACATCCTGGTCGGGTTCGCTTACGACGCATGGGCTTTCATCTTCGGGATTGCACATGCCCGGGGCGGCGAACCGGGCCAGCCAGGCGTCGAGGTTGGCCCGCAGCTCCGGAGAAGCGACGAGCTTGCCGAGGCTCATTCCGTCGGGCCGCTGTGCCGACCAGGTAAAGCCGCGATGACGCGCGCGGTCGACGTCCGAGAACTTCCCATCGGGATTGATCAGCACGGCACACCGGTTCGCCACCTTCTCCAGCTGGTCTGGCCGCAGCTGGGCTGACTGCTCGGCCAGGAAGCGCTCCGTGCACTCAACTGTGTCGACAGGGGTGTCCGCCGGCAGGTCACGCACGAACGTCTGGATCACCCGCAGGTGCTGCTGATCGAGCATCCCGGCCCGCCATGCCTGGGCAGTCGCTGGCAACTCCGGCGACAGCGTTTCGCCGGTAATCGTCATCCGCGGGGTGAGCTGTTCGGCATCGCGCATCCGACGGCGTGCTTCTGCGCAGCTGATTCGCAACCAGTCCGCGATCGCCTTGTGGACCGGGCCGCCGACGTCGGCCGGATCCTCCTTCGTCAAGCCGGCGATGAGATCGTGGCTGAGCACCGCCTGCCGACGTCGCGCGGTTTCAAGCCGCTGCAGTGCTTGCAACCGAACCTCAGGCGCGTAGATGTCGAAGTCCAACTCGCCGATCGCCGCCGCGGCCGCGTCGAGCGCATCGAAGGCAGCAGCCAGCTCAGGCGGCGCGGCGATGCAAGTCGAACCCATGTTCGAAACATTACCTACGTCCATGGACGTTGGCCGCCGCCGAATCCCCAACTGTGGATAACCGCCGAACTGTGGATAACCGACACCACGGCAGCCCCGTCTAGGGTGAAACCATGCGGGTAGCGGTGCTGGGATCGAAGGGCAAAGTCGGCGCGACCATGGTCCAGGCGGTGCAGGCCGCCGAGGATCTGACCCTGTCCGCAGAGGTCGACGCCGGTGATCCGCTGAGCCTGCTGACCGACAACAAAACCGAGGTCGTCATCGACTTCACCCACCCCGATGTCGTGATGGACAACCTGAAGTTCTTGATCGACAACGGGATTCACGCTGTTGTCGGAACCACCGGCTTCACCGACGAACGACTGCAACAGGTGCGGGCATGGCTGGCCGCTAAACCCGACGTATCGGCACTCATTGCGCCCAATTTCGCCATTGGCGCGGTGTTATCCATGCACTTCGCCCGCCAGGCGGCACCCTTCTACGAATCGGTCGAAGTCATCGAACTGCATCACCCGCACAAAGCCGACGCACCCTCGGGAACGGCCGCCCGAACGGCCGCGCTGATCGCCGAGGCACGAAAAGAGTTGCCGCCCAACCCGGATGCCACCACGGCGAGCTTGCCCGGCGCCCGCGGCGCCGACGTCGACGGCGTCCCGGTGCACTCGGTGCGATTGGCCGGGCTGGTGGCCCACCAGGAAGTCTTGTTCGGCACCGCGGGAGAGACCCTGACCATCCGGCACGACAGCATGGACCGCACGTCGTTCGTGCCCGGGGTGCTGTTGGCGGTCCGTCGGGTCGCCGAACAGCCGGGCCTGACGGTTGGGATTGAATCTCTGCTCAACCTGCAATGACCGGGACGTCGCGCAGTCCGCGCATCCAGCTGACGATCGCGTTCATGTGCGCGGCGCTGCTGGTGTACCTGGTGTTGCTCGGCCGGACTGCCGTGCTGATGATCAGCTCCGGGCGGGCCGTCGCCGTCGTCTTGGGTGTGGCGCTGTTGATACTGCCCGCCATCGGCCTATGGGCGATGATCGCCACGTTGCGCGCCGGCTTCACCCACCAGAAGCTGGCCCGACTCGTCGTCGAAGACGGGATGGAGCTCGACGTCAGCGCGCTGCCCCGGCGGCCGTCCGGTCGCATCGAGCGCGACGCGGCCGACGCCCTGTTCGACACGGTCCGTGCTGAACTGGACAATGATCCGGACGACTGGCGGCGCTGGTATCGGCTGGCGCGCGCCTACGACTACGCGGGAGATCGCGGTCGCGCGCGGGAAGCCATGAGGAAAGCCGTCGAACTGCAAGGGCGCGAATGAGCAAGACGCTGTTGGTAATTCACCACACCCCGTCGCCGCATTGCCAGGAGCTGTTCGAGGCAGTGCTGGCTGGCGCGACCGATCCCGAGATCGAGGGCGTAGAGGTCGTGCGCCGACCGGCGCTGACGGTCTCGCCGGTCGAGATGCTGGAAGCCGACGGTTACCTGCTGGGCAGCCCGGCGAACCTGGGCTACATTTCGGGCGCTCTGAAGCACGCGTTCGACTGCGCCTACTACCAGATTCTGGACACCACCCAGGGCCGACCGTTCGGTGTCTGGCTGCACGGCAACGAGGGAACCGAGGGAGCCGAGCGCGGCCTAGCCGCCATCACCACCGGGCTGGGCTGGGTGCAGGCCGCAGAGACGGTTGTCGTTGCGGGCAAGCCCGACAAGGCCGATGTCGAGGCGTGTTGGAACCTCGGTGCGACGGTTGCCGCGCATTTGATGCAGTGACGTTGACACCCTCGCCGTATCACTCGCCTCGGTCGGGACGTGATCGAAGCGCCTCTAACGCCTTGGCTGACTCGCTGCCAGGCTCGGCGTAATAAATCAGCAGGTGCTGCCCACCCGAGTGCGGTACGACGAGCCGGTTCCGGTGGAGATGAAGATCGCCAACTAGCGGGTGACGCATGTGGATGATGCCCTTGCGGTAACCGACATCCGCGCGTGCCCACAGCTCGCGAAAGCGCTGGCTTGCAGCTGCCAGCTCGTCGATCAACTCACGCAACCGCGGATCGTCCATGTCGCTACCGGCGACCTCGCGTAACCCGCTCACCGCGATTTCGGTCGCCTCGTCCCAATTGACATAGAGCTCGCGCGCGGCGGGTTCGAGAAGGCGCCAGCGCAGAAAGTTTTGTCCGGGTGTGAAGCCGGGTGACAGCGCGCGGGCGCAGGGATTTGCGGCCAGCACGTCCTGGCATCTGCTGGCCACAATCGCCGGCATTGAAAACTGATCGATCAGTTGATCCAGCCCATTCGCAGCTGTTTCTGCGGCTGGCTGAGGCCGGCGGCCGTCGGTCGCAGTCGCCAGCTGGTACAAGTACTCCGTCGCCTGGCGGTCGAGTTGCAGAGCGCGCGCGAGGGCGTCCACAACTTGTGCGGACGGGTGCGTGTCCCGGCCCTGCTCGAGTCGCAAATAGTACGCGGAGCTGATGCCGGCCAGGGTTGCCAGCTCCTCGCGGCGTAAACCCGGAACACGCCGCCGCGCGCCAGCATCTAACCCGACGTCTGCGGGACGAACCTGCTCGCGTCGCGCACGCAGGTAATCACCCAGCGGGTTGGTCCTCACCGCCACCACCCGATGCTAAGGCTGTCCCTGTCAATACCACGATTAATTGGGACCCCTTGCCAACCCGTCTCGCGGAATTCGCAATGCGTGCGGTGCGCTCATGGTGGTCGTAAAGGATCAACTCACCCAAGCAAGGAGGACGCAATGTCCACGATCCACTTCCATGAGGCGACCACCTCCACTCCCGAGCAGTTCATTGCCGGGCTCACCGATTTCGGACCGGGCCGCGCGAAGGTCTTTCCAAACAGCGCTGATTCGTACCTCAAGGTTCATCACTGGGGACCTCATGACGCGGACGTCACCGAGGGCTCGGGCGGCATCTGGGAACGTCTGCATTACGACTGGTCGGATCGCAACCACGTGAAGGTCACGACCACCGAGTCCAATATGTTTGGCGGCGCGTCGGGCTACACCTACACATTGCGTAGGCAGCCCAACGGAACAACTGATGTAGACGTCGTCATCGTCCGCGAGGGAAAGAACCTCAAGGGACGGGTGCTGTCTGGCGTGCTGGGAACCATCGGCAAGCGCTCGTTGGGAAAGGCCTTCGCCCACAGCGTCAAGGCCATCGAAGCCCGCAGCGACGCCGGCGTGGCGGGCGCGTCCTGACCGCCTGGAGGTGGTGCAGGCAGCCCGCGCTGGCGGTCTCACCGGTCGAAACGCGGGAGAAACGCTTGCGGCGACGCTGATGGAGTGAGCATGCTGAATGTCATGCACTCCGGACGCCGTGTGATGGCAGCGCTGCTGGTGTTGCACGCAGTCGAGATGGCTGGACTCCTGGGCGCCGTGGTCGTCACCGCGCGTCTGGCGCACTCGCATCCTGATCGCGGCATGGGGCTGGCGACGCTGTTGCTGTTGGTGACGATGCTGCCGGTCGGATGGC
>Ga0209040_10002591_pt1 | contig 14076 bp, 11 predicted proteins | sample BogFormECP12_OM3_FD_188240 | JGI IMG/M metagenome (GOLD analysis project Ga0209040, IMG submission 188240) | Bog forest soil microbial communities from Calvert Island, British Columbia, Canada - ECP12_OM3 (SPAdes) (version 2) | ecosystem: Environmental > Aquatic > Freshwater > Wetlands > Bog ...
TGAGTGCGCCCGATGCCACTTTGCTTGAATCCGCCGTGAGGGGCCTCGGCAATCCCAAATCCCGAAATCGCGTCGTTGATCATCACGGTTCCAGCCTTGATTCTCGCCGCGATAGCTTCGCCACGTTTACGGTTGCCGGTCCACACGCTGGCCGCCAGACCGAACTCACTGTCATTGGCCAGCGCCACGGCATCGTCGTCAGTATCGAATGGCGCCACCGGCAACGCCGGACCAAACGTTTCTTCACGCATGATCAGCATCTGCTGTGTTACGTCGGCGAGCAATGTGGGAGCGTAGAAGTTTGCGCCCAGTCCTGCCAGCTGGCGGCCACCGGCCAGCAATCGCGCACCGTGCGCAGTCGCGTCATTAACCTGATCCTCGACTGTGCGCAGTTGGCGTTCGCTAATCAGCGGTCCTATCTCCGCCTCGGACCCCAGTCCCTCACCCACACGCAGCTTTTCGATCTTCTGGCGGCAGAGTTCGAGGAACCTGTCGTAAACACGGCGCTGCACGTAGCAGCGTTCGACCGAAAGGCAGGTCTGTCCTGCATTCACCATCGATCCCCAGACTGCGCCGCTGGACGCCACGTCGAGATCGGCATCCTCCAACACGATCATGGGGTCCTTACCGCCAAGCTCCAGTACGACCGGGAGCAGTCTCCTGGCACAGACTTCGGCGACGCGCTTTCCCGTAGCAACACTTCCCGTGAATACCACCTTGTCAACGTCCGACTCGAGCAGCGCCCCGCCCACTGCGCCTGCGCCGATCACGACCTGCATCACGTGCGGATCGAGTCCCGATGCGACCAGCAGCTTTTGCAGTTCCAAAGCGATGAGTGGCGTCAACTCCGACGGTTTCAGGACGACAGCATTGCCCATCACCAGCGCGGCTAGCGTCTCCGTCGCAGGCAGCGAGAAGGGATAGTTCCACGGGGCGATAATCCCGATTACGCCGTAGGGCTCGCGCACCAGCTTTCCGCGCTTGGTCTTCATGGCCAGGTTGCCGTGCGGCAGCGGTTCGTCACGCAGAAAACCGTGTGCCGTGCGAATACAGAATTCCGCAGCATCCAGCACCACGAGGATCTCCGTAGTCAGCGCTTCCACCGTGGGTTTGCCGGCTTCGCGAGAGATCAGCGTCGCCACCTGCTCGCGCCGCTCGCTCAAAATGCGCTGAAAGCGCTTCAGCACTGCGATACGATCCGCCACGAGGGTCGCCTGCCATGCGGGCTGGGCTATCCGGGCGCGTCGCACTGCTTCATGCACCGCTTCGGGAGTGGCGCACTCCAATTCAGCCAGCTTCTCGCCGGTAGCCGGATTGGTGCTGACGATGGTGCTCTGAGTCGCGACTTCGGTTACTGTGCTCATAGCATTCCGTACTCCACGCTGACCAGGAACAGACCGCTGGCGGGGGCTGTGGCTCCAGCAGAGCTGCGGTTTCTGGCGGCGATTATGGCAGGTAGGTCGTCTGCCTTGAGAGACCCTTTGCCCACCTGAAGAAAAGTTCCCACGAGGTTGCGCACCATGTGGTGCAGGAATCCACTGCCGCGCACGGTGAAGCTGAATTCTTCGTCGGTCCTGGCCCACTGCGCTGAATGTACGGTCCGCACGTTGCCCTGCTTCAGGCTCAGCGGATCGGCGGAATCTTTGTCATCCGGTTCGTCATCCGGGTCGATGCCCTGCGTCCCTATGTTGCACGGCACACCTTCCATTCCTTGCCCAGCGATCGCCCCAGATCTCGCCGGCTTTGGCAGATTCTTAGCCTCAGCTATGCGAGCGGTGCGCTCCGGGTCTGAAGCCGCGAACGAAGTGAAGTCGAATGTTCCGACGATATATTCCGAAGCCCGAATCATGGCGTCTTCATCCATGGGGTAGGGATCGTGATGCACGTAGCGCGCCAGGAAGGGTGAACAGATGTCATTCCGATAGATGCGATAGCGATACGTCTTCGCTCTCGCGGAATGGCGCGCGTGAAAACCGTCCCCTACTATTTCTACACCGGTCACACGGACGGCAAGAGGAAGAATGTCGTTCAGCGCGGCCAGCAGGTTCCGTTCTGGGATGGGGGAGGTCAGGCGAACCGAGGCGACTTGCGCCAGCGCGTGCACGCCCGCGTCCGTTCGTCCGGATCCCTGGGGCAAAACGTTTTCGCCGGTGATCCGTCCAAGGCACTCGGCGAGCAGGCCCTGCACTGTCGGAAACCCGGGCTGAATCTGCCACCCGTGGAACTCGGCGCCATCGTAGGCCAAAGTGATTTTCAGATTGCGACTCACATTCTCGTCCTTGTTCCGCAATGCGCTCCTGGGTTGGAATGTTAAGCAGTGTAAATCTGGCGCCCGCACCGACCGCTAAGGGTATCGCGTCAGCTATACTAAGCCATTACTGCTACTTACGAGGCCTGATTAATAGCACCGAGTCTGGCGCCTGGCAGGATTTGAACCTTTCACTGCTCTCTTCCGTATTAGAGAAAGGCGACAGGAATTCACACTTAGGACACCGAGTTCACATGCACTTTTCTGGAGAAGAGGGAATGCCCGTTTTTCGTTTGGTGAATGTAGCGGTCCGCAAGGCTTTTGCGCTCGGGATGGTTGGATTGCTGGCTACGGCGGCTTTCGCCCAGGATGCAACCGCGCCTAGCGCGCCCGCGCCCGCCCCTGCTCCCACGCCGGCTTCAAATGCGCTGGTTCCGATGCCGCAAGCCCCTGCGCCGCAGCACAACGCCCACTTGTACTCCGATCAGGACTACACCCGGGGGCAATCGCAGTTTCCCAAGTTCTGGTCCGTTTGGACAGTGCGAAACGTCGCTCCGGCGAACTTTACCAATTCCCCTCTAATTGACCGCGTTATGCGTGACGGCAAGATGTACTTGGCGCTCGATGATGCAGTGGCGTTGGCCCTCGAAAACAACCTTGACATCGCCATTCAGCGCTACAACCTGGTCACCGCCGACATCGACCTTCTGCGTACAAGTTCCGGTGCCACCTCGCTCGGTGTCAATGCTGGAATTGTGCAGGGAACTCCCGGCGGCGCGGGCAGCACCGTTACCTCTTCCGGTTCAGCTGGCGGCGGAGCGGGTGGTGGCTCGATCGCGGTTGGCGGAGCCGGCGCAGGTGGGGCGGGCATTGTCACCTCGACCCAGGGCTTCGGCGCGCCCATCGACAACTTCGATCCCGTCCTCACGGGCACGATTCAAGGTGAACATGCCACCACGCCGCAATCGAACATCATCTTCACCGGAACCACCACTCTGGTGCAGAACACCAATACCTATAACTTCGCTTATACGCAAGGCTTCTCCACTGGCACCCTGATGTCGGTAGGGTTCAATAACAGCCGCATCACTTCCAATTCGCTTTTCAACACCGTGAATCCGAGTCTCGCCGACAGCTTCCGCTTCCAGTTACGGCAGCACTTGTTGCAGGGGTGGGGATTCAACGCCAACCAGCGCTGGATCAGGATCTCCCGCAACAACCGCGCCATCATGGATGCGGCTTACCAGAACCAGATTATGACCACTGTTTCGCAGATCGAGAACATCTACTGGGATCTGGTCAACGCTTACGAAAACGTGAAGGTGCAGGAGCGCGCGCTGGAGCTGGCGGATAAGACCCTTTCCGACACTGAAAAGCAGGTGGACATCGGCACTCTGGCACCCATCACGGTTGTTCAAGCCAAGAGCTCGGTCGCCACCGGCAAGCAGAATGTGATCAACGCGCAGACCAATCTGCAGTTGCAACAGCTTCTGATGAAGAACGCTATCACTCGCAACGTCTCAGATCCGATCCTCGCGGTTGCGCCGGTGATTCCCACCGACACCCTGCAGATCAACGAAGCGTTTGAAGTACCGCCGGTGGAGCAACTCATCCAGTCGGCCTTGCAGAAGCGACCTGAGATCATTCAGTCGCGCATTAATCTCACCAATCGCGAAGTCGGCCTGAAGGCCATCAAGAACCTTCAGCTGCCCACCTTGGACGCCTATGCCTTTTACGGCGCGGCAGGACTGGCCGGCGACCAGAACATCTACAACACCTGCGGCAACCCCGGCGTTCCCCCCAACAATTGCGTGCCGCCTGGGACCGTTCCGTCGACCGGCTACGGCCACTCTTTCGGCTACCTGTTCAATAGCTCCGCGCCGGATAAGGGAGTCGGAGTGAACCTCAATATCCCGCTGCGCAACCGGCAGAACCAGGCCGACCAGGCGCGTTCCGTCATCGAATACCGGCAGGCCCAGATGTCCGCCCAGCAGCAGGAGAACACCATTACCCTGCAAGTGCGTAACGCGCAGTTCGCCTTGCAGCAGAACTTCGCAGCGCTGCAGTCGGCCGTCGCGGCCCGTGACTACGCCAAGGAAAACCTTGACGCCGAGCAGAAGAAGTACTCGCTGGGTGCCTCAACCTCGACCCTGGTTTTGCAGGCCTCGAGCGCGTTGACGACGGCCGAATCGAATGTGCTGGCGGCTGCCACGAATTACGAAAAGTCGAAGGTTCAACTTGACCTTTACACAGCCGACACACTCACCAAGTTGGGAATCGAAATGGGCGAAGCGGAATCGGGCAAGGTAACCAAGATGCCGAAGGTGCCGGGGACTGTTCCGGCCACTCCGCAGGCACCTGCGACCACTCCTCCAGCGCAGACTCCACCCCCACAACAGCCGCAGTAGAGTATCGAGCCAGGCATGCCGTCCTCGGGGACGGCATGCTTTTTTGTTTCTGCCTGGCGGTGCACGCGGTTAGCATGGACTGCTTGAGCCTCTCTGTCGTCATCATCACGTTCAACGAGGAAGCCAACCTGGCGCGCACGCTGGCCAGTGTCGCCTGGGCCGACGAAATCATCGTCGTCGATACCGGCTCGACCGACCAGACGCGCGAGATCGCCGAATCCTTCCGCACAAAGTTCTTCGTCGAGCCTTGGAAAGGTTTTGCAGCGCAGAAGAACTCCGCTTTGGCCAAAGCCACCAGCGACTGGATCCTCTCGCTGGATGCCGACGAGGAGGTCGAACCCGCTTTGACCGAAGAAATTCGCACCGTCCTCGCCGCAAACCCATCCGTCGCAGGCTTCCAGATTCCTCGCAAGAACTTTTTCCTGGGCCGCTGGATCAGGCACGGCGGATTCTATCCCGACCCAAAATTGCGTCTAATCCGCCGTGGCGCCGGCCAGTTTGAGGCTCGCGTGGTGCACGAAGACCTGCGCGTCGACGGCACAACCGCTTCGCTGCGGCACAACCTGTTGCATTACGCCTATCCCACAATCGAGGACTACCTCGAGCACATGAACCGTTATTCGTCGTTGGGGGCAGAAATGGCGGCGGCGAAACGCCCGGGTGGATTCAGCTTCCTCGATATAGTGCTCCGGTCCCGGCTCACGTTCTTCTACAACTACTTCCTCCGCCTCGGCTTCCTCGACGGTCGCGAGGGCCTGATTCTGCACTTGTACCACTCCGACTACGTAAGCTGGAAGTATGCCAAGGCGTGGGAACTGAGCCGAAAGAAGTGAAGTAAAGCGCCCGTACTTGCCGAGGACGCCGGCACAGGAGACATCGCTACTTGCGCGCGAAGGACGTGATCGGCGCGGGTTGCGACATCCTGGCCTCGGACCCATCGCACAGCCGCAGGTCCTCGAAGTGCACATCGTACGACAGTCCGCAGGTGCCGCACACCACGCGGTACAGCATCTTTTCGTTGTCTCCAAACGGACGATGCGCCGACTCCAGGTTCACCAGAATTTCGCTGTGGCATTCTCGGCAATCACAACCGTATAGGCTCATGCTCATGGAACGATAATGGTACTCTCTCCGACGGCCTGTCGGTGACCGGCGTCACCGAAGTGTTATCCAAATTTCTAGGCAGTGCCTTGCTCCATGCGCGCGCATCTACTACACTGCAGCGTCTGCCTTCAGCGCGGAAATTGTGGGGTAGTTCATGTCCGACAGCGCCAAGCCCAGCGGGAAGACCCTCGCCGAAACACCCATCACTGACCTCTTGGCGAACGGTCGCCTTCCTTCCGAGACCGAACAGAAATGGGCGGAGAAGACGCTGGCGCACTCCCTGGAGAAATCTCCGGAGAAGCCCATTGGAGCGGCGACAGGTATAAACCTCGACGAGCACGGCAATGCACAGTTCACCACGATCTCGGGCATGCCGGTCCGCCGCCTCTACACCCAGGCCGACCTTCCCGCCGATTGGACATATGACCAACATCTGAGCTTTCCCGGCCAGCCTCCCTATACGCGCGGCATTCACGCCAGCGGCTATCGCGGCAAGATGTGGACCATGCGCCAGTTCTCGGGCTTCGCCTCGCCCGAAGAGACCAACCAGCGCTACAAGTACCTGCTGGAGCACGGAGGCCAGGGGCTCTCCGTGGCATTCGACTTACCCACCCTCATGGGCTATGACAGCGACCACATGATGAGCGAAGGCGAAGTCGGCAAGTGCGGCGTGGCCATCGACTCGCTCGAGGACATGGAAATTCTTTTCGACGGCATCGACCTCGAGAAGACTACGGTCTCGATGACCATCAACTCGCCTGCGTCGGTCTTGTGGGCGATGTACCTCGCGGTCGCCGAGAAGCAGGGCGCCGACTGGCAAAAAATCTCTGGCACCATCCAGAACGACATCCTCAAGGAATACATCGCGCAGAAGGAATACATCTATCCGCCCGCGCCTTCGATGCGCCTGGTGATCGATACTTTCGAGTTCGGCACGAAATTCACGCCGCGATTCAATACAGTCTCCATCAGCGGATATCACATTCGCGAAGCCGGCTCGACAGCGCTGCAGGAGCTTGCCTTCACCATCTACGACGGCGTGGAATACGTCGAATGGGCGCAGCGCCGCGGCCTCGACGTGGACGACTTCGGCCCCCGCCTCAGCTTTTTCTTCAACGCGCACAACGATTTCTTCGAAGAAATTGGCAAATACCGCGCCGCTCGCAAGATCTGGTATCGCCTGATGAAGGACCGCTTCGGCGCCAAGAACGAACGCACCTGGCTGATGCGCTTTCACACCCAGACCGCAGGCGTCTCGCTCACTGCACAGCAGCCGATGAACAACATCGCGCGCGTCGCCATCCAGGCACTCGCGGCAGTGCTGGGCGGAACGCAGTCCCTGCACACCGACAGTTACGACGAAGCCCTCGCCCTCCCCACCGAGGAAGCCGTTCGCATCGCACTTCGGACGCAGCAGATCATCGCCTACGAATCCGGCGTAGCGCAGACTGTCGATCCCCTCGGCGGTTCCTATTTCGTCGAGCGCATGACGCTAGATATGGAGAAGGGTTCCTTCGATTACTTCGACAAGCTCGATGCCATGGGCGGCATGGTCGCGGCCATCGAGAAGGGATATCCGCAGAAAGAAATCGCCGAAGCCAGCTACCAGTTCCAGCGCGCCACCGAAGCGAAAGAGAAAGTCACGGTCGGCGCCAACGAGTTCGTCGTCGAAGAACCGTCGCCCAACATTCTCTACATTGGCGAGGAAGTCGCACAGGCCCAAACGAAGAAGCTCGATTCGCTACGCCAGCGCCGCTCCAACGAGGAAGTCCGCCGCTGCCTGGACGCCTTGAAGAAAGCCGCTGCACAAGAACCGGCGGCAGGAACCCACGGAGAGATTTCGCCTGTGAATACGATGCCGTTCATCCTGGACGCAGTAAAGGCCTACGCCACCGTGGGTGAAATTTGCGATGCTCTCCGCGAGGTTTACGGGACGTACGAAGAGAGTGCGTTCGCGTAAACTTTTCTTGATGCCTCACAAATCCCGCGCCGCGGCACTTGGCACTCTCGTGCTCGTCGCGGCCATCGTCACTTGCGCCATCAATCTCGCCGCCCAGGAGCGCCCCTGGACCGTGTCGCCCTGCGAACTCCTCAAGAAGCCCGGCATGTACACCGAGACCATGGTCAGTGTGCCCGGTCTCGTTTTCGTCGGACCCCAACAGTTCACTTCCCACGGATTCGACTGCGACGACGAGCACGGCGCATTGCGGCTCGAATTCGGCGGCAAGCCGACCGACCCCAAGGACCGCTTTCGCCTTTCGCGCGCCGAACTCGAAGCCGGCGTCGTACCGCTCAGAAAAGACGCCGACTATGACAACTTCCAGCGTCTGATGAAGGCAGCCAACGACTCCGGCCAAACCAAGATGATTCGCGCCACGCTGCAAGGCCGCTTCTTCCCCGGCGCACCTTTCGGCACCAAGTCTGGCGAAGTAAAATATCCCAACGCTCGCCTGGTTATCTCCGAAGTCGAACTCGTTTCCGAGCACCTCGAACAGCCAGTGGACCTCACGCCCGTTGTTCTGACGCTTCCCAAGACCAACAAAGGCTGCACCACGACCGAAGTCCCCGTTCCTGACCGCGACGTCGAAGACAAGTTGCAGCGCCTCAGCCGCGAGCCCTCCGAGAACCTCGGATATCTCAGCGAGCCCAAGGAAGTCGCCTCCCGCGCCATCGCCGAACAGGAAAAACTGACGCCGGCAGAAGTCTCCCTTAAGCTGCGCCCAACCGGCGAAGCCGTAGCCCTAAAGCAGTACACCTGGACCTCCGCCGACGGCTTCCGCACCTACGACGTCACCGTCAACCGGCCGTACTGGTTATTGCCGAGCAGCTACTCGGGAGACACCATCATTTGGGTCCCGAAACGCATGGTGATGACGACATGCACGGGCAAGTCAACACATTAGTTACCAAACTTCCGCCCAAGGTTTATGATCCTCTGTTCAGCAAATTGCCTCTGCTGACGGCTGAGCGCTGCCTACATGCCCACCGACCGCAAGATTCGCGTACTCGTCGCCAAACCCGGCCTCGACGGCCATGACCGCGGTGCCAAAGTCATAGCCCGCGCACTACGCGATGCCGGAATGGAAGTGATCTACACCGGCCTGCGCCAGACTCCCGAGATGATCGTCACCGCCTCGCTGCAGGAAGATGTGGACGTCATCGGCCTCAGTATTCTGTCTGGCGCGCACAACGCCATTGTTCCCCGCGTCATGGACCTGCTCAAGAAGAACCAGATGGAAGACGTACTGCTGCTGCTGGGCGGCATCATTCCCGACCAGGATGTGGACGCCCTGAAAAAAGCCGGAGTGGCCGCGGTGTTTCAGCCAGGCACACCGATGGATGCCATCATCGAGTTCATTCGCGGCAATGTGAAGCCACGCGGCGTAACGGCCGGCGGCTGATGGCCCCTCCCCATCCTCAAAGCAGCCGCCTGCAACGGCTTCTCCAGCAGACTGTGGGCCCGGCTCCGTGGTATTGGGAAACATTTCCTGAACTGCGCGGCCCCGCCGGACAGGTTTTCACCTGGCAGCATCATGGTAGCGAAGGCCAGCTCGCCTACCTCGTCACGCTACATCTCAGGTCGGAACCCGAAAAGCCACGGCTGGCGTTGAATTCCTATTGCCGGCCGTTCGCCGTCGATCCGCACCGGTTGGGAATCTGGTGTCCGGACGGCCGCAACCTTCGCTTCGTACTGTTCGAACTCGACTCGCTCAAGTCGTTCGACTACGAGGAGATCGCAGGTTGGTTCAAGCCCTCGCCGGAGCGCATCTATTCCGCGACCGCTCCCTTGGCCGAGTTCGCAGTCAGCGCCATGCTGAAGGAAGGCACGCACTCCATCGATACGCCCGTGGAGTTCCAAGGCGTGGAGGAGTTGTTGATTCCCACACAGTACGGCGCCAAGACGAAAGACGATGCTGCGGCTGCCATTTACGTTGTGTATCCCCACGCCGGACTGGTCGAGGTCCTGCCGCAACGCTGGTTCACTCCCAACCAGTTTGATGTCGGCATGCAGTGGATCACGCGGCTGGCGCGCGATCCGTCGTCGCACCACATTATTGGAGAAGCCATGCGCTTCGGCAGTTTTGAGCTGTCCGATGACGGCTGCGAACTCGCGCACATGATCGAGGCATAGAAACCGCGCGTAGCGGTGCTTCTCGAAAACGCGTTTGCTAGGCTGCTCTCACTTGGCCCATCAAACACAGTCCGCCGAGTCTCTCTACTCCGTCGAGATACGCGACAAAGGCGCCATCTTGCGGCTGGTCTCTGACGACGGCACAAACCGGCTGACCCGCGCGCGGGTCGAAGCGCTGACTGAAGCGGTGGCGAGACTCACCCTACGCCCGCCCCCGCGCCTCGTGATCACCGGCAATGCGCATTTCTTCTGCGCCGGTGCCGACCTCAACGAGATTGCCGAGCTCCACGGGGCCGGCGCGCTGCGGTTCGCCCAGATGGGTCAGCGCCTTATGAACGCCATCGCCAACTTCCCCGCCCCAACCATAGCGGCCGTGCATGGCTACTGCATGGGCGGAGGGCTCGATCTCGCGCTGGCGTGCTCGCGTCGTATCGCCGGACCTCAACCCATTTTCGGTCATCGCGGAGCAGCGCTCGGCCTGATTACAGGCTGGGGAGGCACCCAGCGGCTGCCGCGCCTGGTGGGCAAGGCCCGCGCGTTACAGATGTTTCTCGCGGCTGAAACGCTGCATTCGAACGACGCACTGCGTTACGGGCTCGTGGAATCCATCGTCAACGATCCGTTGGCGGCAGCGCTAATCGGCGCCTGATCCAGCACAACGAGTCGTTCGCGGCCAAAATCCCGGCTCATGGGCTATGCTAGACGAATGTCACGCTCCCTTGCCAATCGCGACAGCAGATTGGTGCAAATCGTCGACCGCGCCCTGGCCGACGCCGAACGGCGCAGCGGCGACTGGCTGATCTGCAAGCCGGGTTGCACGCCCTGCTGCATCGGAGTGTTTGCCATCGATCAATTGGACGTCCTTCGCCTGCAGGAGGGCATGGCCCGGCTGGAAATCGACGACCCGGAGCGGCTCGCGCGCGTGCGACAGCGAGCGCGGGAATCGATCACCCGAATCGGCGCCGAGTTCCCGGGCGATTTAGCGACGGGCTTGCTCGGTGACGATGACGAAGCTGCCGCTCGCTTTGAGGAATTTGCCGACTTCGAGCCTTGCCCCGCGCTCGATCCTGACCGCGGCACTTGCGACCTGTACCAGTGGCGCCCAATCACGTGTCGCGTGTTCGGACCGCCCGTTCAGTCGGACGGCGGCTTGGGCGTCTGCGAGTTGTGCTACCACGGTGCGACTCCCGATGAGATCGCGACATGTGAAATGGACCTCGAGAAAGCCAACGCCTTGCAGGCGGAACTGGTCGCCGATCTGGAGAAGTCTGGTCCTCGCGGCAAAACGATCGTGGCGTTCGCGCCGGCGGAACCATCAGTGGCCAGAGAGTAGAGCCGGTGCCGCGTGGACGGCCTAGTCCAACTATCTGTTGTGAAATCTTTTTAGCCATCATTTAGAATCAATAGTTTATGGGGAAATTGTCTCTAAGCAATTGAAAAATATGCTACTTATAACTATGTCCAGGGATTGGACTTAGGGCCTCTAGTTTCGTCGATTCTTCGCCAAAGACGCCTAATTCGAGTATGACTTGTATGACAAGTATGATTTGTATGATAAGTATGACTTGTATGCCAAGTAGCGCCTTCGGGCAACGTAACTCGGCTATCCGCATAGGCTTAGAAACCAGCCAATCCTGCGCCTTGGCAGTTGATTCGAGTAAATTCGGAGTTTTCAAAGAGCCGTGAAAGGCCGCAGCCTGAGCGCGGAAGGCCAGGGCACACCAATCCCTCTGCCTGACATTGTTCTGATTTACCGAAACGGAGCGCGAGTGCGAAAGGACGCCGGACAACCTGTGTTGTGATACGAGCGATCGCGAAGGAGATTCAGGACTGTGTGCACAGGCGAGAGTTGACTATTTTTCTGTTGCTTCCCTGACGATCCGCGCAGCGACTTGGTTGAAATCCTCCCGCCGCCGTCCCGGCGATGCTTTAGGCTGGGACTTGGCGGGCTTCTTCTTTTCGGGCTTTGATGCATTCTTGTTTCCCATGCCGTCAGTTTACGCCGTTCGCCCCGGCGTTCAAGCCCTGCAGATTTCAAACTGCACACTACCAATCGCTTCCATCCGTTGCGCCCACTCGCTCCACTGCTTTATGGTTATCGGTCTGCCCTCGGGCACTAAGCATCCATCATGACTGTTCACCAGCACGCCGGATCGTCCGCCGCCCAGTTACCTACCAAGGTGAATACCTCTGGGCCACGCTTTGAACAAAACCAGCACGCAGTTACCGCACTGGTCGGCCAGGTTCGCACGGATGAGGAAAGCATTCAGCAGGGTGGCGGCGAGAAAGCCATCGAGGCACAGCACAAGAAGGGGCGGCTCATCGCCCGCGAGCGCATCGCTCGATTGATCGATCCAGGCACGGAATTCTTCGAGCTAGGCGCCTACGCAGCTTGGGGCATGTACGAAGAATGGGGAGGCGCGCCGTCGGCGGGAGTGGTCACCGGACTGGCGCGGGTGCAGGGGCGGCTGGTCATGCTCATCGTGAACGACGCTACGGTGAAGGCCGGTGCGTTCTTTCCCATGACGGCGAAGAAAGTTATTCGGGCCCAGAACATTGCCATCGACAATCACATTCCCACGATCTATCTCGTTGACTCTGCCGGTGTGTTCCTGCCCTTGCAGGAAGACGTTTTCCCCGACACCGATGATTTTGGCCGCGTCTTCCGCAACAATGCGGTGATGTCCGCCATGGGTATTCCGCAGATCACGGCCATCATGGGAATGTGTGTCGCCGGCGGCGCGTATCTGCCGGTGATGTGCGACCACGTCCTGATGACCGAAGGCAGCGGATTGTTCCTCGCCGGCCCTGCGCTTGTGCAGGCAGCGATCGGCGCCAAGTATTCCGCTGAGGAACTGGGCGGCGCGAAGATGCACGCACAGATCAGCGGCACCGTGGACTTTCGCGAACCCGACGACGACCACTGCATCGCCCGCATCCGCTCGCTGGTCGACAAAATGGGCAACCGTCAGCTCGGCGTCTTCGACCGCAAGCCATCGCAAGAGCCACTCTATCCGGCTGAAGAGATCTACGGCATTTTCGACGGCGACCCTTCGAGGCAGTACGACATGAAGGAGATCATCGCGCGCATCGTCGACGGCAGCGAGTTTGACGAGTACAAAGCCGAGTACGGCGAAACCGTGCTGTGCGGATACGCGCGCATCGGCGGCTACGCCGTCGGCATCGTCGCCAACCAGAAGACGCACGTCAATCAGGTGGATCACTCTGGCAACAAGCGCATCGAGTTCGGCGGCGTGATCTATACCGAGTCGGCAGAGAAGGCTGCGCGCTTCATTATGGATTGCAACCAGAACCTGGTGCCGCTGATTTTTCTGCACGACGTGAATGGATTCATGGTGGGACGTGACGCCGAGTGGAGCGGCATCATCCGCGCGGGCGCGAAGATGGTGAACGCTGTGTCGAATTCGGTGGTGCCGAAGATTGCTGTGATCATCGGCGGTTCGTTCGGCGCGGGGCACTACGCCATGTGCGGCAAGGCCTTCGATCCGCGCTTTCTCTTCGCCTGGCCGACCGCGAAGTATTCCGTGATGAGTGGGGGCTCGGCAGCCGGAACACTGGTGGAGATCAAGATCAAGCAATTAGAGCGCGGCGGCAAGAAGCTGAGCGAGGAAGACAAGAAAAAGCTGTTCGAGGAGACGAAGGCTGCCTACGACGAGCAGATGGACCCCCGTTACGGAGCAGCGCGCCTGTGGATCGACAAGATCATCGATCCCATGGAAACGCGCGAGGCTCTGATCACGGCGCTCGATGCGGCGGCCCTGAATCCCGATGTTCCGAAGTTCAGCGTGGGGGTTTTGCAGACGTGAGCTTCCAACGTCACTCTAACCCGGCCAATTTGTCACAGACTTGTAGTGCATGCCGCGCTATCTTCGCCCTAGCGAGGGTGTGCGATGAGTGTCCCCACTCGCAGCAAGGTTCGATTTGGACCGTTCGAGCTCGATCCCCAGCCAGGCGAACTGTTTAAGCTCGGCCAGAAGCTGAACCTGCACGGCCAGCCTATCGAAGTCCTGTCCATGCTGCTGGAACATCCCGGAGAACTCATCGCCCGCGAGGAGTTCTGCCAGCGCCTCTGGCCTAAAGACACATTTGTTGACTTCGAGCACAGCCTCAACACAGCCATCAAGAAGCTGCGCCAGACGCTCGACGACGACCCCGACGCGCCG
>Ga0209040_10002592_pt1 | contig 14076 bp, 13 predicted proteins | sample BogFormECP12_OM3_FD_188240 | JGI IMG/M metagenome (GOLD analysis project Ga0209040, IMG submission 188240) | Bog forest soil microbial communities from Calvert Island, British Columbia, Canada - ECP12_OM3 (SPAdes) (version 2) | ecosystem: Environmental > Aquatic > Freshwater > Wetlands > Bog ...
GTTGGATCTCGAGACCCGTCCGCACGGCGCGAGCAGCGTCGTCCTCGTGTGCGACCGGTGCCCCGAACACTGCCATCAGCGCGTCGCCAATGACCTTGTCGACAGATCCCCCGAACTGCTCGACGACCTCACCCATCGTGCGCATGCAGCGATCGACCATCGAACGGACGTCCTCCGGATCAGTCCGCTCCGAGTATTCAGTGAAGCCCGAGATGTCCGCGAAGAGCACAGTGGCCCAGCGCCGCTCCTCTCCGGGTTGCGGGGACGCCGCGGTGGCCGGCGTCCCCGTCCCTAGTTCCGCGCCGCACGCCCCGCAGAACCGAAAGCTCGAAGCTATCTCCTCGCCGCAGGCCGGGCAGCTGCGCCGCAGAGCAGCGCCGCAGCCGCCGCAGAACCGCTGCGCGGCGCCGTTCTGCTCCCCGCAATCGGGACACCGGGCTGTGACGGTCAAATCGGCTCCCCTACGTGGCGGGTAGTACGTTCTGGTTCACGCGGAAGAGGTTCTGAGGATCGTAACGGGCCTTGACCTGCGCGAGCCGTGCGTAGTTGCCTGCGTAGGTGGCCTGGACTCGATCTTGGCCCTCTCCCTCGCCGAGGAAGTTGACGTACGCGCCGCCCGCCGAGAACGGATGGAGTGCCTCCCAGTAGGCGATCGTCCAACCCTTGAGCACCTCGGCGTTGGCGGGATCGGGATCGACGCCGATGATCACCTGCGCCCAGTTCGCGTCGCGGTAGGCCCACGGCGTGTCGCCATCGCCGATGCGACCGGCGGCCCCGTTGATGGGATACAGGTGCATCGTGGAGTGCATTGTGGGCATCGCCGAACCGTGCTCCACGTGCTGCGCGATCGCCTCGTCGCTGAGCTCCTTGACGAAGTCCGCGCGCCAGTACCACTGGTACCCGGGCTCATAGAGCCCGTCGAAGGCCGACTGAAGCGCCGGGTAAGGTAGCGGTCCGACACCGTCGAACGTGGGCATCATTGCCCGTGCGGGCCGCAGTAGCTCCTGCGCCCTCTGTTCGGATCCGGTGTGACACCAGATCACGCCGCACATCTTCTCCATGTGAAGCTCCTCGGGAAAGGGATCTGCCGGCGGGACCACGAGGAACGCGAAGAACCCGTTCAGCTCCTCTGGCGCACTTGGCAGGAACTCCCGGTACCAGCGCATGATCTCCGCAGCTCGCTCGAGCGGCCAGAGCATCGGACCGCCTACGATTGTCTTGATCGGGTGCAAAGCGAACAGGAACGAGGTGACGACGCCGAAATTGCCGCCGCCGCCGCGGATCGCCCAGAACAGGTCGGGATTCTCCTCCCTGCTCGCATGAACGAGCCGCCCGTCGGCGAGCACGACGTCGGCTTCGAGCAGGTTGTCGATCGAGAGGCCGCACGCACGCGAGAGATGGCCGATCCCGCCGCCGAGCGTCAGCCCTCCAACCCCGGTCGTCGAGATGATGCCGCTCGGCGTGGCGAGCCCAAAGGCGTGGGTGCAATGATCGACGTCACCCCACGTGCACCCACCCTGCACCGCCACCGTGCGCGCCTCGGGGTCGACGCGCGTTCCGTTCATGTTCCTGAGATCGATGACCAGGCCGTCATCGCAGCTGCCAAGCCCCGCACCGTTGTGCCCACCCCCGCGTACGGCGAGCTCGAGACCATTCGCACGCGCGTAGTCGACTGCGCTGATGACGTCCGCGACGTCGGCGCAACGTGCGATCACGGCGGGGTGCTTGTCGATCATCCCATTGAACAGCTGCCGGGCGTCGTCGTACCCTGGGTCGCCCGGGGACACGAGGTCGCCCCGGAACCCGTCCGCGAACGCTGACGGCATAGCCTCCTCCACAGACATGGCCGGTCCTTTCGTCGACTGCCGCCCACGCTACTCCTCTTCGCGCGGCGCGGCCACTCGGACGGCGACTGTCATCAGCGGAGGCGCCCTCGGTCGCCTCTCAACGGGGTCCGGAATTTGCGGGACGCGACATTGCGCAAAGCCTCCGCCGTGCCACGAGACCGCGTGGCGTGGCCTTGACCTTTGGGGCGCCTGCCAACGGTGTGAAGCCAATGTGATCCCGTGTACGAGATGGGAGGAAGCAGTCCGGCGGCGGGCTGCGGTGGGTGGGCTGCGGTGGTAGGGTGCCGAGACACCGTCATGGAGGTTCGGGACAGAGTTCCTGGGGGGCGGTCGACCTGCGAATCGAAGACAAGGGAGCAGGAGACATGAAACACGCACGGATCATCGGACTGTGCCTTCTCGCCGTGTTCGCCTTCGTCGCGCTGGCTGCCGCATCGTCGGCATCTGCGGCGGAATACGGGCAATGCGTGGCGACGAAGAAGAAGGGCAAATATGCCGAAGGCAACTGCCTGACGCGCGACGAAAAGAAGGGCAAGCCCAGGGGCCACTTCGAATGGGTGCCCGGGCCGAGCCCCACATGCGTCGCCCAGAAGAAGGGGAAATACGCAGAAGGCAAATGCGAAACACTCGACGAAAAGAAGGGCAAGCCGAAAGGGCACTTTGAAAAGGCGCCGGGCCCCGGCTTCACGTCGACGAGCGGCACCGTCTCGATCGCAATCGCCGTCTGCTCGGCGAGCACCGACGCCGGCGAAGTGACAGGGCTGAAAACGGTTGCCGACACGGTCACGTTCACCGGCTGCAGCACGCTCGGGCAGAAATGCACCAGCGAAAGTGAGCCTGAAGGCACGATCAAGACGTACGCGCTCGAAGGCACGCTCATCGGGCATGGTGAAAAAGGACCCGGCGGCGGCGAACCCGCGACCGGTGCAGCGTGGACGGCGTTCGCGGGCACACCCGCCAGCGATGGCTACACCGCCCTGTTCAACTGCACAGGCAAGGGGTATTTCCGGATCAAGGGCTCGGTCAGCGGCGTGCAGGCCGGCAACGTCAACGTGAGCAGCCCCACGAGCACGACGACGTTCGCAAACGGGGTGGCCGAACAGGACCTCGTGACCGAAACCTCCGAAAGCGGAACGGAATGGAGTGGCGGCACCGGGGGCGGACCGAACGAATTCGGCTCGTTCGGTGAATTCCGCACCAAAGAGATAACCGTCTCCTCCAACACGGCCGTGGAGGCGTCGGAGATCAAGAGCTAGCCGACTCGCCGTCGAGGGTGCGCGCGGGGCTGCGGTCCCGCGCGCAGCCGCGGCGCTCGGAGGAGGGGGATCGCGCCTGCCACTATTCTCGTGGCCGAGATGTCGCGAATCCCGATCAACATTGCAGAGCTTGTCGGCCGCACCCCTGTCGTGGGGCTGCCGCAGATGCTCGAGGGCACCGCCGCGGCGGACAGCGGCGTCGAGCTGTTCGCCAAGCTCGAGGCGTTCAACCCCGGCGGCAGTGTCAAGGACCGCATCGGCGTCGCGATGATCGAGGCGGCCGAGGCCGAAGGCACGATCGAGCCCGGCCGCACGACGATCGTCGAGGCGACGAGCGGCAACACGGGGATCGCGCTGGCATTCGTGTGCGCAGCCAAGGGCTATCGGCTCGTGCTCACGCTGCCTCAGGGGATGAGCCGCGAGCGCGAGAGCCTGCTGCGCCTGTACGGGGCGCGCGTGGAGATAACCGAGTCACTGGGCGGGATGGGAGAGGCGGTCGAGGCGGCGCGCGCGCTGGCCCGCGACGAGGACGTCTTCCTCCCCGACCAGTTCTCCAACCCGGCCAACCCGGAGGCTCACCGGCGCACGACCGGCCCCGAGATCGAGCGTGCGCTGGAGGGCCGCGTGGACGTGCTCGTGGCGGGAGTGGGGACCGGGGGCACGATCACCGGCGTGGGCGAGTACCTGCGCGAGCACGTCAACGCGCGCCTGCAGGTCGTGGCGGTCGAGCCGCGCGGCTCGGCGGTCCTCTCCGGGCGGCCGCCGGGGCCGCATCGCATCCAGGGCATCGGCGCGGGCTTCGTGCCCCCGGTGCTCAATCGCGAGCTGCTCGACGAGGTCATCGCGGTCTCCGACGACGACGCGATCCAGACCGCCTGGCGCTGCGCGCGGCGCTGCGGACTGCTCGCCGGAATCTCGTGCGGCGCCGCGATGTGGGCCGCGCTCGAGGTCGCCTCCCGGCCGTCGTCCCGCGACAAGCGGATCGTCGTGATCATGCCCGACTCGGGCGAGCGCTACATCTCGCAGGCCTTCTTCGCTCCCTGACCGTCATCCCGGCGCCCGCGCGAGGGCTGCGCGGGTGAGCCGCCGGCGCAACGGCACGCCAAGGCACCCGCCGGGCGCCCGCTACGCTGTTGCCATGCCCGGTCTGCACGCGTTCGCGCGGGTCGCCAAAGAGGTGCGCCGCGACGTACTCGCGGCGCGCGACAGGGATCCGGCCGCGCGTGGCGTGACGCCCGCCGAGATCCTCGCGACGTGGCCGGGGATCCACGCGCTTCTCGCCTACCGGATCGCCCACGCCCTGAAGCTTGCCGGCGTGCCCCTGCTGCCACGCTCGATCTCGATGCTCACGCGCGCGCTCACCGGGATCGAGATCCATCCCGCCGCGCAGATCGGCGAGGGCCTGTTCATCGATCACGGCGCGGGCGTCGTGATCGGCGAGACGGCGGCGATCGGCAACGACGTGACCCTCTATCAGGGCGTCACGCTCGGGGGCACCGGCTTCGCCACCGGCAAGCGCCACCCGACCGTCCAGGACAACGTCACGATCGGCTCGGGAGCGAAGCTGCTCGGGCCCATCACGATCGGTCACGGCGCCAAGATCGGCGCCAACAGCGTGGTCATCACCGACGTGCCCCCCAACTCGACCGTCGTCGGCAACCCCGGCCACCCAGTCCGTGTCGACGGGCGCCGCGTGGAGGGCCCGGACGCCGACTGGATCCACCTGCCGGACCCGATCGCGGAGGCGATCCAGGCGCTCTCCAGTCGTATCGGCGCACTCGAACGGACGGTCGGCGAGCTCTCCGACGCCGGCTCTGCGCCCGTCGCCGAGGTCAGGCCGCTGCGCCCCGTCAAGGGCCCCAATCCGGCCGGCGGCTAGCTGCGCCGAGCAGGCCGGGCGCGGCGCCCAGGCGCCGAGCGCGCCGGCCGAGCGCGCATCTATGCTGGAGATTCGATGCCCGATAACCCGCATGCCGAGCACCTGCGCGAGCTGCTCGAGGGACTCAACGAGCCCCAGCGCGAGGCGGTCACCCACGGCGAGGGGCCGCTGCTGATCCTGGCCGGGGCGGGCAGCGGCAAGACGCGCGTGCTGACGCACAGGATCGCCTTCCTGATCTACACCGATCAGGCGCAGGCGAGCGAGATCCTGGCGATCACCTTCACGAACAAGGCGGCCAAGGAGATGCGCGAGCGCGTCGAGCGGCTGCTCGGCAGAAACACACGCGGCATGTGGCTGATGACCTTCCACGCGGCCTGCGCGCGCATCCTGCGCGTGGAGGCCGAGCGCCTGGGCTACACGCGCCAGTTCACGATCTACGACCAGGCCGACGCGCGTCGCCTGGCCAAGCGCTCGGCCGAGGCGATGGGGGTGGATCTCAAGCGCTACACACCCGCTGCGCTGCAGAATCAGATCTCGGCCGCCAAGAACCAGCTGCGCAGCGCGGCCGACTATCGCCAGATGGTGGGCTCGCCGTTCGAGGAGATGGTCGCCGACGTCTACGACATCTACGAGCGCGACCTGCACCGGATGAACGCGATGGACTTCGACGATCTCCTGTTCCGGACGGTCAACCTCCTGGAGCTCTACGCCGACGTGCGCGAGCGCTACGCGACCGCCTTCGCCCACATACTCGTCGACGAGTACCAGGACACGAACCACGCGCAGTACCGGCTGCTGCAACTGCTCGTCGGGGGCGGCCGGCCGCCGCAGGCCGGCGAGGCGTCCGACCGCCCCGCCTATGCCGGACCGCTCGGCCATCGCAACCTTGCCGTGGTGGGCGACGATGCCCAGTCGATCTACAGCTTCCGCGGCGCGGACGTGCGCAACATCCTCGACTTCCAGCAGGACTTCCCCGACGCGCGCGTGGTCAAGCTCGAGCAGAACTACCGCTCGACCGAGACGATCCTCTCCGCCGCCAACGCGGTCATCGCCAACAACCGCGGCGGAATCGCGAAGCGCCTGTGGAGCGAGCTGGGGCAGGGCGAGCAGATCCACGTGCGGGCGCTGGACGACGAGCACGCCGAGGCGCGCTTCGTCGTCGGCGAGATCGAGCGGCTGCTCGACGAGGGTGCCTCGCGCGCCGAGATCGCGGTTCTCTATCGCACCAACGCGATGTCGCGGGTGATCGAGGACACGCTCGTGCGTCGCGAGATCGCCTACCAGGTAATCGGCGGGACGAAGTTCTATGAGCGCGCCGAGATCAAGGATGCGATCGCCTACCTGACGCTGCTGGCCAACCCGTTCGACATCGTGAGCTTCACGCGCGTGGCCAACTCACCGCGGCGCGGCCTCGGACAGGCCTCGCTCGCTCGCGTCGTCGCGCACGCGGGCGCCGTCGGCGCGTCGGTGTGGGACGTGGCCGCCGCGCCCGAGGAGATACCGGGGCTCGGCGCCGCCGCGGTGAAGGCTCTGCGCCGCTTCATGGACACGATGGAGGCGCTGCGGGTGCTCGCCGCCACTGCCCCCGCGGCGGGCGCCCCTGATGCCGGCGGCGATCAGACGCCGGCCGCGCCCACGCCCGTGGCCGAACTGCTCGAGGCGGTCCTCTCCCAGAGTGGCTATGTCGAGGCACTCGAAGCGGAGCGCACGATCGAGGCGCAGGGCAGGATCGAGAACCTCGAAGAGCTCGTCGAGGTCGGCCGCGAGTTCGACGCGCTCGCCGAGGATGGTGAGGACACGCTCGACGTCTTCCTGCAGCAGATTGCGCTGGTCGCCGACGCCGACGCGCGCAGCGACGAGGAGGGGCTGGTCACGCTGATGACGCTGCACAACGCAAAGGGGCTGGAGTATCCGACGGTCTTCGTCGCGGGCTGCGAGGACGGGGTCTTCCCGCACTCGCGCGCGCTCGACGAAGGGGCCCTCGAGGAGGAGCGGCGCCTCTTCTACGTCGGCGTCACGCGGGCCATGCGCGCGCTCTATCTGACATGGGCGCGCCGCCGCGCGGTGTTCGGTGCGCAGACGCACGGCCTGCGCAGCCGCTTCCTGGATGAGATCCCGGCCGACCTGCTCGAGGAGCCGCCGGAGAGAGGCTTCGCTGCCGGCGTGATCTCCGCGCGCGCGATCCGCCCGGGCGCTCGCGCGGGCGCGTCCCTGCGAGCCGCCGCGGGCGAGGGCTGGGCCGGCGCATCGCAGGGCTCGCAGGCGCTGCGCGAGTCCGCCGCGACGGCGCTCAGCTTCCGCCTCGGCGAGGACGTGGTGCACGCAGCCTTCGGCGAGGGCGTCGTCACCGGTGTGGAGCCCGGCGGCGTGATCGTCGTGCGCTTCGCCGAGGATGGCTCCGAACGCAAGCTGATGGCCGAGTACGCGCCGGTCAGCCGACGCTGACACGGGCGCCTCGCTCACTCCAACCCGTAGCATCTGGGCCAATGAGCGCGACGATCATCGACGGCAAGGCGATCGCCGCGCGCGTGCGCGCCGAAGTGGCGCGCGAGGTCGACGCCTTCCGGCAGGAGTACGGGCGTGCGCCGGGACTCGCGACGGTGCTCGTCGGAGAGGACCCCGCCTCGGCCGTGTACGTCGGCGGCAAGCAGCGCGCCAGCGTGGAGGTCGGGATGGTGCCGTTCGACCGGCGCCTGCCCGCCGATGCCCCGTTCGAGCAGGTCGCCGAGGAGCTCGAGCGCCTGAACGCCGACCGCGCCGTCAGCGGTGTGCTGCTGCAGCTGCCGGTGCCCGACCATCTCGACGGACCGGCGCTCACCGCCTTGATCAGCCCCGACAAGGACGTCGACGGCCTCACCCCCGTCAACGCCGGGCTGCTGTCGCTCGGACGCCGGGGGCTGCGCCCGGCCACCCCGTCGGGGGTGATGGTGATGCTCGAGGACACCGGTGTCGCGCTCGAAGGTGCCGAGGCGGTCGTCGTCGGGCGCTCGAACCTGTTCGGCAAGCCGATGGCGCAGATGCTGCTCGAGCACAACGCGACCGTCACCGTCTGCCATTCGCGCACGCGTGACCTGCGCGAGGTGTGCTCGCGCGCCGAGGTGCTGATCGTCGCGGTCGGCCGCCCGCGCATCGTCAAGGGAGACTTCGTGCGCCCCGGCGCCGTTGTCATCGACGTCGGCATGAACCGGCTCACGCCCGCGGAGGCGGGCAACAAGAGCGGCCTCGTCGGGGACGTCGACTTCGCCGCCGCCGTCGAGGTCGCCTCCGCGATCACCCCCGTGCCCGGCGGCGTCGGTCCGATGACGATCGCGCTGCTGCTGCGCAACACGCTGCAGGCCGCCTATTACCACGCGCGCGTGCAGGCGTGGCTCTCGGAAGTCGATCGGGACGTCGTCTGATGCGCTCGGGATCGCAGTCCCGATGAGCCTCAGACGGCTGCGCGCCGGCGAGCTGCTCGCGCTGATCGGCGCGCTGTGCGTGATCGTCTCGCTGTTCGAGCCCTCCTACCAGACGCCGGCGGGCAACCTCGACGCGTGGGAAACCTTCGGCGGCGCCGTCGCGCTGCTCATCGCCGCTGCATGCGCGGCGCTCGCGCTCGTGCTCGCCACGCTCACCGAGCGCAGCCCCGCGCTGCCCGTGTCCCTGGCGGTGTGGTGCGTGGCGCTCGGCCTGATCGCGCTGATCGCTGCGATCGTGCGGGTGCTCGAGCGCCCCGACCACGCCACCGCGCTGTGCGTCGGGGCCTGGCTCGCGCTCGCCGGCGCCGCCGCGATCCTCGCCGGCGCCTGGCTGTCGCTGCGCGACGAACACACCTCGCTCTACCGGCCCGCGCGCCCGACGCCCCGCCCGCGCCCCTAGCCGCCGGGTGCCGCCGGCGCCCCGTAGAATGCGCGCCACTGTGATCGCCCGCGACGAGGTACTGCACGTTGCGCGCCTGGCGCGCCTGGCGCTCAGCGAGGATGAGCTCGAGCCGATGGCGCGCGAGCTCTCGGCGGTGCTCGAGCACGTCGCCAGGATCGGCGAGCTCGACCTGAGCGAGGTCCCGCCCACATCCCACGTGGTCGAGGTCAGCGGCGCCCTGCGTGCGGACGAGCCGCGTCCCTGCCTCCCGCGCGAGCTCGCCCTCGCCCAGGCGCCGGCCGTCAGCGACGAGGGCTTTCTCGTCCCCAGCCCGCAGGCGTGAACGCGGACATGCTCGAGCTCTCGGCCCGCGCGGCGGCCGAGGCGATCGACACCGGCGCGCTGTCCGCGGCCGAGCTCTTCGAGGCATACCGCGCGCGCGCCGCCGCCGACCGTGACGCCGGCGAGGACGGCCTGAACTGCTTCACGTGGGTGGCCGAGGAGGCGCCGCAGGAGCACGCCGGGGGAGCGCTCGGCGGCGTCCCGCTCGCCGTCAAGGACCTGTTCTGCACAGAGGGCGTTCCCAGTCAGTCGGGCTCGCGCATCCTCGAGGGCTACCTGCCGCCGTATACCGCGAGCGTGGTCGCGCGCCTGCGCGCCGCGGGCGCCCCGCTGCTCGCCAAGACCAACCAGGACGAGTTCGCGATGGGCTCCTCGAACGAGAACTCGGCCTTCGGCGCGGTCCGCAACCCGTGGGATCGCGGCCGCGTGCCGGGGGGCTCGTCGGGCGGCAGCGCAGCCGCCGTCGCCGCTGGGCTCGCGCCGTGGGCGCTCGGCACCGACACCGGCGGCTCGATCCGCCAGCCCGCGGCGCTGTGCGGGATCGTCGGTCTGAAGCCGACCTACGGCGCGGTCTCGCGCTACGGCATGATCGCCTTCGCCTCCTCGCTGGACCAGGCCGGTCCGCTGACCCGCGACGTCGCCGACGCCGCGCTGCTGCTCGGCCAGATGGTGGGCCGCGATCGCTGCGACGCCACCTCGCTCGAGTTTCCGCACCCGATCCTCGCCCCCTCCGCCGAGCGCCTGGACGGCATCACCCTCGGCGTGCCCGCGGAGCTCACGGGGGAGGGGATCGAGGCGGGTGTGCTGTCCGCCTTCCAGGCGGCGCTCGCCCGGGCGCAGGAGCTCGGTGCGCAGCTCGCCGAGGTCCAGCTGCCGCACGCGCCGCACGCGCTGTCGGCCTACTACGTGCTCGCGCCGGCCGAGGCCTCCTCGAACCTCGCCCGCTTCGACGGGGTGCGCTACGGCCTGCGCGCCGAGAGCGCCGAGGATCTGCTGGACATGTACACGCGCACCCGCCACGACGGCTTCGGCCCGGAGGTCAAGCGGCGCATCATGCTCGGAACCTACGCGCTGTCCTCGGGCTACTACGACGCCTACTACGGTCGCGCCCAACGCGTGCGCACGAAGATCGCCGAGGACTTCAGGAGCGCCTTCGAAGCGGTCGACCTGATCGTCACCCCGACCGCTCCCACCGTCGCCTTCAGGCTCGGCGAGAAGACCGGCGACCCCCTCGCGATGTACCTCAACGACTACTGCACCGTGCCGATGTCGCTGGCCGGGATCCCCGCGATCTCGATCCCCTGCGGCCACAGCGAGGGCCTGCCCGTCGGGCTGCAGATCGCGGGACCCGCGTTCAGCGAGAACCGCATCCTCGAGGCGGCCCATGCGCTCGAGCAGAGCATCGACTTCGACGGAGCGCCGGCGCGTGTCTGAGTCACCGCGAACGCCGCCCCAGCCGCCGCCAGGCGGCTCCCCTAAAGACGGTCCCCACGAGCCCGTCATCGGCCTCGAGATCCACGTGCAGCTCGCCACCGCCACCAAGATGTTCTGCGGCTGCGAGCTGTCGTTCGGCCAGCCGCCCAACACGCGCACCTGCCCCGTCTGCCTGGGCCTCCCCGGCAGCCTGCCCGTGATCAACGCGCGCGCCGTGCACTTCGGCCTGATGATCGGCCTCGCGCTCGGCTCAGAGCTCGCGCCGCGCTCGATCTTCCATCGCAAGAACTACTTCTACCCCGACCTGCCCAAGGGCTACCAGATCTCCCAGTACGACGAGCCGCTGTGCCGGGGAGGCAGGCTCCAGGAGGTGCGCATCCACCGCGTGCACCTGGAGGAGGACGCCGCCAAGCTGATCCACGTCGGTGCCAGCGGGCGCATCCACGGCTCGGACGCCAGCATCGTCGACTTCAACCGCGGCGGCACACCGCTCGCGGAGATCGTCACCGAGCCCGACGTGCGCTCGCCCGAGCAGGCCAGCGAATGGCTGAAGCTGCTGCGCGCCACGCTGCGCCAGCTGGGCGTCTCAGACGTGAACATGGAGGAGGGCTCGCTGCGCTGCGACGCCAACATCTCGCTGCGCCCCGTTGGCAGCGGCGAGCTGGGCGTCAAGACCGAGCTCAAGAACATGAACTCCTTTCGCTTCATCGAGCGCGGCATCAGGGCCGAGATCGCCCGCCAGGAGAAGATCCTGCAGGGCGGGGGACAGGTGATCCAGGAGACGCTGCACTTCGACCCCGCCTCCGGCGCCATCACCTCGCTTCGCTCCAAGGAGGAGGCGCACGACTACCGCTACTTCCCCGAGCCCGACCTGCTGCCGGTGGCGATCGACGAGCAGATGCTCGCCGACGCCCGCGCGGCGATGTCCGAGCTGCCCGCCGACCGCGCCGAGCGCTACGAGCGCGAGCTCGGCTTGAGTGCGGAGAGCGCGCAGCTGCTCGCGTTCCGCAGTGGGCTCGGCGACTTCTTCGAGGCCGCGCTGGGCGCCCGGGCGGACGTCGCCGCGCAGACGCTCGCCAACTGGGTCTCGCTCGAGCTCGCCAGCAGGCTCGACGACGGCCTCGATCCCGCCGCTGCGCGCGTCACCCCCCGGGCGCTCGCCGAGCTCGCCGAGCTGGTGTCCTCCAAGCGGGTCAGCGTGGGCGCGGGCCGCCAGGTGCTCGACCGGCTCATCGCCGAGGGCGGCGAGCCAGCCGCGATCGTGCAGGCCGAGGGCCTCGCGGCGATGGACGGGGATGACGAGCTGGCCGCCATCGTCGCCGCCGCGCTCGCCGCCAACGCCGACGCCGCCGCGCGTGTGCGCGAGGGTAATGCCAAGGCGATCGGCCCGATCGTCGGGCACGTCATGCGCGAGACCAAGGGTCGCGCCGACGGGACCGAGGTGGCGCGGCTGATCAACGAGCAGCTGGGCGTCTGAGCCCCCCGCACGCGCCTCGCCGCCGGCGTGGGCTAACGTCACCGTGGACACGCTCGCGCGTGACATTTTGGACCGGCGGCCAAAGGCAAACCGGGGCCTGCGCGCCAATATGCTCAGCATGAACCGGTTAGCAGCCCACTCCACTGTCTCACCTCCTCGGCGGTTCATCCTGCTGCCCGAGGAGACGGCGGATGTGTCCACTCACCGACCGCGGATCCGCCGCTATCGGCTCAGCAGTCTCGGGCAGGGTGCGGGTCCCCACCGCGCCCGCCAGCTCGGTGGCGATGGCACGGCGGCAGGGATGGCCCGCGAGCTCGGCGAGCTCGGACGCATGTAGGAATCTGTCCCCTCAGCATCGAGATCGGTGCCGGTTTCCCTCCACCGGCGCAGCGGTGGTGCGGCCGGGCAGGGGTAGGGCATCCTGCTCGGCCGCATAACCGTCTAAGCTCAAAGCGAGATGACCGAGTCACCGTCCTCGTCGCGATCCATAGGCCGGACAGCCGTCGCGGTGCTGGTGCTTCTGGTCGCGGCCTATCTGCTGCTCGGCTTCGTCATCCACATCGTCTCGTTCGCCTTCAGCACCGCCATCTTCATCCTCGCCGTGGTGGCCGTCCTCTGGGCCCTGCGGGTGCTGCTGTAGCGGGAGCCGGCGGCCGTGGCCTACGTGATCATCGCCGTCTGCTTCGGGCTCTCGGGCGGGATCATCGGCAAGCTCAAGGGCAGCTCCTTCCTGCTGTGGTTCTTGATCTCGGGGCTCGTGCCGTTTCTCGGCCTGCTCGCCGCCGTCGCCTACCGCTTCGAGCGCGACGAGCTGCGCCGGGAGTGTCCGCAGTGCGGCCGGGTGACGAAGATCTACGACGCGCTGTGCACGCGCTGCGGCGCCGAGCTGGACTTCCCCGACGTCGCGATCGCGCCGGAATCCTGGCAGCGCGCGCCGAGCGCCTCACCGCATTGAGCCACCGCCCGCGCGAAACGGCCGCCTGACGCTATTTCGGCTGCCCTAAGCCGGTTGCTCGCCTACGCTGTGCAGGCCATGAGCGCCGAGGCCGAGGCCCCCGCACAGCAGCACGACACGCTGATCGCCCGCTTGATCCACCGCGCGGGCTTCGCCGACGAGCCCGAATTCGTGCTGCGCGTAGTGCAGCCGGCGCTCGTGGGGATGATCGACGGCACCGTGTCCTCGCTGGCGCCGATCTTTGCCGCGGCGATCGCCTCCGACTCGCACACTGCTCTGCTCGTCGGCTTCTCGGTGGCGCTCGGCGCGGGCGTCAGCATGGGCTGGTCGGAGGCGCTGTCGGACACTGGGGAGGAGACCGGCCGCGGCTCGGCGGTCGTGCGCGGCGCGATCACCGGCGGCATGACCACGCTCGGTGGCATCTTCCACACGCTGCCCTTCCTCATCTCCAACGTCCACAAGGCGCTGATCGTGGCGGGCTGCGTGGTGGCGGTCGAGCTGTTCGTGATCGCCTGGATCCGCAAACGCTTCCTCGACGTCTCGATGCGCTCATCGCTGCTGGTCGTGACCGTCGGCGGCGCGATCGTGCTCGCCATCGGCGTCGGAATCGGGTCTTCCTAAAGAACGATAAACCCGCTGGTACACTGGGTTTTTTAGCGAGTGTGGCGGAAGGAGGTCGGTGGCATGCGGGCAGTCGATGCCTTGATGGAATGTCTGAAGGCGGAGGGTGTTGACGTCGTCTTCGGCCTGCCCGGCGGCGCCAATCTCCCCACCTACGACGCCTTCGTCGACGGCGGCATCCGCCACATCCTCGTCCGTCACGAGGCCGGCGGCGGCCACGCCGCGGAGGGCTACGCCAAGGCGAGCGGCAGGGTGGGCGTCGCGTTTGCGACCAGCGGGCCCGGCGCGACCAACCTGATGACGCCGATCTGCGACGCGATGATGGACTCCGTCCCCGTGGTCTTCATCACCGGGCAGGTACGCACCGATCTGCTCGGCACCGACGGCTTTCAGGAGGCCGACACGATCGGCATCACGATGCCCGT
>Ga0209040_10002594_pt1 | contig 14066 bp, 13 predicted proteins | sample BogFormECP12_OM3_FD_188240 | JGI IMG/M metagenome (GOLD analysis project Ga0209040, IMG submission 188240) | Bog forest soil microbial communities from Calvert Island, British Columbia, Canada - ECP12_OM3 (SPAdes) (version 2) | ecosystem: Environmental > Aquatic > Freshwater > Wetlands > Bog ...
CCAAGGATCATCGTCACAACCGACACACCCGAGCGCAGCGACGAGCACGCCGTCCTGCTCGACGAGGGAGTCCGTTCGGTGCATCTGAGCACCGGCCACGCTGCGGCGCAGCTCATCGAGCGCATCGCCTGGGCGATCAGCGACGCCGAGAACGCCGAGAACCCGCGCGCCCGCGACGGCCAGACGCCTGCGCGCAAGATGGCCACCCGCGCACCCGTCCGGCGCCCCAGGGCCCGCCTGCGGCTCACCGCCTAAGCGCTCCCCCGGGCCGATCGGCGGGGGCGTGCGCTCGCGTAGGATTGCGAGCGATGGCCGACCGCGGGCGACCTCTCGCCGATCGCCTCGAGGTGGGGGCACCCCGGCTGGCCGCGCTGGCAGCCAGGGCGCTCGGGCACCTGCCCGGATCTCTGCGGCGGAGCGTCCTGCGCTCCGCGTTCGACCGTGCGCGCGACGCGTTCAACCGGGGAGACCTCGAGGTCGTCTTCGCGCTGTTCAGCGAGGACGTCGAGTACGCTCCTCCGCCGCCCCTGCACGAGGGCCCTCCGCTGCTGGGACGGGTGGCCGTGCTGGAGTTCTGGCGCGCAGTCCTGGCCCGCTACGAGGAGAGCACGATCGAGAACATCTCCCTCGAGGAGGCCTCGCCCGGGCGCATCGTGCGCCACGCGCGACTGCGCCATCGCTCGAGCGCGACCGGCGAAGAGCTCGACTACGTGATCGCGCAGCGCACCGAGCTGGCGGCCGGCCGGGTGGTCCGCCAGATCAACGTGCTGGACCGCGCCGCCCCGTGAGCCTTGACGAGCGCCGGCGCCGCGCCTCCCCCGCCGTCTCATGCTCGCGTCGGGCATTGGTGGGAGCCTGTGCGGCGTGGATGTGCTCGCGATCGCGCTCGCCCTGCTGATCTTCGGCCTGCTGGCGGCGCTGCTGGTAGGCCTGGACCGCATATGAGCATCGCCGAAGCGATCGCGCTGGCAACCGCTGTAGGGCTGTTCGTGTACCTCCTGTACGCACTGCTGCGCGGAGAGCGCCTGTAGGTGACGACCTCGGGCTGGCTGCAGATACTCGTGCTGGTCGCCGTGCTGACCGGCATCACGCCGCTGCTGGGCGCCTACATGCAGCGCGTCTTCAGCGGCGAGCCGGCGCTGCTCGGTCGAACGCTCGGGCGCCTGGAGCGAGGCATCAGCGGACTGCTGGCCGGCTCCGAGCCGGCCGGCCAGGACTGGAAAGAGTACGCCGCCTGCGTGCTGATATTCAGCGCAGTCGGCTGGCTGGGCCTGTTCGCGATCCTGCGCGCGCAGTCGGTCGAGCCGTTCAATCCGCATGGCTTCCACGCCGCGCCGTGGGATCTGAGCTTCAACACGGCCTCGTCGTACGTCAGCAACACCGCCTGGCAGTTCTACGCGGGCCAGAGCACGCTGTCCAACTTCTCCCAGATGGCCGGCATCGCGGTCCAAAGCTTTCTCAGCGGCGGGGTCGGGCTGGCCGTGGCGATCGCGATCTCGCGCGGCTTCGCCAACCGCTCCGACCGCCAGCTCGGCAACTTCTGGGTCGATCTCACACGGGGGCTGCTGTACGTGCTGGCGCCGCTCGCGATCGCCGGGTCGCTGTTCCTGATCGCCGAGGGTGCGATCCAGACGCTCGCGGGCGGCGTGTGGCTGTCCACGCTGAGTGGGGCGCGCGAGCTGCTTCCGCTCGGGCCGGTGGCCTCGCAGAAGGCGATCGCGCTGCTCAGCTCCGACGGCGGCGGCTTCTTCGGCGTCAACTCGGCGATGCCCTTCGAGGATCCCACGGGCCTCACCAACCTCATCGAGATGCTGATGATGTTCGCGATCCCCGCGGCCCTGACCTCGACCTACGGGCGGATGGTCGGCGACCGCCGCCAGGGCTGGGCGCTCTACGGCGTGATGGCGGTCATGCTGCTGGGCGCCGCCGCGGTGGCCTATCCGGCCGAGAGCCGGCCCTCCCCCGCGATGCGCGCCGCGGGCGTCCACGGCGTGAACATGGAAGGCAAGGAGCAGCGCTTCGCCGCGCCGGACTCGACGCTCGGCGCCGTCGCGGCCACGGCGTCGGGCGACGGGGCCACGAACGCGGCACTCGACTCTTTCACCGGGCTCGGCGGTTCGATCCCGATGGCGAACATGATGACCGGCGAGGTGATCTTCGGGGCGGTGGGCTCGGGCCTGTTCGCGATGCTGCTGATGGTGCTGCTGGCCGTCTTCATCGCCGGGCTGATGGTGGGACGCACGCCCGAGTACCTCGGCAAGAAGATCGAGGCGCGCGAGATCAAGCTCGTGATGATCGGCGCGATCGCGGTGCCGCTGATCGTGCTGTTCATGACCGCCTGGGCGATCAGCGCGCGCTACGGCGTGCGCTCGATCTTCAACGCCGGCCCGCAGGGCTTCTCGGAAACGCTGTACGCGTACACCTCGCAGGCCAACAACAACGGCTCCGCGTTCGCCGGCTACACCGGGTTCGTGCAGCCCCATGCGCCCGGCAACGCCGGTGCGCACGGCGTCGCCTTCGCCGACCTCGCGGGGGGCACGGCGATGCTGATCGGGCGCTTCCTGCCGATGCTGGCCGCGCTCGCGGTCGCGGGATCGCTCTCGGGCAAGCGCACGATCGCGGGCGGCGAGGGCACGATGCGGACCGACACGGTCATCTTCGCGGTGCTCCTGATCGCGACCATCTCGATCGTCGCACTGCTCACGTTCGTGCCCGCGCTGATGCTCGGGCCGCTCGTGCAGGCGCTCACGCCGAGGCTGTTCTGATGCTGCGTCAGCTGCGCTCCGCGGTCCTCGCGCTGCTCGTCTTCACCCTGCTGCTCGGCTTCGCCTACCCGCTCGTGCTCACCGGCGTCGGTCAGCTGCTGTGGGCCCACCAGGCCAACGGCAGCCGCGTCGAGCAGCACGGGCGGCTCGTGGGCTCGCTGCTGATCGGACAGGACTTCGACGGCCAGCCCCGCTACTTCCAGAGCCGCCCCTCGTCGAGCGCCGACGAACCCGACCTCGCGGCGGCGTCGAACCTCGGCCCCAACTCGGCGCATCTGAGCGAGCAGCTGCGCGCGCGGCTGCTCTCCTACCTGCGCCGCGAGCGCCCCTACGACCCCGGCCTGGGCGCCGGCTCGGTGCCCGCCGACGCGGTCACCGCTTCGGGCTCCGGGGTCGATCCGGACATCTCGGTCGCGAACGCACTGATCCAGGCACACCGAGTGGCAGCCGTCAGAGCCCTGCCGCTCGGCTCCGTGGCGCGCCTCATCGCCGCGAACACGCACGGCTCGGCGGGCGGCCTGTTCGGTCCGCCCTCGGTCAATGTGCTCGCCCTGAACCTGGCTCTCGATGAGGACCGGTCGCGATGATCCGACGACCGCGCACGAGCGTGCTGCGCATGGAGATCCTGCTGCCGGCGCTGCGCTCCGCCGTCGGCAAGCTGCGTCCGACGCTGATGATCCACAACCCGGTCATGTTCACCGTCCTCGTCGGCGCGATCCTGACGACACTGCTGTGGCTGGCGCAGCTCAGCGGCGCCCACGTCGGCGGGACGGCCGCGGATCCGCGCTGGTTCACGTTCGCGATCGCCGCCTGGCTGTGGCTGACCGTCTACTTCGGCAACCTCGCCGAGGCCGTCGCGGAGGGTCGCGGCAAGGCGCAGGCCGACGCCCTGCGGGCAATGCGCGCGGACACCCCGGCGCGCATGCGCGATGGCGGCACCAAGCTCTCCTCGCAGCTGCTGCCTGGCGACGTCGTCGAGGTGGCCGCCGGTGAGCAGATCCCCGGCGACGGAACGATCATCGAGGGCATCGCCTCGATCGACGAGTCGGCCGTGACGGGCGAGTCGGCTCCGATCGTGAGGGCTGCAGGGGGAGATCGCAGCGCGGTGACCGGCGGCACGCGCGTGCTCTCCGATGCGATCGTCGTCGAGATCACACAACGTCCCGGTGAGAGCTTCCTCGATCGCATGATCGCCCTCGTGGAAGGCGCGCAGCGGCGCAAGACGCCGAACGAGATCGCGCTGGGGATCCTGCTCGCGGGACTGACGCTGATCTTCCTGACGGTGGTGATGACGCTGCGACCGTTCGCCGACTACGCCCACACCGCCATCTCGCTCGCGACGCTGATCGCGCTGCTGGTGGCACTCGCTCCGACGACGATCGGGGCGCTGCTGTCGGCGATCGGGATCGCGGGCATGGACCGGCTCGTGGCGCGCAACGTGCTCGCGCTCTCCGGTCGCGCGGTCGAGGCCGCCGGCGATGTGAACCTGCTGATGCTGGACAAGACGGGCACGATCACGCTCGGCAACCGCCAGGCGCGGGCCTTCATCCCGATGCCCGGGGTCGAGGAGCGCGAGCTCGTCGACGCGGCCCAGGCCGCCTCGCTCGCCGACGACACGCCGGAGGGCCGCTCGATCGTGATCCTGGCCAAGCGCTACGGGCTGCGCGAGCGCGACCTGAGCTCGGCCGGGGCGCGGCTCGTGCCGTTCAGCGCGCAGACGCGGATGAGCGGGATCGACCTCGAAGGGCGCGAGCTGCGCAAGGGAGCCGGGGAGGCGATAATCGAGCACGTGCTGCGCCATTCCGGTCACGTGCCGGCGGAGCTCGACGAGCAGCTCGGACTGATCGCAGCCCAGGGGGGCACGCCGCTCGCCGTCTCCCGCGACGCGACGGTGCTCGGCGTGATCGACCTCCGTGACGTCCTCAAGGAGGGGATCCAGCGGCGCTTCGGCGAGCTTCGGCGGATGGGCGTGCGCACCGTGATGATCACGGGCGACAACCCCCGCACTGCGGGCGCGATCGCACACGAGGCCGGCGTCGACGACTTCCTCGCCGAGGCCACGCCCGAGCGCAAGCTCGCGCTGATCCGCGAGCAGCAGGCCGCGGGACGGATCGTCGCGATGACCGGCGACGGCACCAACGACGCGCCCGCCCTCGCACAGGCCGACGTGGGACTGGCGATGAGCAGCGGCACGCAGGCGGCGCGCGAGGCGGGCAACATGGTCGACCTGGACTCCGATCCGACGAAGCTGATCGAGATCGTCGAGGTCGGCAAGCAGCTGCTGATCACGCGCGGCGCCCTGACCACGTTCTCGATCGCCAACGACGTGGCGAAGTACTTCGCGATCCTGCCCGCGGTGTTCGTGGCGACCTACGCCGCGGCCGGCGTCGCCGACGGCCCACTGTCGAGGCTGAACGTGATGAACCTCGGCTCGCCGCGCTCGGCGATCCTCTCGGCGATCATCTACAACGCGCTGATCATCCCCGCGCTCGTGCCGCTGGCGCTGCGCGGGGTGCGCTACCGCCCGATCGGCGCCAGCGCGCTGCTGTACCGCAACCTCGCCATCTACGGCGTCGGCGGTCTGATCGCGCCGTTCATCGGGATCAAGCTGATCGACCTGCTCGTGCATGGCGTGCTCGGCGCCTGAACGCGATGCCGGCCGGCCACCACAAGATCTTCCTGGGCATGGCGATCGGCGTCGGCAAGACCTGCCGCATGCTCGAGGAGGGCCACGCTGCCCTCGCCGCCGGGCGCGATGTTGCGATCGGCCTGCTGGAGACCCACGATCGGCCCGACACGGCCGCGCTGGCGCGCGGGCTGGAGCTGATCCCGCGCAGGGCTGTCGCCTTCCACGGTGCGACGGTCGAAGAGATGGACGTGCCGGGCATCCTGCGCCGCTGCCCGCAGGTGTGTCTCATCGACGAGCTCGCGCACACCAATGTGCCGGGCCTGGAGCGCCGGCGGCGCTATGAAGAGGTCGAAGACGTCCTCGCGGCGGGGATCGACGTCTTCTCCACCGTCAACGTGCAGCACCTGCAGAGCGTCAGCGAGCGCGTGGCGGAGAAGACCGGGATCGTCATCCACGAGACGATGCCCGACCGCGTTCTCGACGGGGCCGACGAGGTCGTCGTCGTGGACCTCACCCCGGAAGCTCTGCAGGCGCGGATCCTCGAGGGCAAGGTCTTCCCCGCAGGGAGCGTTCCCATCGCACTGGAGCGATTCTTCACCAAGGAGAACCTCGACGTCCTGCGCGAGATGGCCCTGCTGCAGGTCGTCGAGGAGGTCGAGGCGCACCGATTGACCGCCGAGATACTCGACGACCGCGACCGCCTGATCAGCAACGTCGCCGGCGAGCGCAGCCACCGCTTCCTGGGTCTCGTCAAGCCCGATCCGAGGGCCAACCGCATCATCAGGCGCGCGTGGGAGATGAGCGAGCGCCTGGGTGGGCCGCTGGACCTGCTGTGGGTGGCGCCCGCGCGGGAGCTCGATGACCCCGAGCGCGACCGCCGCGTGGACGATCTGCACCGCCTGGCGGCCGTGTTCGGCGCCCGCCTGCTCGTCGAGCGCGACCGCGCGGTCGCGCCGGTCGTGGCGCGCGTCGCCGCCGCGCGCGGCGCGACCCACATCGTGATGGGCACCCCACACCCGCACCGGCGCTTCGGGCGCGCGCAGCCGACACTCGTCGATGAGATCGTCGCCGCCATGCCCAGCATGCACCTCGCCCTCGTGGGCGACCCGCGGCCGGCCGCGGGCGAGACGCCGCGCAGCTGAGCCGCGGCGTCGCGCCGCGGCTCGGGCGCTACTTCTTTTCCTTCTTGTACTTGAAGTGGTCCTTGGAGGTGATCGCGCTCGTGCCGTCGGGCGTCGTCACCGTCACGTTGACCGTCGCCCCGGCCGTTCCCGCGGGAGATGTCGCGGTGATCGACGTAGGCGAGATCACTTTGAACGTCGCTTCCGTGCCTTCGAAGTCGACCGCCGTCGCCCCGTCGAAGTTCGTGCCGGTGATCGTCACGACGGTTTCACCACTCGCCGGACCCGTTTTCGGACCGATCCTCTTGATCGTCGGCGGATAGCCGGTTTCGTCGCTGACCGTGTAGGGGAAGCCGTCGGCCTGCAGCTGGATGGCCGAGAGCGCCACTTCGTTGCCGACGTTGTCGGTGAGATCGACGGCCTTGACTTTCCAGGTGCCCGATTCGATCGACTGGCCGAACAGCACTTCGGCTTCGTAGGTCCCGTCGGTTTCGCTGCCCGACACTTTCGCGAAGTTGCCTCTGCCGGTCAGCTGTTTGCCGGTCGGTGATTCGAAGACGATGTTGCCGCTCGCGAAGCCCGACAGGTTGTCGGTGATGTGCGCCGTCACGAGCACCGACTGGCTGGAGGCGGCGGTGTTGATCGTCGACGGCGACAGCGACAGACCCACCAGCGCCGGCGGTTCGGTGTCTTCCGTGCCTTCCACCTGGACCGTTTCGGGGAATCCTTCGGCGGCGAGCTGCGCGGCCGACAGTTTCACTTCGTTGCCCAGCGCGTCCGCGAGGTTGAGTTCCTTGACCTTCCAGGCCCCGTTGTCGCTGTACTGGTTGAATGTCAGCTTGGCTTCGTAGGTGCCGTCCGTTTCGCTGCCCGAGACCTTCGTGAAGCCGCCTTTGCCGGTCGTCTCTTTCCCGTTCGGGGATTCGAGCACGACGTTGCCGACGGCGAAGCCCGAGAGGTTGTCGGTGATGTGCGCCGTGACCGTCACCGTCTGGCTCGAGGAGGATGTGTTGACGGTCGCGGGGCTCAGCGACATGCCCGCCAGCACCGGCGCTTCGAGGTCCTGGACCCCTTCGACCTGCACCGTATCGGGCAGCCCTTTGGCTTCCAGTTGACTCGCCGAGAGGACGGCTTCGTTGCCGACCTCGTCCGTCAGCGCCACGCCCTTGACCTTCCACGGGCCGTTCTCGCTGAACTGCCCGAACTTCACGTCCGCTTCGTAGGTGCCGTTCGCTTCGGTGCCCGACACTCTCGTGAAGCTTGCCCTCGCCGCGAGCTGCTTCCCGTTGGGGGATTCGAAGGAGATGCCGCCGCTGGCGAAGCCCGAGAGGCTGTCGGTGATGTGGGCCGTCACGACGACGGTCTGCGCGGAGGAGGAGGTGTTGACGCTCGCGGGCGAGATCGACAGCCCGGCCAGGACCGGCGGTTCGGTGTCTTCGACGCCTTCGACCTGCACCGTGTGAGGGAGGCCTTTGGCTTCCAGGCGAGCGGTCGTGAGGTTGGCTTCATTGCCGGCGTGGTCGGCGAGCGAGACGGTGTTGATCTTCCACGGCCCGGGCGCGCTGAAGCGCTCGAAGGTCACCTTGGCTTCATAGGTACCGTCGGTTTCCGTGCCCGAGATCCGGGTGAACGCGGCCCTGGCCGTGGTCTGCTTCCCCGTGGTCAGCGATTTGAACACGACGTAGCCGCTCGCGAAGCCGGACAGGTTGTCGGTAATGTGCGCCGTGACCGTCACCGTCTGGCTCGAGGAGGACGTATTGACGGTCGCGGGCACGATCGACAGCCCCGCCAACGCCGGCGGTTCGTTGTCTTCCACGCTTTCCACATGGACAGTCGCCGGGAAGCCCATCGCTTCCAGCTGCGTCGAGGCGAGATGTACCGCGTCACCTTCCGTGTCGACGAGGTAGATCTGGCTGACCTTCCAGGTGCCTGCCTCGATGAACTGCTTGAAGGTCACTTTGGCTTCGTAGGTGCCGTCCGTATCCGTCCCAGATCGTTTGACCAGGGATGCCCGCGCTGTCGTCTGCTCTCCGTTGGGGGATTCGAAGACGACGAAACCGCTGGCGAAGCCGGACGAGCTGTCGGTGATTTCCGCGGTGACGGTCACGACCTGGCTGGACGTGGACGTGTTCACGCTCGAGGGCATGATCGAGAGTGCCGCGAGTGTCGGTGTTTCCGGGCCGCCTGCGCTCGCGCCCGCGGCGCTCACGGCGAGGGCCGCCAAGATGAGGACGCAGATCAGCGCGCCACGTCGATACCCGCGAGCCGATGAGCGACCCTGACCGCTCCCTGTGCCACGCCAGAGTGAAGACCCCATCTCCGCCCCCTCTTTCCTCGGATATCCCCGGAGCCCGCGTTATCCGTCCCTCGAGTCCCCGGCTGTCGGGCACACTACCGCAGTCCGAAGATCGGCGTCAACACCTTCTCAGTTCTGTAACAAACCCTGGCTGGCCGGCCAGCTAGCCGAGGGAGCAGGTCCTGCCGCGGCCGGGGATCGCGCCGAGCTTCACCTCATCTCGTCGGGCCCCGGATGACGCGGGGCCGGTGCGCGGCGCAGCGGCGAGCCGGAGGGCGGCGCGAGGACACCGAGGGACGATGCCCCCGCGCCCTACTCACACGCGCGTGGGACCGGGCTGCGAGCCTAGGGTGGTCGGTCCTCGGTCGGCTGCTCGCCTCGGCCGCGTCGCCGCGCGCCGCCGTGCGACACAGCGCGAATAGAAGCGTTGAGTTGGCAAGCCAGACGCACATCCCGAGAGCCAGTACCACGTATGCTCGAGTGTCCCGCCGCAAGGCGGGGATGTCCAATAGGCCTTCATGATCTAACATAAGAGTTCGCCTATGTGTACTCGGGGGGCTTCAACTTCGAAACCAGTCACAGTCGGCGGGACCACGGGCTTGTGCGTGCCCCGGCCGCGGCAACCCGGACCCGGCCCAAGGCGGGGACACCGTCATGCCCTCTAGACGCACTCAGCTGCGTTACCTGGTCACGGCCGCGCGCGAGGGCCAGATCACGGCTGCGGCCAACAAGCTCAAACTCGCCCAGCCGACGCTGTCGCAGGCGATCGCCCAACTCGAGTGCGAGCTCGGCGTCTCGCTGCTGGAACGCCACCGCAACGGCGTGACCCTCACGCCCGCGGGCGAGACCTTCATCGTCAAGGCGAGCGAGGCGCTCGCCGCCGAGAGCGATGCGGCGCGGACGGGCGAGGAGCTGGCGCGAGCTGCCGACGGGACGATCGTCGTCGGCTTCGTCGGGCCGCCGCCCCTGATGAGCACCCCGGAGCTCTTCGCGGACTTCAGCGACAACCACCCCGACGCGCAGATCGACTTTCGAGACCTGCCGTTTCCTCAGGGCAGCACCTCGACATGGCTGGCGGGGGTCGATGTGGCCCTGTGCCACCGACCGTGCACCGAAAGTGGCGTCAGCGTTCACACGGTGAGGGTCGAACCGCGGGCGATCGTGTTTCGCCGCGATCACCACCTCGCGAGCCGGCGCAGCCTGGGCGTCGAGGACGTGATCGATGAGACCTTCGTCGGTTATCACGCCTCGATTCAGGAGGGGTGGGCCGGGTTTCACAGCCTCGATGACCACCGTGGCGGACCGCCGAAGCAGGTGACTGCGGACCATGCCCTGACCTCTCTTCAGATGCTCGGGATCATGTCCTGCTCGCGGGGCACCACCACCGTTCCCCAGGCCGATGCCCGGCTTGCGCAGCAGGTCGCCCAGAACATCGTGGCGGTCCCGCTCGCCGACGCGGAGCCGGCGCAGGTTTCACTCGTGTGGCGCACCGAGAATCGAAACCCTCTCCTGCAGGCTCTCGTGGCCGCAGCCCGACGCATCCCGACGCAGGTGCATGGAGTTTAGGCGTGGACATCTTCTGTACTTCGTGACGGTCGCAGACGAGGGCCAGATGACGCGCGCCGCGAAGAAGCTCCACCTCGCCCAACCCGCCCTGTCACAGGCGATCGCGCAACTGGAGTCCGATCTCGGGGTCAGCCTGTTCGAGCGCCACGCCCGCGGTGTCACACTGACGCCGGCCGGCGAGGCGTTCCTGGTCAAGGCCCGAGCCGCGGTGTCGGCATGGACGGACGCGCTCGCCGTGACCCAGGAGCTCGCGCGCGTCGAGGCGAGCACGATCGAGTTCGGCTTCGTCGGCGTCCCCCCCGGTCTCGACAGCCCGAGGCCGATCGCGGCGTTTGCGCACCGACACCCACAGATCGACATGCGTTTTCGCGAACTGCCGTTTCCCTCCTCGCGCACCGCGGCGTGGCTCGCCGAGGTCGATATCGCGGTCTGCCACGCTCCGCCTGGCGACCCCCACACCTGGAACGACCTCCTGCGCCGCGAGCCGCGAGTCGTGCTCGCCGGCAGCTCTCATCCTCTTGCGCAGCGGAGTGAGCTGAGCGTCGCCGAGGCGCTCGATGAGACGTTCATCGGCTTCGCTCACTCGGTAGACCCCGACTGGGCGAGCTTCTGGAGCCTGGACGATCATCGCGGCGGCCCCCCGCCTCACGCCACCCACGATCTTGTGACGAATGCGCAGGAGGCGCTCGCTGCGCTCTCCACGCGCCAGGCGATCACGACGGTACCGGCATCGGTCGCGCGCGTGATCCCACAGGCCGCGACCGGCGTCGTCGCCATCCCCCTCGAGGACGCCAAGCCCGCGACGATCGTGCTGATCGGGCGCTCGGACCGCCGCACTCCCCAGGTCGATGCGATCCGCGCGTTCCTCGCCGCGACGACCGTCCGCGAGCCGCCCGAGTAGCAGTGACCGAGACGGTGCCGTATAGGTGAAACCAATAGCGGCGGGCCAAGTCGTATTTGCTCTGACGCAAAGCTGTGAATAGGGTCGCGCGCACAGATACTCCCGGGTGGGGGTGCACTCAACGTGCCCGTAGGGGCAAGGAGGCAGCACGATGCATCGGAGAGCAAGAGTCATCTCCCTGACGGTCGCCGCGCTGGCGGCACTGGCGGGCTTCTCGTCCGCCGCGCTGGCCAGTCCGGTGGGCGGAAGCGCCGCAGGGGCTGCGAGCGGGGCGGGCAAGTCGCTCACGCCGAGGACAAAGACCTCGTTTTCCTGGTCGGGAAACGTCGCCGGCTACTACGGCGAAGTCAGCTGTCGCGGCAAGCACCAGACGAACGAAAAGAAGGGTTGGCCGGGCACCGAAACCGAAGGCGGCCGGGAAGTCGAGAAGTGCACGAGCACGACCGGTAAGCCGCTCCCCAACATGACCCCGGGGGCGACGGGCCAGACGTGCTTCAAAGCCGAAGGAGGCGGCGAAGTCTGCGGGTGGGAATCGGACTACTTCCGCGAATGGGAGCACATCGGCGGAGTGGACATCTACTCCGGCTTCTCCTACAACGTCGCGCCGAACGGCAAGTCGTTCAAGATCATCGCTGTCTACCCGTTTGCGTAGATAGCTGCGGGTGCCCAGGAGGGACCCCGCGACCAGACGGAGATGGCGTGCCCTGCTGCAGGGCACGCCATCTGCCCACCGGCTGCCCGCCGGCGGCTCAGCGCGTGCCCTGGACCACGGCGGTGAGCTCGTCGAGCTGCAGCTGCAACCCGCCGCAGACCTGCTCGCACAGCTCGTAGACGCCTCTGTCGGCGATGCTGTAGAGCGAGCTGTTCCCGTGCTTGCGCCGCGCGACGATACCGGCCTGCAGGAGCACACCGAGGTGCTTGGAGGCGTTCTGCTGGCTCGTCCCTACGCGCTCGGTGATCTCGCTCACGGTGAGCTCGCCGTCGCGGAGCAGGTCGAGGATGCGGATGCGGGTCGGGTCGCCGATCACGCGCAGCCGCGCGGCGATCAGCTCGGCGAGCTCTGCGGGTATCGGGTTCGGGATCGTCATGCTCTCCTCGGCCGGGGCTCAACTGCCCGTTGGTTGGACCACCACTACAGAATACAACCCTGGAGTTGTCGATCCGCCCCGCAGCGGCCGCCGATCGCGGCACGGCCGGCCTCGGCAGCGGCTATGTTCAGGCGATGAGCGGCTCGAGCGGGGCATGCCTGGAGCGCGACAGCGCCCATCCCGTGTTCGCACGCGTGTGGTCGCGCATGTCAGGCAAGGTGGTCTCCAGCCGACAGCGCGCGGAGCTGCTGGCGGGCCTGAGCGGGCGTGTGCTCGAGGTCGGTGCCGGCGACGGGCGCAGCTTCGCCCACTACCCGCGCGAGGTCTCGGCGGTGCTCGCGGTCGAGCCAGATCCCTATCTGCGGCGCCTCGCCGGCGCGGCCGCGCGCACGGCCCCCGTGCCGATCACGCTCCTCGACGCGAGCGCGGAGCTGCTGCCGCTCGGGGACGGCGTCGTCGATGCGGTCGTCAGCTCGCTCGTGCTGTGCTCGGTCAGCGACCAGCGCTCCGCGCTCGCCGAGCTGTACCGCGTCCTGATGCCCGGCGGCGAGCTCCGCTTCTATGAGCACGTGATCGCCGAACAGCGCCTGGGCAGACGCGTACAGGCCGGCCTCGACGGCTCCGGCATCTGGCCGCATCTGGGCGCGGGGTGCCATCTGGCGCGCGATACCGTCGGCGCGATCGCCGCCGCGGGGTTCGCGGTCGAGCGGCTGCGCCGCGCGACATCGGGTCCCGGGCCACTCGGGCTGCCCTTCGTGTTCGGCTCGGCCCGGCGCTGAACCTCGCCGCAGCGCGGGCCGGAGCGCCTAATCTCTAGGGATGGCGATCGGGACCGCTCACGGCGGCGCTCCGTTGTCTGGGCACGGGCGAGGACGCGCGCTGATCGGCTTCGCGACCGCCGTCGCGATCGTGATCGCGGTGGTGGCGGTGGCTGCGCTGACGCTGTCGGGCGCGAGCCTGGCGAGCGATCCGACCGCGCTCGCCCGGGTGAGCGTGCAGCCGCTGGGCGGGACGATCGAGCGCGTCGAAGCATTCGGGCCGCAGGGTCGCCGGGTGCCCCTGGCGGTGAGCGGCGGGCGCCTCACGCCGCTGACTGCGCTGAGGCCGGGCGAGACGGTCTCGGTGCACGTGCAGGTCCGCCGGCCCGGATGGCTCGGCTGGGCGCTGGGCAGCGTGCGCAACGAGCAGCTCACGCTGCGCGCGCCGGTCGCGCATGTGACCGAGCCCTGGATGACGGTGTCCACCGGCTCACCGGTGCGCGTCAGCTTCGACGAACCTGTGAGCGTGGTGGCCTACGGAAGCCCGCCCGATGCCCTTACCCGCCGCACGCTCGGGGGCGCCCACAGCTTCACGCTCGGGGCACAGGCGGCGACCGGCGCAATCGAGGTCGCCGCCGCAGCGCGCCCCTGGGAGAGCGTCGGCGCCCCCGCACTGGTGAGCTGGTTCCCGCCCTCGAGCTCTCCGGTCATGGTCACCCTACCGGCGCCCGGCGCTCGGATCGGCCCCGCCACGGCGCTCCACCTAACGTTCTCCAAGCCGGTCGGCGAAGTGCTCGGCTCGGCTCGGCCACAGATCTCACCGAGCACCTCGGGGCAGTGGCGCGAAGCCAACAGCCACACCCTCGTGTTCACTCCGTCGGGCTTCGGGGCAGGGCTCGGCTCGCAGCTGCACGTCGTCCTCCCCCATCCGGTTTCCGTCAC
>Ga0209040_10002596_pt1 | contig 14061 bp, 9 predicted proteins | sample BogFormECP12_OM3_FD_188240 | JGI IMG/M metagenome (GOLD analysis project Ga0209040, IMG submission 188240) | Bog forest soil microbial communities from Calvert Island, British Columbia, Canada - ECP12_OM3 (SPAdes) (version 2) | ecosystem: Environmental > Aquatic > Freshwater > Wetlands > Bog ...
TCGACCCGGCCCAGCACCGCCTGCACGGTCACTTCATCGGGCCGCAGGCCGGCCAACCGGACGGTGGCCGTCAGCGTCAGCTCCGAGCCGAGCAGCGGCGTGTCGGGCAGGCCGGCGCTGTCCACCTCCGTGATCTGCAGCTTCGGCCATGCTTCGCCGACCCGCTGACGGTATGCGGCCAGCGCGCGTGCGTTGGCGTAGGGCTTGCCGTTCACCGGTTCCACCGTCTGGCGCAGCGACTGCGCCGCGGGGGCGTAGTACTTGTCGGTGTAGTCGCGAACCATCCGCGATGCCAACACCTTCGGGCCCAGCGTCTGCAGCGTGTGCCGCACCATCTCCACCCACCGACGCGGCAGCCCGGACTCGTCGCGCTCGTAGAACTTCGGTGCCACCGCGCGTTCGAGCAGGTTGTACAGCGCGTTGGCTTCGAGGTCATCGCGGCGGTTCTCGTCTGCGATGCCGTCGGCGGTCGGTATCTCCCAACCGTTTTCGCCGTCGTACCACTCGTCCCACCAGCCGTCGCGGATGGACAGGTTCAGCCCGCCGTTGAGCGCGCTCTTCATTCCCGACGTGCCGCACGCCTCCAGCGGCCGCAGCGGGTTGTTGAGCCAGACGTCGCAACCCCAGTACAGCAGCCTTGCCATCGACATGTCGTAGTCGGGCAGAAACGCGATCCGGTGACGTACTTCCGGGCGGTCGGCGAACCGCACGACCTGCTGGATCAGCGCCTTGCCGCCGTCGTCGGCGGGATGCGACTTGCCCGCGACGATCATCTGAATCGGCCGATCCTCGTCGAGCAGCAGTCGTTCCAGCCGGTCCGGGTCACGCAGCATCAATGTCAGGCGCTTATAGGTGGGAACCCGGCGGGCGAACCCCACCGTGAGCACGTTGGGATCGAAAGCCGCGTCGATCCAACCCAATTCGGCCTCCGATGCGCCCCGCTCCTGCCACGACTTCCGCAGCCGGCGACGTACGTCCTCGACCAGCAACTCACGCAGATGCGACCGGATCCACCACATGTGGCCGGGGTCCACCTGTTGGAGCCGTTGCCATACCGCCGGCTCGCTGAAAGAGTCGGAGCCGACCAGCTCCCGCCCGAGCTCCATCCAGTGCGGTGCGGCCCACGTCGGCCCGTGCACGCCGTTGGTGATCGACCCGATCGGCACCTCGTCAGGGTCGAATCCGGGCCACAGCTCGTTGAACATCGCCCGGCTCACGCGCCCGTGCAGCAGCGATACGCCGTTGGCCCGTTGGGCCAGCCGAAGACCCATGTGCGCCATGTTGAACATCGACGGGTCGTCCTCGGCGCCCAGCGCGATGATCCGATCCAACGGCACACCCGGCAGCAGCACCGAGGACCGGGGGCTGTCGTCGGGTGCGGCGCCGGCGGCGCCGAAGTAGTGCCGCACCATGCTGACCGGAAACCGGTCGATCCCGGCGGGCACCGGGGTGTGGGTGGTGAACACCGTGCCGGCGCGCACCACGGTCAGCGCCGTGTCGAAATCGAGTTTCTGGTCGGTGATCAGCTCACGGATCCGCTCGAGCCCGAGGAATCCGGCGTGCCCCTCGTTCATGTGGAAAACCTCGGGCGCGGGAAGGCCTTCGGCGGCCGTGAACGCCCGGATCGCGCGCACCCCGCCGACACCTGCGAGAATCTCCTGCTTGATCCGGTGGTCCTGGTCGCCGCCGTAGAGGCGGTCGGTGACGCCGCGCAGGTCGTGCTCGTTTTCGGGAATGTCGGAATCCAGCAGCAGCAACGGGATTCGGCCGACCTGCGCGACCCAGATCCGGGCCCGCAATTCCCGAGCGCCCGGCAGCGTCAGCGCCACCAGGACGGCATCGCCGGACGAGTCCGTCAGCAGCCGCAGCGGCAGCCCCTGCGGGTCGATCGACGGATACGTCTCGTGCTGCCAGCCGTCCGCGGTCAGCGACTGGCGAAAGTATCCGGACCGGTAGCACAACCCGACCCCGATCAGCGGCAAGCCCAGATCCGACGCCGCCTTGAGATGATCGCCGGCCAGGATGCCCAACCCGCCCGAATAGTTCGGCAGCACTTCTGAGACACCGAATTCCATCGAGAAGTACGCGATTCCCGTCGGCAACGCCGCGCCCTCCCGCAGCTGGTCCTGATACCACAGCGGACGCGAGAGGTAGTCGGCCAGATCGTCGGCGAGGCGGTCCAGCCGTGCGAGGAACTGCTCGTCGACGGCCAGCGCATCGAGTCGCTGCGGGCTCACGGCGCCCAGCAGCGCGACCGGATCCCGCCCAGAACGCTCCCACAGGATGGGATCGATCGCGGCGAACAGATCCTGTGTCGGCTTGTCCCACGACGACCGCAGGTTCACCGACAGCCCCTCGAGTGCGGCAAGCCGATCGGGCAGGTGGGCACGGACCGTGAAACGACGCAGAGCCTTCACGCGGGTCAACCTTAGGAGACATTCGGCGTCCGCGCAGTTCCCGGACAATGTCGTCACCGTCACGTCGCCGGCGTTTAACGCCTACATCGCCCCCCGCGTTTAGCCCGGACACTACGGTGGAAAGCGCGTGAGGAGGACCTGAAAGCAACGCCTTGGTAAGGAGTGATTGGGTGCCCGGACGCATCGAGATCGACGACGTGAAGCCCGTTGTTTCCGGCGGCGCCTACCCGGCCAGGGCGGTGGTCGGCGAGATCGTCCCCGTGCGGGCCACGGTGTGGCGCGAAGGCCACGACGCCGTCGCCGCGACACTGGTCGTGCGGTACATGGGACGGTCCTATCCGCGGCTGGCCGACGCCGGCAGGCATCGGGCCGACGCCGGCGGCGTCCGCCCGGTCGGCGCACCCGTCCCCGGCGCGGCGACCACCGCAGTGCCCCGGGTCAGGCCGATCGCGACGCCGATGGCGCTGGGCCGCACGCCCGACGTGTTCCACGGCCAGTTCACCCCGGACAGCGTCGGCCTGTGGACGTTCCGGGTCGACGGCTGGGGTGACCCCATCAGCACCTGGCGCCACAACGTCACCGCGAAGCTCGACGCCGGGCAGGGCGAGGCCGAGTTGTCGAACGACCTGCAGCTCGGGGCGCGTTGGTTCGAACGGGCGGCCACCGGTGTGCCGCGCAAGCTCCGCGATCCGCTGCTGGAGGCGGCGGCCGCGCTGCACGCGAGCGGGGACCCGGTCGAGCGGGTGGGCGTCGCAACGACGTTGGAGATCGATGAGCTGCTCGCCCAGTTTCCACTGCGTGAGCTGGTCACCCGCGGGGAGACGTACGGGGTGTGGGTCGACCGCCCGCTGGCCCGGTTCGGCGCGTGGTACGAACTGTTTCCACGCTCCACAGGCGGCCGGGACAAGAAGGGCAAGCCGGTACACGGCACCTTTGCGACCGCCGCCAAGGAGCTGCCCAGGATCGCCGACATGGGCTTCGACGTGGTCTACCTCGCGCCGATTCACCCGATCGGCAAGGTGCACCGCAAAGGCCGCAACAACTCCGTCACCGCCGCCCCCGGCGATGTCGGATCACCCTGGGCGATAGGCAGCGACGAGGGCGGCCACGACGCGGTCCACCCGAAGCTGGGCACCATCGACGACTTCGACGAGTTCGTCAGGGCAACCCGTGACCTCGGCATGGAGGTGGCCCTCGACCTGGCGCTGCAGTGCGCACCCGACCACCCGTGGGCCAAAGAGCACCGCAAGTGGTTCACCGAACTGCCCGACGGCACCATCGCGTATGCGGAGAACCCACCCAAGAAGTACCAGGACATCTACCCGCTGAACTTCGACAACGAGCCCTCGGGCCTGTACGAGGAGGTGTTGCGCGTCGTCCGGCACTGGATGGACCACGGCATCAAGGTGTTCCGGGTCGACAACCCGCACACCAAGCCACCGGACTTCTGGGCGTGGCTGATCGAGCAGGTCAAGGACATCGACCCCGATGTGCTGTTCCTGTCGGAGGCGTTCACGCGCCCGGCCCGGCTGTACGGCCTGGCCAAGCTGGGCTTCACCCAGTCCTACACGTACTTCACCTGGCGCACGTCGAAGTGGGAGCTGACCGAGTTCGGGGAGCAGATCGCCGAGCACGCCGATTACGCGCGGCCCAACCTGTTCGTCAACACGCCCGACATCCTGCATGAAAGCCTGCAGCGGGGTGGCCCCGGCATGTTCGCGATCCGCGCGGTGCTGGCGTCGACGATGAGTCCCGCGTGGGGCATGTACTCGGGGTATGAGCTGTTCGAGCACCGTCCGGTGCGCGAGGGCAGTGAGGAGTACCTGGACTCGGAGAAGTACGAGTTGCGGCCGCGCGACTTCGAAGGGGCACGCGAGCGCGGCGCGTCACTGGAGCCGTTCGTCACGCGACTCAACGAGATCCGGCGGCTGCATCCTGCCCTGCAGCAGTTGCGGACGATCCGCTTCCACCACGTCGACAACGACGCCCTGGTGGCATACAGCAAGTTCGATCCCGCGACCGGCGACGCCGTACTCGTCGTGGTGACGCTCAACGCCTTTGCTCCCGAACAGGCGACACTGTGGTTGGACATGCCCGCGCTGGGTATGGACTGGCATGACCGCTTCTGGGTCCGCGACGAGATCACCGGCGAGGAATACCAGTGGGGGCAGGCCAACTATGTGCGCCTCGACCCGGCCAAGGCCGTCGCGCACATCGTGAACCTGCCCCGCATACCTGACGAAGAACGATTGAATCTATTGCGCAGGGAGTGACGGGAATGACGCAATCGCAGCAGCGCACGGGCGGCTATCTGGCGCCCGATCGATCCGACCTGGACCGGCTGCTCGCCGGCGAGCACCACGACCCGCACTCGGTGCTGGGAGCCCACGAGTACGGCGGGGTCACCGTGATCCGGGCATACCGTCCGCACGCCGTGGAGGTGGTCGCCCTCGTCGGCCCGGACCGATTCGAAATGGCCCACATCGAGTCCGGGTTGTTCGCGGTCGCGCTGCCGTTCACGGACCTCGTGGACTACCGACTCGAGATCAGCTACCACGGGGCCGGGGACGGACCCGACGTCCACGTCGTCGCCGACGCGTACCGGTTCCTGCCGACCCTCGGCGAGGTCGACCTGCACCTGTTCGCCGAGGGCCGGCACGAGCGGCTGTGGGAGATCATGGGCGCGCACCCGCGCTCGTTCACGACGCCCGACGGTGAGGTGCGCGGGGTGTCGTTCGCCGTCTGGGCGCCCAATGCCAAGGGCGTCAGCCTGATCGGTGACTTCAATCACTGGGACGGCAGCGAGGCGCAGCTGCGGGCGCTCGGGTCCACGGGGGTGTGGGAACTGTTCTGGCCCGGTTTCGATGTCGGCGAACTCTACAAATTCCGCGTGCACGGCGCCGACAGCGTGGTCACCGACCGGGCCGACCCGTTCGCGTTCGCCACCGAGGTGCCGCCGCAGACGGCGTCGCGGGTGGCGGCCAGCGCATTCGAGTGGGATGACGCCGACTGGATGACCCGGCGGGCGCGGAAAAACCCGGTGTTCGAACCGATGAGCACCTACGAGGTACACCTGCCGTCGTGGCGGCCCGGGCTCGGCTATCGCCAGCTCGCCGATGAGCTCACCGCATACGTGGTCTCGCAGGGATTCACGCACGTCGAGCTGCTGCCGGTCGCGGAGCATCCGTTCGGCGGCTCGTGGGGTTACCAGGTCACGTCCTACTATGCCCCGACGTCTCGGCTGGGCACGCCCGACGACTTCCGGGCGCTGGTCGACGCGCTGCACCGGGCCGGCGTAGGCGTGATCGTCGACTGGGTGCCCGCGCATTTCCCCAAGGACGCATGGGCGTTGGGGCGATTCGACGGCACGCCGCTCTACGAGCATTCCGACCCGCGGCGCGGCGAGCAACTCGACTGGGGCACCTACGTGTTCGACTTCGGCCGACCCGAGGTCCGCAACTTCCTGGTCGCCAACGCGCTGTACTGGCTGGAGGAGTTCCACGTCGACGGCCTGCGGGTGGACGCCGTGGCGTCGATGCTCTACCTGGACTACTCGCGGCCGGAAGGCGGCTGGACGCCGAACATCCACGGCGGACGCGAGAACCTGGAGGCGGTGCAGTTCCTGCAGGAGATGAACGCCACGGTGCACAAGGCGGCCCCGGGCATCGTCACGGTCGCCGAGGAGTCGACGTCCTGGCCTGGTGTCACACGTCCGACAAGCATTGGCGGACTTGGCTTTTCGATGAAGTGGAACATGGGGTGGATGAACGACACGCTTGACTACATCCAGCGCGACCCCGTACACCGCAGCTACCACCACCACGAGATGACGTTCTCGATGCTGTACGCGTTCAGCGAGAACTACGTCCTGCCCATCAGCCACGACGAAGTGGTGCACGGCAAGGGCACGTTGTGGGGCCGGATGCCGGGCAACGACCACATGAAGGCAGCGGGCGTGCGCAGCCTGCTGGCCTATCAGTGGGCCCATCCCGGTAAACAACTGCTGTTCATGGGCCAGGAATTCGGCCAGCGCGACGAGTGGTCGGAAGAGCGCGGCGTGGACTGGCACCAGCTCGCGGAGAACGGATTCTCGGGCGGCGTCGCACGGATGGTGCGCGACATCAACGAGATCTACCGCAGCCACCCGGCGCTGTGGAGCCAGGACACCAGCCCCGAGGGCTATTCGTGGATCGACGCCAACGACTCCGCGAACAACGTCCTGAGCTTCCTGCGGTTCGGCACCGACGGGTCGATGCTGGCCTGCGTGTTCAACTTCTCCGGGTCCGAACACGCCCGTTACCGGCTGGGCCTGCCGCAGGCGGGACGCTGGTGCGAGGTGCTGAACACCGACGCGACGGATTACAACGGCGCCGGTGTGGGCAACTACGGCGCGGTGGAGGCCACCGAGGAGCCGTGGCACGGCCGGCCGGCATCGGCGGTGATGGTGCTGCCGCCGCTGTCGGCGCTGTGGCTGCAGCCCGAGTAGGCGCGGGGTCAGTACAGCGCGTTGGCCAGCTTGCGCCGGCCGTTGACGACGGCCGGTTCGGCGGGGTCGAACAGATCGAACAGCTCGACAAGGCGCGTGCGCACCCTGGTCCGGTCGTCGCCGGAGGTGCGCTGGATGAGCTTGATCAACCGGTCGAACGCGGCGTCGATCTGCTGATGCAGGATGTCGACGTCGGCGGCGGCAAACGCGGCGTCGATGTCGTCGGGCGCCGCGCCGGCGACCCGGGCGGCGTCGGGCCGTTGCTTGGTGGCGCGGTTCAAGAACGAGATCTGGCGCACCGCCCCGTTGGCTTCGGGGTGGCCCGGGTCGGCGTCGAGGATGGCCTGGTAGGCCCCCAGCGCGGCGTCGAAGTTTCCCGAGTCCAGCAGTTCGCGGGCCTTGGCCAGCCCGGGATCGACCTGCTCGGGCTCGTCCGAACCCGGCGCGCCGGCGAGCTTGCCCGCCGTCGCCGACAGCAGCGAATCGACCCAGCGACGCAGCTGCTCGGGCGGCTGCACACCCTGGAAACTCGAAATCGGCTGCCCCGCGGCGACCGCCACCACGGTCGGAACAGCCTGCACGCCGAAGATCTGCGCGACTCTGGGCGCGGCGTCGACGTTCACGCTGGCCAGCGACCACTTGCCGGTGTCGGCGGCGGCCAGAACGGCCAGGGCGTCGGCCAGCTGCGCCGACGCGTCACTGCGTGGCGACCACAACAGCACGACGACCGGCACTTCGTCGGACCGGGCCAACACCTCGGCTTCGAAATTCGCCTCGGTGATCTCGACGCCGGCCTGAGGGCCGCCGGTGCCCTGGTTCTGCTGGGAGGCACGCTGTTTGAGCGCTGACAGATCGACGGCGCCCGCCATGGCGGGCGGGACGGACGGACGCGGACGAGTCACGCCATCAAGTCTGTCACGTCGTTGCCGGCGCCGGGTCAGCCGCCTGATCGGCCGTTATGACGAAGATCACACCGCGGGGCGGCAGGCCGATCGCCAGCAACGCCGGCAACGGTACGCGGACTGCGCGGTCATCACGGCGCCCGCAGGATCAGCGCGTCGCCCTGGCCGCCGGCCCCGCACAACGCGGCAACGCCGTAGCCGGACCCGCGGCGGGCCAGCCCGAGGGCCGCGTGCAGCGTGATCCGGGCACCGGACATGCCGATCGGATGCCCGACGGCGATCGCCCCGCCGTCGACGTTGACGATGTCGGGATCGATGCCCAGCTCACGGGTCGACGCCAACGCGACCGCCGCGAACGCCTCGTTGATCTCCACCACGTCGAGTTGCCCGACGGAGATGCCCTCGCGCGCGACGGCCTTCCTGATCGCGTTCGCCGGCTGGGACTGCAACGTGGAGTCCGGCCCGGCGACCACGCCGTGGGCGCCGATCTCGACCAGCCAACTCAGCCCGAGCTGTTCGGCCTTTTGCCTGCTCATCACCACGACGGCGGCCGCGCCGTCGGAGATCTGCGATGACGACCCCGCGGTGATGGTGCCGTCCGGCCGGAACGCCGGCTTAAGCCCGGCGAGCGATTCGGCGGTGGTGTTGGCGCGGATTCCCTCGTCCTCGGTGAACTCGACGGGATCGCCCTTGCGCTGCGGAATCTTCACCGCCACGACCTCGTCGGCGAAGACACCGTCCTTCCAGGCGGCGGCCGCCTTCTGATGAGAGCGGGCAGCGAACTCGTCCTGCTCGGCGCGGGTCAATTGGTCGACGGCGTTGCGCTGTTCGGTGAGAGCGCCCATCGGCTGGTCGGTGAACACGTCGTGCAGGCCGTCGTAGGCCATGTGGTCGAGGACGGTGACGTTGCCGTACTTGTACCCGGCCCGGCTGTCCATCAGCAGATGCGGCGCCCTCGTCATGGACTCCTGGCCACCGGCGACGACGACCTCGAACTCGCCGGCGCGGATCAGCTGATCGGCGAGCGCGATCGCGTCGATGCCCGACAGGCACATCTTGTTGATGGTCAACGCGGGCACGTCCCAACCGACGCCGGCGGCCACCGCCGCCTGCCGCGCCGGCATCTGGCCCGCACCGGCGGTGAGCACCTGGCCCATGATCACGTAGTCGACCAGCGATGCCGGCACGTTCGCCTTGTCCAGGGCGCCCGCGATCGCGATCGCACCGAGGTCGCTGCCCGAGAAGCCTTTCAGCGAACCCATCAGCCTGCCGATCGGTGTACGGGCTCCAGCAACGATGACCGACGTCGTCATGAGTACCTCCGGGGGCTGCGTTCGGCGGTTGCCCGGACCGACCGGGGAAGCGGAATCTTTGTCGTTAGGTTACCTTGGCGTTATGACCACCGAGCAGGTCGATGCCCGGCCCGTCCTGGCCAGCGCGTTGGTGACGGCAATCGACCACATCGGGATAGCGGTCGCGGATCTGGACGTCGCGATCGCGTGGTACCACGACCACCTCGGCATGATCGTGTTGCACGAGGAGGTCAACGACGACCAGGGTATCCGCGAGGCCATGCTCGCGGTGCGCGGCGCGCCGGTGGGCGCCGCCCAGCTGCAGCTGATGGCGCCGATCGACGACTCCTCGGTGATCGCGAAGTTCCTCGACAAGCGCGGCCCCGGCATTCAGCAGCTCGCCTACCGCGTGAGCAACATCGAGGAGCTGACGAACCGGCTGCAGGCCCAGGGGGTGCGGCTGCTCTACGACACGCCGCGACGCGGCACCGCCGATTCCCGGATCAACTTCATTCATCCGAAAGATGCCGACGGCGTTCTGATCGAGCTGGTCGAGCCGGCGTCGGGGTAATGAGCCGCTAGGACCACTTCCGAGTCGGGCCACGCGTAGCGCGGTGCGTCCAGCACGGCGTGTGCCAGTGTCGGCGGTCGTCGGCGCCCCGTTCGCCGAGGTCCGCGGGCCAGACGACCAAATGAGCCGTCCCTGAACTGATTTCGTGATCGCACCCAGGGCAACGATAGGTCTTCGTGGCGCGCGCCGCCGCGATCGGGCGCACCTCATAGTCGTATCCGTCCGGCCCCGTCTCGATACGGCGCACCAAGGCAGGCGGCGGCAGTGCATGCCGTCGCGGCGATCTGGCCCGCCGTGCCACACGACAAGTCTAAGAGTTGGTCAGAACAGCCGGTAGTCGGCGGTTTCCATCCCACGCATGTCGTCGTAATCCAAAGTGATGCAACGGATACCGCGGTCCATCGCAAGGGTGCGGGCCTGCGGTTTGATCTGCTGGGCGGCGAAGACACCGCTGACCGGCGCGAGCAGGCTGTCGCGGTTGAGCAGCTCGAGATAGCGCGTGAGCTGTTCGACACCGTCGATCTCGCCGCGGCGCTTGATCTCCACCGCGACGGAGCGGCCCCGCTCGTCACGGCAGAGAAGATCGACGGGGCCGATCGGTGTCATGTACTCGCGCCGCACCAATGTGTAACCGCTGCCCAGTAATTCGACGTGCTCGGCCAGCAGTTCCTGCAGGTGCGCCTCGACACCGTCCTTCACCAGTCCCGGGTCGACGCCGAGTTCGTGACTGCTGTCGTGCTCGACGCTTTCGAGCGTGATCCGCAGTTGCTCCCCGGCCTTGTTCTGAACCACCCACACCGGCAGCGGCCCGTCGGTCTGCTCGGTGAGCCGGCACGGCGGGCTCATCCAGTTGAGCGGTTTGTAGGCGCGGTCGTCGGCGTGCACGCTGACCGATCCATCGGCCTTGATCAGCAGCAGCCGGCGTGCCGACGGCAGATGCGCGGTGAGTCGTCCCAGATAGTCCACCGTGCACTGGGCGATCACGAGACGCACCGCTCCACTGTAGGGCGAGATCGGAAGCGGTCGTTAGGCTGACGCCACCATGGTTGCCAGCGGGTCGGTCGCGCAGCGGCTGGGCGGCGTGCTCGAGCGGGTCACCCGGCAAAGCGGCCGCCTGGCGGAACCGTCCGATTTCGGATCGCTGTTGCTCGGGCGGGCGTCGGAGAGCCCGGCCCGCCGCCGCGTCCGGATCCAGGTGATCCTGACGACGTTCATCGTCATTGCGAACCTGCTCGGCGTCGGCGTCGCGATCTTGCTGGTCACCGTCGCATTTCCGGTGCCGAGTGTGGTCAGCGACGCGCCCGCGTGGCTCACGTTCGGCGTCGTTCCGGCCTACATCGTGGCCGCGCTGATCGTCGGGGTCATCTGGGTGACCCGGCGGGGGGTGAACGCGCTCCGGTGGGCGATCGAAGAGCGACCCCCGACCGCCGAGGACCAGCGCAACACTTTCGTCGCCCCGTGGCGCCTGACGGTGGTCCAGCTCATCTTGTGGGGTGTGGGCACCGTGCTGCTCACGACGCTCTACGGGCTGGTGAACCGCGCCGCCGCGCCGGTTCGCCGCGGGCATCATGGGCCGGATCATGACGGTGTGGATGCTCGGCTCGGGTGTCCCGATGCTGGGCATCGTGCTCGCCGCCGTATTCGCACTCTCGCTGCGCACATCGAGCTCGGCGGCGAAGAGCGCCACGTCGCGGTGCTGTTCGTCGACGTCACCGGCTCCACCCAGCTGGTGGCCAGCCGGCCGCCGATGGAGGTCGTCGAACTACTCAACCGGTTCTTCGGGGTGATCGTCGAGGAGGTCGACCGCCACAGCGGCCTGGTCAACAAGTTCGAGGGCGACGCCACCCTTGCGGTGTTCGGTGCGCCGGTCCGCCTGGACCGGCCGGAGGACGAGGCGTTGGCCGCCGCGCGGACGATCGCCCGGCGACTGCGCGACGAGGTACCGGAGTGCCCCGCGGGCCTGGGCGTCGCGGCGGGCAGCGTGGTGGCGGGCAACGTCGGCGCGGCTGAGCGCTTCGAGTACACCGTGATCGGGGATCCCGTGCACGAGGCGGCCCGGCTCAGCGAACTGGCCAAGTCGACACCCGAACGGCTGCTGGCGTCCTCGCCCGCCGCTGAGGCCGCAAGCGAAAGCGAACGCGCTCATTGGGAATTGGACGACGCGGTGGTGTTGCGCGGGCGCGACAACCCGACCCGACTCGCGAAGCCGACCGACTGCTAGGCCGACCGGACACCCCGGGCACGAGCCGACCGTGATGTCGGATTTCCGCCAGTGATGTCGGTGGGTGCGTGTAATCCTCGGGTTATGCACGAAGACTTCGACCGCTGCTTCCGGGCGATGCACTCCAAGGACGCCCGGTTCGACGGTTGGTTCGTCACCGCCGTGACGACCACGAAGATCTACTGCCGGCCGAGCTGCCCGGCCCGGCCACCGTATGCGCGCAACGTACGCTTCTACCCGACCGCCGCCGCGGCCCAGCGGGCCGGATTCCGGCCGTGCAAGCGCTGCCGGCCGGACGCCTCGCCGGGTTCGCCGGAGTGGAACGTGCGGGGCGACGTGGTGGCGCGGGCGATGCGGCTGATCGCCGACGGCACGGTTGACCGCGAGGGCGTCGGCGGATTGGCGGCCCGGCTCGGCTACACCCCGCGCCAACTGGAGCGGCTGCTGCAGGCCGAAGTCGGCGCGAACCCGCTCGCGCTGGCGCGGGCACAGCGCACGCAGACCGCGCGGGTACTGATCGAAACCACCGACCTGCCGTTCAGCGACGTGGCGTTCGCCGCGGGTTTCTCGAGCATCCGGCAGTTCAACGACACCGTGCGAGCGGTGTGCGACAGCACGCCGACGGGGCTGCGCAGGCGGGCGGCCAGGCACCGGGACCGGCGCGCGCCGGCCGGAACCGGAGCCGTATCACTGCGGCTGCCCACCCGTTCACCGTTCGCCTACGACGGCGTCTTCGGGCACCTGGCGGCCGGCGCCGTGCCCGGTTGCGAGGAGGTGCGCGACGGTGCCTACCGACGCACGCTGCGTCTTCCCCACGGCACGGGCATCGTCGGCCTGACCCCCGCACCCGATCATGTGCGCTGCGAACTGCTGCTCGACGACTTCCGTGACCTGTCCACCGCAATCGCGCGCTGCCGGCGACTACTGGACCTGGACGCCGATCCGGAGGCGGTCGACGAGGCGCTTCGCGCCGACGCCAATCTTGCCGCCCTGGTGCGCAAAGCACCGGGCCAGCGGATACCGCGCGCCGTCGACGAAGCCGAACTCGCGTTGCGGGCGGTGATCGGGCAGCAGGTGTCCATGAAGGCGGCCCGCACCCACACCGCGAGGATCGTCGAGGCGTACGGACGGCCGGTCACCGACCCGGCCGGGGATCTGACGTGGGCGTTTCCCTCGGTGGCGGAGCTTGCCGACATCGATCCCACCCGCCTGGGGTTTCCCCGGTCGCGGCGGCAAACCGTGGTTGCCCTGATCGAGGCGCTGATCAACGGTGACGTGGTTCTCGACACCGGGTGTGACCGGGAGCGGGCGCGAAGGCAACTGCTCGCGCTGCCCGGGATCGGTTCGTGGACCGCTGAAGTCGTCGCGATGCGGGCGCTCGGCGATCCGGATGCCTTCCCCGCCACAGACGGCGGCGTGCGCCGGGCGGCCAACCAGCTGGGCCTGCGCGCCCTGACCGAGGACAGCTCACGGTGGCGACCGTGGCGCTCATACGCCACCCAGTACCTGTGGACCTCACTGGATCATCCGGTAAATCATTGGCCCCCAAAGGAGAAGCGATGACCAATCCCCACTTCCGGACTGTCGACAGCCCGGTCGGACCACTGACGCTGGCCGGCCACGGGGACACGTTGACGAACCTGCGAATGGTCGATCAGACCCATGAGCCGGACCGGGCGGGCTGGGAGCCCGACGAGGACGCATTCCCCGAGGCCGTCGAGCAACTCGCGGCATACTTCGCCGGCGAGCGGACAAGCTTCGACCTCGACCTCGAGCTGGGCGGCACGGAGTTCCAGCGCCGGGTGTGGTCCGCCCTGCAGACGATTCCGTACGGGGAGACGAGGTCCTACCGCGACATCGCCGCGCAGGTCGGCGCCCCGAGCGCCTTCCGCGCCGTCGGGCTGGCCAACGGACGCAATCCGATCGGCATCATCGTGCCGTGTCACCGGGTGATCGGCGCCGGCGGGAGTCTCACCGGCTACGGCGGCGGGCTCGACCGCAAACGCCTCCTGCTCGAATTGGAAGGGAGCAGGACCGTCGCGACGCTGTTCGACTGAATTCTCGCCGTAATTCGGTCGGTGAGTGGAGAACACCCCCGGTGGTTTTCCGGGGGTGTTCTGTGTGTGTGTTCGGCGGTGTCCTACTTTTCCACCCGTGTTGGGTAGTATCATC
>Ga0209040_10002597_pt1 | contig 14060 bp, 12 predicted proteins | sample BogFormECP12_OM3_FD_188240 | JGI IMG/M metagenome (GOLD analysis project Ga0209040, IMG submission 188240) | Bog forest soil microbial communities from Calvert Island, British Columbia, Canada - ECP12_OM3 (SPAdes) (version 2) | ecosystem: Environmental > Aquatic > Freshwater > Wetlands > Bog ...
TCAGGCCACGTCCGATGTTGGCGGTCGATTCCGAACCGATGAGGTCGGCACCGGTTTCGTTGACCCAGATGGGTGCGTCCATCGCGTGGTCGTAGTGCGAGTGTGCGCAGAACACCGCGGCCAATGAGCTTGCCACGTCGAGGCGGTCGATCGCATCGCGAACGAGTTGGCGATTCGGGTTGATCTTGCCGAACTGCAGACTCAACAGCCCGGGTCTGGTCACAAAGCCGTCGGACAGGATGGAGGTGTGCTGGTCGCTGAGTAGCACAGAGCTCGTCCCGAGGAAGTGCGCCGCCAGCGCCGTGGCCGCCGGCTCCGCTGGCCGCTCCAGAAACTTCCGGTAGTGGTCTAGCCGTGGATGAGCGAACGGTAGGTGGCGTCCTGGCTTGATGTGCTGAAGCAGCGATCCGCACATATCAGACCCCGTCCGTGTGGTGTTTCCTGCTGGCAGCGTCGTTGGTGGACGCTGTCATTATGGCAACGGGGATACGTAACCTCGCTCAATAGCGGGAAAGTCCGGAAGCGACGGAAGGTGCGGCATTGGATGAGCCAGCGACCCCTCGAGACGACCACCGATACGTGATCATTGGTGCCGGTGCGATCGGCGGCACCCTGGGCGCGCTGCTGGCCCGGGCCGGTGCTGCCACGGTGCTGGTGGCACGGGGTCGACACGCGGAAGTCTTGGCGATCGCGGGCATGACGTTGAGAACGGCCGACGGTACCTTCCACACGCCGGTCACCGCGGCGTCCGGGCCCGAGCATGTGCGGTTGACCGATCGCGACGTGCTGGTCTTCGCGACGAAGACCCAGCAACTCGACCCGGCTCTCCAGGAGTGGGTGGACCAGCCGGTCTTTGGGCCGAACGGCCCAAATGACCTGGTCGGGACCGCGGGTGAGCGCCTGCCGGCGATGACCGCCCTCAACGGTGTTGCCGCCGAGGAGAAAGCGCTGCGCTACTTCCGGCGGGTATTTGGTATCTGTGTCTGGTTGCCGGCCGTGCACCTCGAGCCCGGGGAGGTGATCGTGCGGGCGTGGCCGGTGGCAGGCCAGTTCCACATCGCACGGTGGCCAGCGTCGATCAGCACGCAGGACGACGCCGACCTGTTGTCGGGCCTCGCCGAGGCGTGGACCGCCGCAGGGATCCAGGTGCGTACTCCCGACGACGTCGCCCCCTGGAAGTACAACAAGCTGTTGAGCAACCTCGGCAACGCTGTTGGCGCCCTGGCGGCCGAGGCGGCTGACACAAGCGCTGTGGTGGCCGCGCTGCGCAGTGAAGGTGAGAATGTGTTGCGGCACGCCGGAATCGAGTGGGTCTCGTTCGAGACATCCACGGCCGCGCGAGCGGACGGACCGACTGCCCGCGCGATACCCGGACGGAATACCGGGGCGAGCAACTCCACGTGGCAGTCGTTGAGCCGCAACACCGGCAACGTCGAGACCGACTTCTTCAACGGCGAGATCGTCCGGATCGCTCACCGCCATGGCATCACGGCACCACTGAATGCCGCTGTAGCACGCGTGGCGCGTTCTGCGGTCCGCAACGGCCTTGGGCCAAGCCGTTATTCGGCGGCAGAACTCGCCCAACTGTTCAGGTGAACACAAGCTGGCTCAGCACGCCTGAGTCACCTAGGTGCCGACGGCTGCCGACGATGTCGTGGCAGCGCTCGTCCCTGCGGGTGTGACGCTTGCTTGGTGGCCGCCGCCGCTGGAATGTTCATCGCCACCCGTACCGCCTGAGTAGTCGGTGTCTGCTCAGGCGGTCACGCGACGGATGCCCAGTGTTTGCCTGCTGGTCACCAGAGGGCGGGCTGGGTCTGCAAGCCTTGATCCGACGCTCCGGGAGACCAGGAGTCGCCGCGACTCGGGAAAGGGCCGTCATGACGGAACACTTGCGCGCTTACAACAGTCTGTGGCAGGTCCGCAGCGACTCGTGGTGCCGGTTGGAGGAGGCCGCTGACCGGCTGACGCGCCCGGACACCGCGGGAGCGTTAAAGGAACAGTGTGCGAACGGCTGCCAGGAATTACTGACGCGCCTGAGCACGCTGGAGCCCTACTGGGCCTACCCTGGCTCTCCCCAATTCGCGCGGATTCAACGGCTTTTTGCGGCCGGTAGCTACGACAAGTTCGCACAAGCGGTGGGGCAGGTCAACCGCGCGCTGACCACGGAGTCGTACCGCACCGGCGACGTCGACAACGCCGGCGCCGACGAGCTGGACATGTTCCCGTCCGATCCGCGCACGCTCGAGTACCAGCCGGCAGCGCAGCGCGACCGCCCCTACTTCGAGGTGCTCGTCGTCGAGAAGATGACCGAAGACCAGGAACGGGTGCTACGCAACGAGGTTCGCAAATGGCGACGCCCCGACGACGAATTCGTCTATGAGCTCGTGGTGGTGTCCAGCGGCGACGAGGCACTCATCGCGGCACGGCTGAACGTCAACTTGCAAGCGGTGATAATCCGGCGGCGCTTTTCGCATCAATCGACTCGGGATCTGTCAACCCTGTCGGAGTTCGTCGATACCGGGGTGTCGCACGAATTGGCCGATCACTATTCGCCCGAGGAACGCGCACAGATCCTCGCCACGTCCATGGCGAAGTTGCGCCCCGAGCTCGACCTCTACCTGATGACCGAGATCGATGTGGAGGACATCGCCGGGCGCCTGGGTCAGTATTTCCGCAGGGTGTTTCACGCCCGGGAAGGCATGCTCGAGTTGCACCTGTCGATCTTGCAGGGCGTGGAGGCGCGCTACCGCACCCCATTCTTCAGCGCGCTCAAGCAGTACAGCCACCGGCCCACGGGTGTCTTTCACGCCCTGCCGATTTCGCAGGGCAAGTCGATCGTCAATTCGCACTGGATCAAGGACATGATCGGCTTTTACGGCCTGGACGTGTTCATGGCCGAGACTTCGGCGACGTGCGGCGGTCTTGACTCGCTGCTGGAGCCCACCGGTCCGCTGCGTGAAGCCCAACAGCTCGCGGCGGAAGCGTACGGCTCGCGGCATACCTACTTCGTCACCAACGGAACGTCTACGGCCAACAAAATCGTCACCCAGGCGCTGGTGGCGCCCGGCGACATCGTGCTGCTCGACCGCAACTGCCACCAGTCGCATCACTACGGCATGATGATGGCCGGCGCGAATGTCATTTATTTGGAAGCCTATCCGCTCAACGACTACTCGATGTACGGCGCGGTGCCGCTGCGCGAGATCAAGTCGAAATTGTTGGCGCTCAAGCGTGCCGGCAAGCTCGACCGCGTCAAGATGATGTCGCTGACCAACTGCACCTTCGACGGGATCGTTTATGACGTCCAGCGTGTCATGGAAGAGTGCCTCACGATCAAGCCTGATCTGGTGTTCTTGTGGGACGAGGCATGGTTCGCCTTCGCCCGCTTCCACCCGGTCTATCGGACACGCACCGCGATGGCGTCGGCAGAGGCGCTGCGCGAGCGGTTCCAGGACCCCGACTACAAACATCGCTTCGAGAAGTACCTGGCTGCCGAGTCCGCGGATGCACCCAGTGACGATGACCTTCTGGACCGTCGCCTGATGGCCGACCCCGCAAGAGCGCGGGTGCGGGTTTATGCCACCCAGTCGACCCACAAGACGCTGACGGCACTACGGCAGGGATCGATGATTCATGCCTTCGATCAGGACTTCGACCAGAAGGTCGCCGTGCCGTTCCATGAGGCCTACATGGCGCACACGTCGACCTCACCCAACTACCAGATACTGGCGTCCTTAGACCTCGGTCGTCGACAGGTGGCGTTGGAAGGCGCCGAATTGGTGCAACGGCAAATCGAAAACGCGATGCAACTTCGCGACGCGATTGACAACCATCCGTTGCTCAAGAAGTACATGAACTGCCTTGGCACTTCTCACCTGATCCCGGATGGGTTCCGCCCGACGGCCATCGACCAGCCGCTGCGTTCGGGGCTGCGCAACATGATCGCGGCCTGGGATCACGACGAGTTCGTGCTCGACCCTTCCAGAATCACCTTGTGGATCGGGCGCACCGGTTATGACGGCGATACGTTCAAACGCAAACAGCTGATGGACCGTTACGGCATTCAGATCAACAAGACGTCGCGCAACAGCGTGCTGTTCATGACGAATATCGGCACCACGCGCAGCTCGGTCGCTTTCCTGGTTGAGGTCCTGGTCAACATCGCCAACGAACTCGACCAAGAAATGTCCGAAATGAGTCTGGGTGAACGCGAACACTTCGAGCGAGCGGTATATCGGCTGACCGAAATGTCGCTGCCGCTACCGGATTTCAGCGGCTTCCACCCCGCGTTCCTCGATCACAGCGGGAGCGAGCCAACGCCGGAAGGCGACGTCCGCCGCGCGTTCTATCTTTCCTATGACGACACCAACTGCGAATACCTGTTCGGCGAACAGATTGACGAACGCCTCGATGCGGGCATTGACGTCGTATCAGCGACCTACGTAACGCCCTATCCGCCAGGGTTCCCGGTCTTGGTACCAGGCCAGCTGGTCAGCCGCGGCATACTGCAGTTCATGCGCGATCTCGATACACCCGAAATTCACGGCTATGAGCCGAACTTCGGCTATCGCGTATACACGGAGAAGGCGATCGAGATGGTCGCCGCATCGGTAGGGCTGCCGTCCAACGGCCACCGCTCCGCAGACAGCACGCCCGCGCCGGCCCCGCAGAAAACGTCGAAGAAAAAGCCGGCGAGAAGCGGCGGGAACGATCGCGCTCAGAGCCTTCCCGAGGTCGGTCAGGATGAGCTGCTCGGCGAGCAGCAACCCGGCGACGCAGTGCGAGCCGAGTCAAAGTCCTAGCGCCGACATCAGAGGATTTTTTCGAGCAGGCTCTTGAGGTCTTTTTGCTGTGCGGCGGTGAGGCGGCCAAGGCGCTTGTCGAATGCGCCTGATAGCAGCGCGAGCCCGTCTCTGGTTATGTCACGTCCGGCTGGGGTGAGCAGCAAGCGATGGCGCCGCAGATCGGCTGGGTCGATCTCGCGGCGCATGAATCCGGCGCCCTCAAGCCGTTTCAGGTAAACCGTCACCGTCGCCTTGGGCATGTTCAGTATCGCTGCAAGCTCGGCAGGGTAGGGATGCTCGCCGACTTCCGCGAGCAGGAACAGCTCCTTGCAGTCGAGCCCCAACGCGCCGATGTCGGCCTCGACGCTGGAGATCACCGACAGCAGTAACCGGTAGTTCAGCGACCAGATCTTGGCCGCGTCGGCTGCAGGCATCGACTTGCTTGCCAGATAGTTCAGAGATAAACTAGTTTAGAAGTATACAAACTCATAAGTGAACAATCTACCAGAAAGCGACCACTATGCCTCTGGATCACTACGTGACACTCGGACGATCCGGGTTGCGCGTCAGCCCGCTGTGTCTGGGAGCGATGACGTTCGGGGAAGACCTCGGCTGGGGCACCGGTGTGGAAGAGTCCCAACAGATCATCGACCGATACGTCGAACTCGGCGGCAACTTCATCGACACCGCCAACTTCTACACAAGGAGCCACTCCGAGAAGATCATCGGCGACCACATCGGGCGGCACGCCGCCCGACGCGATCGCCTGGTGATTGCGACCAAATTCAGCGGCAACCTGTATCCGGGTGATCCCAACGCCGGTGGCTCGGGGCGTAAATCACTGATCAGCGCCTGCGAAAATTCGTTGCGGCGCTTGCAAACCGACTACATCGACCTGTACTGGCTGCACATGTGGGACGCGAATACCCCCATCGAGGAGACTATGGCCGCACTCGACGACCTCGTTCAGGCCGGCAAGGTGCGCTACATCGGTGTTTCGGATACCCCGGCGTGGAAGATCGTTGAGGCAAACCTGATCGCTCGTTTCCGCGGACGGTCGCCATTCATCGGGCTGCAAGTCGAGTACTCGCTGCTGGAACGCACCATCGAACAAGAGCTGGTTCCCATGGCGAGCGAATTCGGCCTCGGAATCACGCCGTGGTCACCGCTGAAAAGCGGTGTGCTCAGTGGCAAGTACACCCGACGCAGTACTGGGGAGAACAAGCCCGATCGCGGCGTGATCGTCGAGGCTTTCCTCAACGAGAAGACCTACGCGATCATCGACGAACTCGAGGTCATCGCGAAAGCGCATGAGACTACGGTCGCCAGTGTGGCCCTGGCCTGGGTCCAGGCACAGCCGGCCGTGACGTCGGTCATCATCGGGGCACGCAGGCTCTCGCAGCTCGATGACAACGTCGGCGCCGTCGACGTGAAACTCACGGCCGAGGAGCTGGCCCGGCTGGACGCACTCACCAAACCGACTTTCGGGTTCCCCCAAAGCGTGCTGACAACCGCGCACAGCGTCATCAACAACGGAACAACCGTCAACGGTGTCTCCGCACCGATCTCCGAGTATGTGATACCTGAAGGCGTCCAACCCTACTGAAGCGAAGCTGCCGACGCGGTTTAGGACATCGGTTGGCGCGAAGCACCGAATCAGTTCCCGCGATGGCTGTCTCGTCGCAGCCGTACCGTTCGACTGACCGCGGTTGCAGATGCCAGCACCGTCATCACGGCGAGAATAATTGCCGAAGCCGCTGTGGATCCGGCTACTGTCAACAACAGCGGTAGGCCGAAGCCGACGTAGCTCACGGTGTAGAACGCTCCGGTGAGGGCACCGCGTACCCGTTGCGGCGCTGCGGCTTCCAAATCAATCAGGCCCTCGCGTAGACATAGGCCGGACGCGCACCCCAGGATCACCAGTAGCGGAAGACCCAACGCCAGCGGCATGGTTGGTGGCGCCGCCGCGGTTCCCGCGTAGCCGAGGGCAGCGAGCACTGCGCCCACGGTACCGGCTTGCGGACCCCAGTCACGCGCGCGAGCGACCACTTGAATAAGCCCGCTAACGCCGTTGACGATCAGCGCTGCCGTGCCCACGGCCAGGGAGGCCGCGAGCCCGACGTGCATACGCGCAGGGATCGTGATGAAACCGATTGTCGCCGAAGCGAACACCCACGGTGCCAGTGGCATGGCCCAACTCAACGCCGACGCACCGCCCTGCCGCGTTGGCGTGGACTGCTCCAAGTCATGCGCTGTTGCCGGCGCGGTCTCGTCAGCGCCCTGCGCCGCCATGACCGCGATCACGATCGCCACCACGACAATCGCCGCGGCAATCTCGAGCGACACCCGAACGCCGGCTTGTCCGGCCGCGGCGATCACCCCGGAAGCAAATGGGCCGATCGCGAAACCGACGATCAACACGGCTCCGGCAGTGGCTGCGCCGGCGGGACCTTTCAGATCGGAGGCCCACGCGGTGCCTGCGGTCATTGCAAGACCCACACCGACCCCGACGATCAACCGCCCAACCAGCAATGAGTCGGATTGCTGCGAGAACAGCATCACCAGCGTGCCCATGAGAGCAATTGCCGACCCGATCCACACCACAGGCCGGCGCCCAAGCGCGTCCGATGCACGCCCTCCGATGAGTAGCCCTGGCAACAGTCCCACCGCGTAGATCCCGAAAATCGCATCGAGGGTGGCCGCGCCGAGATGTTGACGATCACTGATCAACGGCATCAACGCCACGAAGTGGCTGGCGACCCACCCCGTTGCCAGCAGCACAGCCAGCACGCCGAGGAACAAGGCCTGGTCCGCGGTGGTCCCGCCGCAGCCACGCTTCATGGCCAATGTTGGCGACGACCAGCTCACTGGACTTCCTCCCGAGGTCTCTGCGCACGCCTGGATTGAGCAGCCAATGTCGGCCGCGGAGTTATTCCCGCTAGTGAATTAATTGAAGAGCAGTCGGACCGGGCTCTCCAGGCCTAAACTGACCCACTGCTCTTCACACCACGCCGCGGAGTCGGTCCGCAGAAGCAACCTTGGGAGACACGATGACAGGGTTTATGAACGTTGATCCGGCCGCCGCGGCTTTGTCGGGTGTCACGGAGATGGTCATCAGCGGCGAGATGGAGGCCAGCACTGCGGCAGGGTCGGCGGCGCTCATCGCAACAAAGCCGATGGTGCTGACCTCAGACGACGCCGCCTTCACCGGCACTCTGAACTCTGCGGGTGCGGGCTACCTCGGTGCGGCGCAGACACATGTCGGGCAACGGACTGCCTACGCGGGCGCGCAAAACCTCTCCGCGATCAGCTACGTGCTGCAAGAACTGATGAGCGCCACAAGCGTCGATAACATCTTCTAACAGGACGACATGCCCGACCCACTATGGTTCGGTCCACCCGAAAGCGTTGCTGCTCTCCTTGAGGCCAGCGACCCGTCAACGATCGTCGCCAATATCGCGGCTTGGCTTGCCGAGGCGATCCAACACGAGCTGTCTATGGGAATGTCGGTGGCCAACATCGGCGCCACCCTCAGCCAGTGGATGGGCGTCGGCGGTGCCGCATACGGCATGAAAGGAAGCGAGCTCAACTTTCTCGGGCTCGAGCCGCTGGCGGCGCACTGCCTGAAACACGTAGCGATCGGGCAGGCCGCGGTGGAGGCTAATACCGTCGCCAGGTCCGCGGTGATACCCGCGATCGTCTGCCAGACCAACCGCGACGAAACGGCCGCGTTGTACGCCAGCAATATCTGCGGTTGCAATACCCCGGCAATCGTGGCGAACGAAGAAATGTACTGGGGGAACTTCACCCCGCAGAACATGAACATCGGCCTGACGTATGCCACCGCGCTGAACACGCTGACGAGCTCGATTGTGTCGACGCCCCCGCCGATCACGCCAGCGGGGATGTCGCCGGCCGCCCCGGTCGAGACCGTCACTCAGTCGGCGGCCGACACCGGACTGCAAGCGTCTTCCGGGCTCGGCGACGCCGCCGGGCAGGCGGCACCGCCGGCCGCCGGCATGACCGATCCGCTGCAGTCGCTCATGGGGTCGGCGCAGGGCCTGCTGTCGGGCGCCACCCAGCCGTTGCAGGAGCTGAGCAGCGCCCCAACACAGGCTCTGCAGAGCGGGACCCAGGGCATGTCCGGCTTGATGCAGAGCTTCATGGGCGGCTTCTCCCCGATGTCGCCGAATGCCGCGGTTGAAACCGCCGCCGCCGAGCTGGCTGCACCGGTCGGGGCCGGCGGCGGAGCGGCCGGCAGCCTCGGCGGCGGGGCAGGCGCTATCGGGGCTGGATATCCAGGTGCAGGGCTGACCAGCTTTACCCGTCCCGCCAGCACATTCTCGCCCGAGACCGCCGGCCGGGCAACCGGGCTTCGGCCGAGCGGTGTTCTCAATGCGGCCGATCTTCGTGGCCCGATCACAACTCCGACGGGTGGCGGCGCAATTCCGATGTCGCCAGCGACCGCGGGGATGCTGGGTCGGGAGAACGGAAGCGCGGACAAAGACAAGGTGACGCACGCGCGCATTGTCGTCGAGCGCGACAAGCAGGATGTCTAGTAGCCGGCGCGGTGCGGGCCATCCGCCCCGACTGTCGCCAAATCAGCTGCTCAGCGGCCGATTCCGGACGATGGCTTGGATTGACAAAAGCCGAAGTGACAGCTGCCGCGAAGTCACTACACTTCATGCAATGCTCCGCATCCTCGGGGCCAGTCCAGATTATTAAAGGGAGACGCAAATGGTAGATGTGGCACCAGGGGGTTCCGGGTCGAAAACGGTGGTATCGCTCGAACCGATCGATGCCATGATCCAGCGGGCTGACCACCTTCTGGCAGAAGCACAAAATCTCGGTCAGCAATACCTAACCCAGTCGGGCGACATCCTGCACGTGGGATGGGACGGCCAGGCTTCGCAGACGTCATACGCTGTTGCGGGCCAGGTGGAAGCCGACCTTAATCAGGCGCTCGCGGCCAACATGGAACTGCACCAGCACCTTGCCGATGCCAAAGCGCAATTCCTTGCCCAGCAGGCCGATTCGGCCCATCACCTGGCTGGCGTGCATCCTGGCGCAGCCCCGTCGTCGCAGATGTAATTCGCGCCGTTCGATCGAACTTGAATCCCAGAGACGCACTCGCATAAGGAGTTACAGATGACAATTTCGTACCACTACGGCATGGGAGAAGAGCTTTCCCACAACATGGCTGTGCAGGCCCAGATGCTCCACGAGCATGCAAATGACCTTTTGACCGCTGGTAACGCGTTGGTGTCTGAAGGTTTTCAGGGTCTGGGTGGTAACGCCTACATCGAGAGCCTTAACCGGCTGTGCAACGCGGTGTTCGACATCGCCGACACCATTACCCGGCACAGTGGCGCCGTGACGGCCTCATTCCACGGCGCAAACGCCACCGACACAGCGGCTGGACAATCGCTGAGCATCTAGGCCTCGCATCTCGCTGACCGCGGGGCGCGCGCGGTCGTGCGCCCCGCGCTTTGGCTTGGAGGATCAACATGTTGACCACGACCATTGACGGGCTGTGGGTGCTGCAGGTACTCACCGGTATTGAAGTTCTGGCCCCGGAGTTGGGCTTACGACCGATTCTGCCCAGCGTTGAGACGCCACAGATGGCGCTTGCGCACCCGATCGCTGCCGAGTTGCGAGATGTCGGCGTGATCGACGAGGCGGGGCAGGTCGACGCCACTGTGCGGGAATGGCTGACCGTGCTCACCCGCCGGGACGTCGCCCTGATGATCCACGTGTCCACGCCCGGCGGTGGTGATATGCCCGCCAGGGCATTGCTTGCCCGATTTGCGCACTGGTGGGTTGCCTTAGAACGATCGGAGGACCTGGTCCGCATTAGTGGAGCCGGCACCTCGAATACCGAATCCGCGGCGAATGACATCCTCAACGCCCAGATCGAGCGGATGTGCGGGACGCTGGAGCCGGCGCCGCTGCAGCCGGTGACCGTGGACATCGACAGGGTGATGGACGGCGTAAATGGTCGGGAAATGCTGCGCGAGCAACTACTCCGCGAGCGATTGGACGGGGACCAGCTCCAGATCCTGATGATGGCCGCAGACCTGCGCCGGACGGCGCGCGCCTTCATCGTCGCCATCCAATCCGGCGCCGACTCCGGTCAGCCCACCCGCAAACACATAGAGCAGAGCGTGGTCACCATCGCCGACACCCCGGAGGGCCGGCTCATCGGCGAGCATTTCGTGTCGGACGGGAAGAGATGGATGATCATCGCACCCGGCACCAGCTCCAGCATCGCGACTGCGGTGAACCGGATGATGCGGCGCCTTCCCGCGAATGAAGAATGGCATTCATACCGAAAGGTTGTGTAAGTGATGGGTATCGCGCGCATGCTAGCATCGGCATCGTGACAAATCCGTGGAACGCGCCGCCCAATTCGACGGAGCAAGGCCGGCAAACGCCGAGACAACCTGCGGGTTCGCGTCCTCAGCATCCGGACTCCGTTTCGGAAACGTTGCGCATCTCCGATATGGTCGCACCGCGCAAAATTCCACCCGCATCAGGCTGGCGCAAGTTCATATATGCCGTGTCGTTCCAGACCGTAAATCTCGGTGAATCGCCGGCCGAACGCCATTTACGCGAATTGCAAGGGCGGATAAGGCGACACATCCGCAAGCAGTACGTCGTCGGGGTAGTCTCCGGAAAGGGCGGCGTCGGCAAGACCACGATGACCGCGTGCATCGGCGCGGTGTTTCGTGAGTGCCGACCGGAGAACGTGGTTGCCATCGACGCAGCACCCGGTTTCGGAACCCTGGCCGGGCGGATCGACGAATCCCCGCCGGGCGACTACGCCGCCGTTTTAAACGACACCGATGTCCAGGGCTATGCCGACATCCGGGAACATTTGGGGCAGAACAGCTTAGGTCTCGATGTGCTGGCGGGTAACCGGGCATCCGACCAACCGCGGCCGCTGGTGCCGTCGATGTTCACCGGGGTGCTTTCGCGGCTGCGTCGCACCCACAACGTGATCGTGGTGGACACCTCCGACGACCTGGAACACCCGGTGATGAAGGCGGTATTCGACGCTTGCGACACGCTGGTCTTCGTGTCGGGGCTGACCGCCGATACTTCGTTGCCGGTGACGCGATCTATCGATTTGCTGCGGGCGATGGGTTATCACGAATTAGTGTCGCGCAGCATGGTGATTCTGAATGACAGCCGCAATAAATACGATTCCGATGCCCGCGCTTATCTAACCGAGCGTTTCGGGCAATCAGGTGCGACAGTCGAGTTCATGCCTTTCGACCCGCATTTGGCCAAGGGCGGAATCATCGATACGCAACATGAATTGCACAAGAAAACACGGCTGCGACTGTTCGAGATTAGTGCGGCGTTGGCGGACAAATATGTTCCGGACGCCGACAGGCCACGGTAATGGCGAAGGTCGCATTCCCGGCGCGTTGCGCAGTTGCGGTGGTATGCGGCGAACACCTTGTCTCTCAGGTCTATCCGGCATCGGTGCCGGTGGAGGTGTTCGTCGACAACATCGTTGAGTTGCTCAATGATGAACTCAAGCGCCAGGGTCTGACCGGGTTGGAATCCGGAGTCGGCTACGAGCTGCACAAGGTCAACGGTGTGCGGCTGGACGTCACCAAAACCCTCGATGAACTAGGCGTGGAGGACGGCGCCACGCTGGTGTTGGCGCCCGCAGTCGAGGGCGACTCGTTCGAGCCGCAATACGAGTCCCTATCCACCGGTCTTGCCCGAATCGGCAAGAACCTGTTCCACCCCGTAACAGCCGACACGGCCGCTCACACGGCGCTGGCCATCCTGGCCATGATTTCTGCGTCGGTGATCGGATTGGCTGTGCGTAACCGCACTGCTGGCGACTCGATCGTGCCTAGCGTCGTGACGGGCGTTCTCGGCCTACTTGCCATAGGTGGCGCGGGCGCTGTGGCGCAGTGGTGGCCGCATCGCGCTGACCTGGTCGGTGGGTTCGCGTGGCTTTCGGTGCCGCTGCTTGCGGTGAGCCTGGGTGCCGGAGCTCCCGGCGCCCTCGGGGCAGCGCATCTTTTCATCACGGCCCTCGCGGCTGGGGTGCTCACCTGCGGGGTGGCGGTCATGACCCGACGTCACATCAATGTGGCGGCGACGATAGTGACCCTGTGCGGGTTGGGCGGGGTAGTCGCCGCCGCCCGGATGTGGCGGCCGGTTCCTGCCCAATGGCTGGGCATGTGCACCCTGGTCATTCTGCTGTTCCTGCTGACCCTGGCCCCCACGATCGCGCTCTCGGCGGCCCGGATCCGGCCGCCCTACTTCGGGTCGGTCACCGGCCGCGACCTGTTTCGCCGCAGCGCCGGACTCCCGGTTGACGCGGTGTCGCCGGTGGACGAGTCCGCCGAGGAGGAGCTGAGCCCGGACACCACTCCTCGCGGGGCGCAGATCGCGGCCGCCGCCGTGCGCGCGAACAACGTGTTGACCGGGATTTGTGTGGCTGCGGGAATGACGCTGCCCGCCGCGGTGTGGGCCACGCTGATGCCGGGTCATAACCGCAGTGGCGCTGCCGCGGCGCTGGCCGGGCTGTTCGTGCTCATCTTCATCAGTCGCGGACGGGCGTTCGCCGACAAGCGGCAGGCCACTGCGCTGGTGTGCGGGGCCGCGGCCGCCGTATGCGTCGGCGTCATCAAATACGTCCTGCACGGGCCGGCCGCATCGGCTGAGTCGGTGCTGTGGGCGGCATTGGTTCTGGCCGGCTTCGGCGTTGCCGGTCTGGCCGCGGCGCTGTTGGTGCCGATCACCAGGTTCACCCCGCTGGTCCGGATGATCGCCGAATGGCTGGAAATCGTGGCGATCATCGCTGCGCTGCCGCTGGCCGCCTGGATCGGCGGGTTGTTCACCTGGGTGCGCATGCGATGAGCGATCGGGGCACGCGCGTCTCAGCGTCGGCGGCGCTGCGGATCTCCGCCCTCACGCTCGTTGGCCTGCTGGTCGGCTTATCGACCGGTCTTCCTGCGGCGCAGGCAATTCCGCGCCCGAGCGTTGACCCTGGCCGGGTGCCTGCGGACGGCAAGCCGGCTCCGGATCAGCCGATGCGGCAAAGCAACATCTGCGCGCGAACCATTACCGTCGCCGATCCGAACGTGGCCGTGACCGCGCCGGGTTTCACGATGCTCAACATCGCCAAGGCCTGGCAGTACTCGACGGGGAACGGGGTGCCCGTCGCCGTCATCGACACCGGTGTCAACCCCAGCGCTCGGCTGCCGGCAGTCGCTGGTGGGGACTACATCATGGGCAGCGACGGAT
>Ga0209040_10002599_pt1 | contig 14052 bp, 15 predicted proteins | sample BogFormECP12_OM3_FD_188240 | JGI IMG/M metagenome (GOLD analysis project Ga0209040, IMG submission 188240) | Bog forest soil microbial communities from Calvert Island, British Columbia, Canada - ECP12_OM3 (SPAdes) (version 2) | ecosystem: Environmental > Aquatic > Freshwater > Wetlands > Bog ...
GCTCCCGACCCCAAACTGGCGCGCACCCGCTTCGCGGGTGTCCCACCAGATTTGTGCGTGGCAGATCAAGGCACGGTTGAACAGAACGTGCGTTCGTAACGTTGACGAATATGCAGCTGCAACAGAGGTCCAAGCCTTGAACCATCTTTTGACCGGCGCAATGGTTGCTGCGCTCGCGATAGCGGCACCCGCCTGGGCGCAATCCTCGATCGGCGGAAACACGATGGCTCCTTCGGCGTCGGCGTCCCCCGCTTCGATGTCGGACGCCCGCCCCACAGGGGCTCCACGGCACCGTCAGGCCCGCGCTCGCCATGCAACGCATGCAAGAATGGCAGGCCGATCCCGCGGTCGTGGCTTGCAATCGACTGGGGGCACCGCCAATCAGCTGAACCAGGAAGAGCTGGGGCGGCTTCAGGCGGGGAACGTCGCCAGTCAGCCGACGGCGCCCTCCCCGGCCGCGCCGGGTAATCCCGCGTCGTCGAGCCGAATGCCCGGTCCCAAGTCAGCGGGGTCCGGCTATATCCCGCCGCAACCGGGCGCTGGCGCAGTATCGCCGGAGCCCAGTCCAAAAACAGTCGGACCCGGCCAGGGCGCCCCTCGATAACCGGCGGCTTGCCGGAGCCCGGGGCGCTGGTTGCCCGCCCGCGCCTCGCCCGAGCCCGTTCCAAGGGCTGTGGCGATCAGCGGCCGCGGAAGTGTTTGTAGAATTCGACGACCTCGGGGCTTTGCTGAAAGCCGAGCAGGATGTTGAGGTCGGACCCCTTGCGGCCGTCCAGCGGGATCGTCTGCTCGAGATGGTCGGTGACGCCGGCGCGTTTCTGGCTGCTCTCGAAAACGATGCGGACGGCGAATGGCCGTTTGCTGATTATCGATTGATCGGGTCCGGTGACGGCGACGAAGTACGGAAGATCGACGACATCTCCCTTCGCCGCCGGGCCCCGTTCGCCGACGATAATCGCGTCAAGTGCTACCTTGATTGCGCCGCCGCCGTACTCGCATTTGAGGTCGGCCTCGCTCAAGAGCCCGTAGAACGCGACATTGTCCGGGCGGCGCTCCGGCGCCGGCCCGAACACGGCTGTGTTGGACAGCGGCCGCAACACGACCGCGCTAGGGCAAGCCTCGGTCGGTTTCGACGAGGATGACGAGAACCAACCACAACCCGACAGAGCGAGAATGCCGAGGAGCGCTGCCCCCTGGGCAGGCCACAATCGGCTCACAGGGTGTTGTGCGTACCGTCGCAGAACGGCTTGCCGCCGGTCGCCTTGCACCCGCAGAGCCAAACCTCCTCGGTCGCCTCGGCGGTAAACAGGACCGGGGTCAATCCGGTGCCTTTGTGCGATCCGTCGCAAAAAGGCTGCGAGGCGCTACGCCCACACGCACACCAGAAGTACCGTTTTCCGGCCTCGACATTGACGCCGTAGGGCTCTTTTTGCGCGGGTATCGGACCGTTCATACTTTATCCCCTGCCTCTGCCCTTGCTAGTGTCACGGTGCGCGGCGGCGGTTGGCCGCTGTGCGGACTGTATGCGAGCTGCGGCGGCCAGACAAGCCGGCCGGTCGCCGGTCACTGGTGAACGACGCGATAAAAGAAAGACCGATGGCCGTTTATACCGATGTTGCCGATGACGAGCTCAGTGCCTTTATCGCCCTTTACGACATCGGCGAGGTGCTGTCCTGCAAGGGCATCGCCGAGGGCGTCGAGAACTCCAACTTTCTCGTCACCACCGAGCACGGCAATTTCATTCTGACGCTCTATGAAAGGCGGGTGGCGCCCGGAGACCTGCCGTTTTTCATCGCATTGATGGAGCATCTCGCGGCGCACGGCGTCGCCTGCCCGACGCCGGTCAAAGGGCGGGACGGCATCGCCCTGCGCGAGCTGTGCGGCCGACCGGCGGCGGTCGTGACCTTTCTCGCCGGAATGTGGCCGCGCCGCATCCAGCCCTTCCATTGCGCCGCGGTAGGCGCCGCGCTCGCAGAGCTGCATCGCGCCGGTGCCTCGTTCGGGATGACCCGGACGAACAATCTCTCGGTGGCCGGATGGCGGCGCCTATACGAAGCCTGCCGCTCCCGGGCGGCCGAGGTGCAGCCCGGGCTCGCCGGCGAGCTGGAGGGCGAGCTTGCGCTGATCGAGGCCGAGTGGCCGCGCAACCTGCCGACCGGAGTGATCCACGCCGACCTCTTCCCGGACAATGTGTTCTTCCGCGAGCGCGAGGTTTCCGGGCTGATTGACTTCTATTTCGCCTGCACCGACTCTCTCGCCTATGATCTGGCGATCTGCCTCAACGCTTGGTGTTTCGAAGCCGACGGCAGTCTCAACGTGACAAAGACCCGGCTGCTGCTTGAAGCCTATCGGCGGGCGCGGCCGCTCACCTCGGCCGAACTGGCCGCCTTGCCTTTGCTGGCGCGCGGCAGCGCGCTGCGCTTTCTCCTGACCCGTCTGTTCGATTGGCTGAACCAGCCGGCGGGGGCACTGGTCCGACCCAAGGACCCGCTCGAATATCTGCGCAAGCTGCGCTTCCACCGCGGCATTGTCGATATCGGGGGCTACGGGCTCGATGCCTGAGCCGGCCGATGTCGAGATCTTCACTGACGGCGCCTGCCGCGGGAACCCAGGCCCGGGCGGCTGGGCTGCGATATTGCGCTATCGCGAGGTCGAGAAGGAATTGAGCGGCTATGACCCCGACACAACCAACAATCGCATGGAGATGATGGCGGCGATTGCCGGGCTCGAAGCGCTGAAACGGCCGTGCCATGTCCGGCTCTACAGCGACAGCCAGTATTTGCGCGACGGCATCACCAAATGGATCCACGGGTGGAAGCGGCGGGACTGGCGTACGGCCGACAAGCAGCCGGTCAAGAATGTCGATCTTTGGCAGCGGCTCGACGCCGCAGCGGCCCGGCACGCCGTCAAATGGGAATGGGTGCGCGGCCATTCCGGCCACCCCGAAAACGAGCGGGCCGACGCTATCGCGCGGGCCCGCATCGCCAAAGCAGACTGGGCTGGGCGCGGCCCTCGAGGCCTATAGCGCCCGCAGCATCGCATCGGCGCCGGACCCTTCGACCTGGCCCGGCTGCTGCTCGACATTCAGCGATTTGACGACGCCGTTGTCCACCAGCATCGAATAACGCTTGGAGCGGGTGCCGAGACCGTTCTTGGAGAGGTCGAGCTCAAGGCCGAGCGCGCGGGCGAGATCGCCGCTGCCGTCGGCGAGCATCCGCACCTTGCCTTCGGCCTTCTGTTCCTTGCCCCATGCCGTCATAACGAAGACATCGTTGACCGAAACGCAGGCAATCTCGTCGACGCCCTTGGCCTTGATGTCGGCCGCCTTGTCGACATAACCGGGCAGGTGGCGCTGCGAGCAGGCTGGGGTAAACGCCCCGGGCACAGCGAAGAGCGCAACCTTCTTGCCGCGGAGGAGTTCGTCGGTCGTGATGTCCTTCGGCCCCTCCGGGGTCATCTGTTTGAGCGTCACCGATGGTATCTTGTCGCCAACCTGGATGGTCATCTGAGAATCCCTCGGGTGATGTTCGGCCGGCGGAGCGATAACACAGGACGCCCCGTCGGGCAAACCACACCGGCCGTCCGCTTCAGCGCCGCTTTTTGTATGCGAACCGGCAACGAAAGACCTGTATAAATGTATCGCTAGCGGGGAGCGAAGCGCCGACGGGCGGTCGCTTGCGTTGCGAGGCAGGGTTATGTCGTTGACGGGCGAGCTCTTGGTGGCAATGCCGCAGATGCTGGACCAGCGCTTTGCGCGGTCGGTCGTCTATATCTGTGCGCATAGCGGCGAGGCCGGAGCAATGGGCCTCGTCATAAACAAGCTGCTCGGTTCGCTGACCATGGGCGAGCTGTTCGCCCAGCTGGACATCTCGCCGAGCGGCGCAGCGGGTTCGCGCCCTGTGCATTTCGGCGGTCCCGTAGAGGCGGGCCGCGGCTTCGTTCTGCACACCGGCGACTACAATGAGGATGCCACCCTTGTCGTCAATGACAATATCGCGCTCACCGCCACCCTCGACGTCGTGCGCGCGATCGGCCAGGGCCGGGGTCCGCGCCAGAGCCTGTTTGCCCTCGGCTGCGCAGGCTGGGCTCCGGGCCAGCTCGATGCCGAGATCCAAGCCAATGGCTGGCTCTCGGTCCCGGCCGACGACGCGATTATTTTCGGTCCCGACCACGACCAGAAATGGCAGCGGGCGCTCGCCAAACTCGGGGTGGATCTGACGATGCTGTCGAGTGAGGCGGGACACGCCTGAGCCGGCCCGCGCCCGGCTTATTTCGCCGGCGCGTTGCGATCACTGCGCAGGATGCCGAAAAGCAGATGATCTTGCCATTTGCCGGCGATGCACAGATATTCGCGGGCGTAGCCTTCCTGCAGGAACCCGGCCTTGGCGAGCAGCGATCGGCTGGGGATATTGCTCGGTAGACAGGCAGCTTCGAGCCTATGCAGCCCGAGCCGCTCAAAGCCGAAATCGACGACGAGCGGCAGCGCCGATGTCATGTAGCGCTGCCGTGCAAATGGCTCGCCGACCCAATAACCGAGGCTCGCCGTCTCCGAAACGCCGCGGCGGATATTCGACAGGCCGATCCCGCCGACCAGGGTCTCGTCGTGGGCGAAGATGAAAAAATTGTAGGCCTGGTCGGTGCGCCAGTCCTCGGCGTAGCGCGCCACCCGCGCCCGAAAACTCGCCCGGCTTAATGCGTCCGGGGGCCAGCTCGGCTCCCACGGCGAAAGGAAATCTCGCGAGCCGGCGCGCAGGCTCGCCCATGCCTCGTAATCGCTGCGCTCCGGAGGGCGCAGGAACACGCGATCACCGGTCAGCCGATACGGGTCGGCACGGGACAGAAACAGTCGCGGAAAGGCTTTTCGCTGCGGCGCCATTTATCTCGGAGCCGGTTAATCGACGAGGCGCGCCTGCAATTTGTCGTATTCCTCCAATCGGCTCAACGGCCCCAGCGCTGCGACGGTCGGCGGCGCAGAACGCCAGCGTGCAACGACCCGCCGAATTGCGGCCTCATCGACCGCCTCGATGCGCCGCACGACCTCGGGCGGATCAAACGGTGTGCCATAGATCAAGAGATGCTGGGCCAGCTGCTCGCAACGGGCGGAGGTGCTCTCGAGCGACATCAGTAGCCCCGCCTTCATTTGCGCCTTAGCGCGGTTTAGCTCAATGGCCGTCAACCCGTCTTGCAGCTTCATTGCCTCTTCGCAGAGCGCCGGCACGAGCTCGGCCGCCTCGTCTTCGCCGGTCCCGGCATAGATCCCGAACAAGCCGCCGTCGCGATAGCCGTGCACAAAGGAGTGGATCGCGTAGACCAGCCCCCGCTTCTCGCGAATTTCCTGAAACAGCCGGGACGACATGCCGCCGCCGAACGCGGTCGACAAGACCGAGGCGGCGTAATAGTCGGCATCGCCGAGCATCACCCCGGGGAAGCCGAGCACGAGGTGCAGCTGCTCGAGATCCCGCTCCTCGCGCCGGTCGCCGCCGGCATAGCGAGCCGGCTCGGTGCTGACCGAGCGCTCGGCCGGCAGGTCCGAAAGCAGCGTATCGGCGAGGTCGACGAGGCGCTCATGCTCAATATTTCCGGCTGCCGCCAGCACCATCCGCCGCGCGCCGTAATGGTCGCGCAGATAGGCGACCACCGCATCGCGGGTCAGCCCGCGGATGATCTCCGGCCTTCCGAGGACGGGCCGTCCCATCGCCTGCTCGGGATAGGCGCATTCCTGAAAGTGATCGAAGATAATGTCGTCGGGTGTGTCATTGGCTTGGCCGATCTCTTGCAGGATCACCGTGCGCTCGCGCTCGAGCTCCTCCGGGTCGAAGGCGGAGTGCTGCAGAATGTCGGCGAGGATATCGAGAGCGAGCGGCACATCCTCCTTTAGCACCTTCGCGTAATAAGCGGTGCTCTCGCGGGAAGTGTAGGCGTTGAGGTGACCGCCGACCGCCTCGATCTCCTCGGCGATCGCGCGGGCGCTGCGCCGTTCGGTGCCCTTGAAGGCCATGTGCTCGAGAAAATGCGCGGCGCCGTTGTTCGCTGCCGGTTCATGCCGAGTGCCGACATCGACCCAGATGCCGAGCGACACCGTGTCGACGGTTTGGACCGTGTCGGTGGCGACCCGCAATCCGTTCGCCAGTCGCGAAACCCGGGCCCTCATCCCGCGGCCCCGGCCCGCCGCGCATTTGCACGGACGAAGCGCCTCACCGCGCCGATGTCGTTGGGCAGTACGACGATCCGCTCGCGCCTTTCGAGGAGGTCGGCGAGTTCTGGCGGCAAAGCCGGGCGGAGGCCAGTGGCGCGCTCGACCGCGTCGGGAAACTTGGCAGGATGGGCGCAGCCCAGGGCGATCATCGGTATGCCCCTCCCGTGGGCGGCGATCTCGGTTCGGGCGGCGGCAACGGCGACCGCCGTGTGGGGATCGATCAGCGCTGCCGATCGGGCGTAAGTCTGGGCGATGGTTTGCATGGTTTCAGTGTCGTCGACTTTGTGAGCGGAAAACAAGCGGCGCGCGGCGCGCCAAGCCTGGTCGTCCTCGGGCAACGCGCCGGTGCGCCGGAAACTCTGCATGGCTTCACTGACAGCCGTACCGTCACGGCCCTTCAGCTCGAACAGCAGTCGTTCGAAATTGCTCGACACCTGGATGTCCATGCTCGGGCTTAGGCTCGGCTCGACAGCGGCGAGCGCCATGCGCCCGCTCGCAAAATACCGAGCGAGAATATCGTTGCGGTTGGTGCCGATTACCAGCCGATCGATCGGTAGCCCCATTTGGCGGGCGACGTGTGCGGCATAGACATTGCCGAAATTGCCGGTCGGCACGCTGAACGAAACCGCGCGCGCCGGTGCGCCCAGCGCCACCGCGGCGGCCACGTAGTATACCGTTTGCGCGGCGATTCGCGCCCAGTTGATCGAGTTCACCGCCGACAGGTTCAGCTCGTTCCGCAGCCCGGCATCGGCGAACAGCGCTTTGACGAGATCCTGACAATCGTCGAACGTGCCCTCGATCGCGATCGCATGCGCGTTGGCGGCTTCGACCGTCGTCATCTGCCGGCGCTGCACCTCGGAGACGCGCCGGTGCGGGTAGAGGATGAAAACGTCGATCGCCTCCCGATCGCGGCACGCCGCAATCGCGGCGGAGCCGGTATCTCCCGAAGTCGCGCCGATCACCGTGACGCGCTCGCGGCGCCGGGCCAATAGCGCGTCGAACATCACCCCGACCAGCTGCAAAGCCAGATCCTTGAAGGCGAGGGTCGGCCCATGAAACAGCTCGAGGAGCCAGAGGCTCTCGTCGAGCTGCACCAACGGGGCCACCGCCGCATGGCGGAACCTGCCGTAGGCCGTGGCGGTGAGCAGCTGCAGCTCGCCCAAAGGGAAGGCATCGCCAGCGAACAAGGCGACGATGCGGGCGGCAAGCTCGGCATAGGGAAGACCAGCGAGGCCGGGGATGTCGACGGCCAGCCCAGGCATCCGGTCCGGCACGTAGAGCCCGCCATCCTCCGCGAGACCGGCAAGCAGCACCTCCGCAAACGAGCGGGTCGAGGGCGCAGCGCAGGGGTCGCGGGTGCTGAGATAACGCACGATTCCGGATCCGGTTAGTATGCCCGGAGCCTATCGCCGAGGTGCGGCGCTCGCAACCGGGAGCAAGCGCGTCTGCCCCAGAAAGTCACTTCGTCATTTTGGCACATAAAAGGAGCCAAAGGTGGAGCGTCGCCCGACCTCATAATATTGATCGATCGCGTAGAGCACTTCGTCGGTAAAGCGATCGACCTTTTGCCGATAATGCAGGATATGACAGGATTGCGTCGCCGGATCGTCACAAATATCGGCGCGAAGCTGAATGACTGCAAATTCGCGGGCGGCAATGCGCCGTATCAACTCGCCTTGATCGAGCCTGCCGGACAGCATGTATTGCCGCGAGTTGAACGGGTCCAGAATAAAAGGCTGACCTGCAACGTAGCAGAGGAGCAGACTTTCGCAAATCGCCGGCCCGCGCCTGTCCGCAACATATTTGGCGTCGCCCAAGAACATCTCTTGCCTTTTGCTGGCGGAACCCAAAAGCGCGCGGCCGTGATAGACTTGCGCGGCGACATCATGGACTCTCGCCACAATCGGCTGGGCGACCACAAAAGGCAAGGCAGTCGCCAGTATACTCGCAAATCGGCCGGAACTGTCGAGTTTACGTAGTTCGGACATCATGACACCGGCGGCGATTCCGAGGAACACCGCGGCGTCCTGAAACATGTTGTAAGAGGTTCCCTCAAATCCCGAAAGGATCGTCGCGCTGATGATCGAGATCATGCCCCAGACCGCGAGGATCATCCGATCGGCAAGCAGAAGCCAGGATGCACTCAGCGCGATCGCTGCCAAGGGGAATTTGAACAGCCGGAGATACTTCACTAGGTGGTACCGAGCGCCATACCAACTGAAGATCCGCGGCGACAGCAGATGATCGACGAAGTTTCCGCCTGCGACGAGTTGCGTCAGGCCGATGAAACCGGTTGCGAAACCGGCGCAGGAAGCGAGCCAGAATAGCAGCCGCCGCGGCGAGCGGATCGCCAGATCGAGGGTTATCGCAACCGGGACCGCTACGAGGTTGTGCTTGATGAAACCGCCGAGCACGACGAGGAACGCCGTGCGCAGCAGGTTGAGCCGATCAGGCGGACGTGCGATGTAGCTGACGAGAGCGCCGAGCACGACCGCCTCGCCCAGCGTCTGCGGGTCGTCGGCAATAATCCAGGCGGGCGCGACCAGATAGCAAAAGCCCGCCGCGCAGCCGGCGCCGAACACCGCATCGGTCCGTCCGCCGCCAAACCGCCGGATTGCGATAGCCGCGAAGAATGCTATTGCGGCGAAGGAGACCAGCGCGACCAGCCGCCCGCTCAGCAAGAGATTCTGGAACAGGACATCGACGCCGGCGATGATCAAAAATGAGCCAATCGGGTAGTTGTTTACTCTCCAGTAATTGTCGTCGTAAATGAGTTCACCACGGATTAATCTGTCGGCGTTGTAGACGTTCCACCCTTCGTTGTAGTTCACCTCGAAAGTGAAACTCGCATAAATAAAATTCGCTATTGGCAGCAGGAGTGCTAAAAAAAGAACGAAATAGCAGAGACCGGAGAATAGACTTGTGTCGGCAAAATCTCGCCAATGCAGGAGGCGCCGCGTCCACTCGCGATGGCTCGCGACAGCCATTTCCTTCAATATCACCAGCAGTAGTCTAAAAGCCGGCTGAAATGGGGGCTTCACGACTGGTTATCGTCGCCCCCGCGAAAGCGGGGGTCCATGGCAACCGCTGGAGCCCTTGCCACCCCTGGATTCCCGCTTTCGAGCGGAGGAAAAGTTGTGCGGGTAATCCTGGCGCACGCTATAGGATGCAGAGAAAATTTCCCCTGACAGCCCTGCGCTTTCGCGGGAATGACGAAATGAGCCGGTAATTATTGAAGGCCGTCGGTTCATTCGTGGCCAGGCCGCGACGCGATATCGGGCCTAGCGGAGCGCGCTGACGTCATCCGGATTGACGAGGTCGGGCACCGTCCAGCCGTCGAGATCGTATTCGGCCATACAGCTGTCGGCGAAGCTTTTCCAGCGCTCGTACTGGCCCGAGGCGACGGCTGACAACAGCGCGAAACGCCGGATTTCCTCGTGGCTGCCGGAATAATTGACCTCGTAGAGCTCGTGGCGCGAGCCAAATTCCGTGCCGATCGCATCCCATAACAGCTTCATCAGCTTGACCCGCTCGACGGCGGTGACGCCGCCGGAGCCGCGGACATAGCGGTCGAGATACTTGCGCAACTCGGGAACCTTGAAGTCGCTGGCATGCGAGTTGAGGTAAATGAGGCTGCTGGCGACCGTCTTCTCGATCTGATGCTTGACCTGGACATAGGCTTCGGGTCCCAGCACGTGATAGGCGGCCCCCGGCTCGGAGCCCGGCAGCACAAAGCCGTCGGTCCACGGGTCGGGGCTTTTCGCCATGGCGTCCGACAGTCCCCACATCGCGTTGCGCCAGGTGATCACTTCGCCGATATTGGCTTCGACGCCGCGAAACCCGCGCGTCCCGGCGGTCTCGGTCGCCTTGATCATCAGACCGGTGATGAAGTCGAGCTTGACCGCCAGCCGGGTGCAGCCATGCAGCTGGAACCGCGGCACAAAACCGCTTCTCGGAAAGAAGCTGTTGGCCTTGTCGATGTCGCCATAGACGAAGACGTTCTCCCAGGGAACAAAGACGTCGTCCATGATGAAGATCGCGTCGTTTTCATCGAGACGGCTCGACAGCGGATAGTCGAACGGCGTGCCGAGCACGGCGGCGCGCTGCTCGTTCGAGACGCGGCAGATGAATTTGACACCGGGAGCATTGGTCGGGACTAGAAAGACGACCGCGTAATTCTTGTCCTGAACCGGGAGCAGCCCGACATGCCCGACAAAGGTGAAGTGGGTCAGCGTCGATCCGGTGGCGACGACTTTGGCGCCGGTGACATGAATCCCGGCATCCGTCTCCTTGGTGACATGGGCATAAACGTCGGTGGGGCCGCCCGGCGCCCCCGGCGCGATATTCCGGTCGACCGGCGGCTGGACCAGCGCGTGGTTGACAAAGGGGACCCGCTCCTGGCTGTAGCGGTACCAGCGGCGCGCATTTTCCTGGTACGGGGCATAAAATTCGGCGTTGGCTCCCAGGGTCGCGAGAAAGGCGGCCTTGTAGTCGGGCGACCGCCCGAGCCAGCCATAGGTCAGCCGTGCCCAGGCCGCGATGGCGTCGCGGCCGGCGACGAGTTCCTCGGCCGAACGCGGTGCGACAAAATACCGATGAGTGAACCCGCCCCATTCCGTCGGGCAGGTTAGGAGATCTTTCTTTTCCGCGTGATCGCGATGCAGCGCGTCGTATAGCCGGGCGATCATCCGCGCCGTGTTGCGAAAGGCGGGATGCTCCGAGATGTTCTTGACCCGCTCGCCGTATATCCACACCTCCCGCCCGTCGTTTAGACTCTCGAGAAATTCCTTGCTGGTGTAGGGAAGCAGGCTTTCCATGTTTGATGTCCCCTGTTCGCCGGCGATGCTAAAGTTGCGGGTATCGGCCGTCAATTAGACACCGGCCCGGCGAGATCGAGAGGTAAAGTTGCAGGTTCCGAATACATTGCGCGGTGGGCCGGATGAACGGGGCCATTTTGGGATTTATGGCGGGCGCTTTGTCGCCGAGACTTTGATGCCGTTGGTTCTCGCGGTCGAAGAGGCTTATGCCGCGGCACGACGCGACCAAGGTTTTCAGGCCGAGCTCGACTATTACCTCGAACATTATGTCGGACGGCCGAGCCCCCTCTATTTCGCCGAGCGGCTGACCCGTCATTTCGGCGGCGCCAAGCTCTATCTGAAGCGCGACGAGCTCAACCACACCGGCGCGCACAAGATCAACAATGTGCTCGGCCAGACCCTGCTCGCAAGGCGCATGGGCAAACGCCGGATCATCGCCGAAACCGGCGCCGGCCAGCACGGCGTGGCGACGGCGACGGCCTGCGCCCTCTTCGACCTGCCCTGTGTCGTCTACATGGGCGCGACCGACATCGAGCGGCAAAAGCCCAACGTCTTCCGCATGAAACTGCTCGGCGCCGAGGTGATTCCGGTGCATTCCGGGACTGCGACCCTGAAGGACGCGATGAACGAGGCGTTGCGCGACTGGGTCGCTCATGTCGAGGACACGTTTTACGTGATCGGCACGGTCGCCGGGCCGCATCCTTATCCGGCGATGGTCCGCGACTTTCAGTCGGTCATCGGAGAGGAAACCCGAGCGCAGCTCGAAAAGGCAGAAGGTCGCCTCCCAGACACCCTGGTCGCCTGCATCGGCGGCGGCTCGAATGCGATGGGGCTGTTCCATCCGTTTCTCGATGATCCCGACGTTGCGATGATCGGCGTCGAGGCTGGCGGCCACGGTATCGAGACCGGCCTCCACGCGGCCTCCCTGAGTGGTGGCGAGCCGGGTGTGTTGCACGGCAACCGGACCTACCTGTTGCAGGACGCGGACGGCCAGATCCGCGACGCACATTCGATTTCCGCCGGCCTCGACTACCCCGGCATCGGGCCCGAGCATGCCTGGCTGAACGAGCTCGGCCGCGTGCAATACGTTTCGATCACCGACCGCGAGGCATTGGAGGCATTTCAGCTGGCGAGCCGGCTCGAAGGCATTATTCCAGCGTTGGAGCCGGCGCATGCCCTCGCCCATGTCGCCAAGATCGCGCCGACCGTGCCGCGCGACCACCTGATCGTCATGAACATGTGCGGCCGCGGCGACAAGGACATCTTCGCCGTCGCCGACCATCTCGGGGTCCGACTGTGAGCCGCATCGAACAGCGCTTTGTCGCCCTGCGGGCAGCAGGGCGTGCCGGGCTCGTCACTTATCTGACCGCCGGCGACCCCGATCCCGATACCTCCGCCCGGCTGTTTGCCGGCCTTGCCGCGGCGGGCGCCGATCTGATCGAGATCGGCATGCCGTTCTCCGACCCGATGGCCGACGGGCCGGTAATCCAGGAAGCGGGCCAGCGGGCATTGAAGCAGGGCATGACGTTGCGCCGCACCCTGGCATTGGTGCGCGAGCTGCGCGGCGCCGACGACGCGACCCCGATCGTGCTGATGGGATACTACAACCCGATCTACCGCTACGGCGCCGAACGCTTCGCACATGACGCGGTCGCCGCCGGAGTGGACGGGGTCATCGTCGTCGATCTGCCGCCCGAGGAGGATGCCGAGCTGACCGCGCCGGCGCACGCCGCCAGGCTCGATGTCGTACGGCTCGCGACCCCGACCAGCGACGACCGCCGGCTGCCCTCGATCGTCGCGCACGCCAGCGGTTTCATCTATTACGTCGCGATCGCCGGCATCACCGGCACCCGCTCGGCCGATGCCGCCAGCGTCGCTGCGGCCGTCACGCGGCTGCGTCGCTTCACCGACCTGCCGGTCGCCGTCGGCTTCGGCATCCGAACCCCCGAACAAGCCGCCGAAGTCGCGCGCGCCGCCGACGCCGCCGTCGTCGGCTCGTCCCTCGTGCAGCGCCTCGCCCTCAATCTCAACCCCGACAACACCGCCAAACCCGGCCTCATCGACGCCGTCCTCACCGACGTCCGGGCGCTCGCCGCAGGGGTGCGAGGGGCCCGGAGGAACCCTTCCTAAATCACCGAGTGCGAAACTCTTGGCTTCGACAGTCGCGAGAGGGAGAAACTCGATGAAGGCAGGTTACCGGCAGTGGCTGGCGCAGCAGAAATACGACGCCGGAACGATCACCGCTCAGATGCACCGAGCCGGACGCGTCGAGGAGCATCATGGCGACCTCGACGAGCATTACAGCAGAGATCGCATGGCTAGCTAGTCTAATCGATACGCTGCGCTATTCGCGTGATGATGAACGTCATAACCGCCCTAATCCCAGTAAGGTCCCTTTCAAGGGTGACAACTACAACAACCTCGCCTCCTATCGTAACGCCGTGGAACGTTACCGGAAATTCCGAGACGCTGGCGGCGAGTCGGTAGGTGCGCTTCTGATGGCGGAAGTGCCACCCAATGGAGCTACGGTAGTCGAAGAAGAGCTTGGCCAGCGCATGGGCTTGGAGCGCGACATGCAAGCAGCGCTCAGAATCGAAATCGGGCAACTGGAGCCGGGGCTCGCCATCATCGATGAAGGTGCCGAGCGCTCCGTTGCCTCCGGCTTCATTGACATAACAGCACGCGACGTATCAGGCGCGACCGTCGTCGTCGAGCTCAAAGCGGGCCCCGCTGGGCAACGGGCGATTGCACAGATCCTCAGCTACGTGGGTGATGTCGCCGCAGAGCAGGAGAGTGGAATCGTGCGTGGAATCCTTGTCGCTTCCGATTTTGATTCCAAGGCAAAGGCAGCTGCCAGGATAATTCCGAATTTGATCCTCCGCAAATATAGCGTTCGGTTCCAATTCTCTGACGGTCACGCTTGATTTCGGGTGGAGGCGACGAAAACCGGTAGAGTTGAGCGCTATTCACTTCGAGGCCGTTGATGATGATCAAATCCCGCCCCCGCGTCGCGCCTGACGGTACGCTCACCGGCCGGGC
>Ga0209040_10002600_pt1 | contig 14045 bp, 12 predicted proteins | sample BogFormECP12_OM3_FD_188240 | JGI IMG/M metagenome (GOLD analysis project Ga0209040, IMG submission 188240) | Bog forest soil microbial communities from Calvert Island, British Columbia, Canada - ECP12_OM3 (SPAdes) (version 2) | ecosystem: Environmental > Aquatic > Freshwater > Wetlands > Bog ...
TTATCCTGCAAACCTGACGCCTTTGTTAATCCCGTCCTGGATAATCCAAAAGAAGACTCATCTATTCGATCGCAATTCCAACAAATATTTGATGAACTGCTGATAAATAAACTCATTTCGAAATATTTCCGGTTGTCACAGCGTGAAACATTATGCTATAAGAGATTGCATAATAAGGGCAGAGTCAACCGCTGATGAGCGTAGCGACGACTATATTATTCGCGCGAGAAGATCTATCGATACCTGGGGCTGTAGAGGCCGGAGTATCGGGACGCGATCGTCCGGACTCGCTCCAAACCCACTTCTTCGACCTGATCAGCCGCAGCAGCCCCGATGTGATCGTTCTCGATTTCAGCCGCGCATCGGCGACCGGCACCGATACGATCCTCACCGTAAGGCGGCGGACCGATATTCCGATCTTGGTGGTGTGCAACCCCGAACAACCGCAGATGGAGGATTACCGCATCGCGGGTGCCGCGGATTGCATTGCGGCACCGGTCGACATCATCAGCCTGAACCAGACGATACAACGGATCGTACGGGTCAGAGGCCGCGGCAGATCTTCGCCGAGCAGAGCCCCGGAAAATTTTCGCTTCGCCCGAATCAGCTTTTATCCGCGCCGCAATGTGCTCGCCGGGCCAAGCGACCCGACCGTCGATCTGACCACCTCGGAAGCGCGACTGATGACGCATTTTGTTGCGCGGCCGTGGACGCTATGCACGCGCAGCGAAATCTCGGAATTGCTTTACGGATCCGAACACTCGGTCGGCGACCGTGCCATTGATGTCATCGTCAATCGCCTTCGCAAAAAGCTGGTTTTGGCCGGCGGCATTGACGCGGAGCAGCTGATCAAGACCGAGTTCCGCCGCGGCTATCTGCTGGTGGCCGACGTGGCGACATTGCCGCACGAGCAGTCAGTCGGGTCCGGGAGCTTCGGGGAACCGCAGCACTCATGATCAGTATCGACGGGCAAAGCGACTGCGGTCGCGCCCCCGCTGCTGGAGCGGCACTGCTCGGCGCGCTGGCGATCGTGGCACGGCATCGCGGAATTCATCTCAGCCCGGCGCAGCTGCGGCGCGATCACCGGATCGCTGCAGACGGCCCGACGCCGGAAGAGCTGCTCCGGATTGCCTCTGCCAGTGGTCTGAGGGTGTTGGCGACACGTCTCGGCTTTGCCGATCTGATGCAGTTGGGGCGGGCATTGCCCGCCGTCCTACTGCTGAAGAACGGCAGCGCCATGGTCCTTCGTAGTGTCGAGGCAAAGGCACAACCGCCACACATCGTCGTAGAAGATCCCGCCGCGGGTGAGGACGCGCTCCTCACCCTCGACGCGCAGCGGCTCGCTTTGGCATGGTCGGGCGACGTCATCCTCATCAAGCGTGACTATCGCCTTCGCGACGAGGATCAACCGTTCGGCTTGCGCCTGATTGCGGCGCAGCTGTTCCGCGACCGCCGCCTCGTTCGAGACATTGGCGTGGCGGCGATCATGCTGAGCCTGCTGGCGCTCGGCCCGATCATGTTCTGGCGATTGCTGATCGACCGGGTCGTCTATTTCCATAGCCTCGACACGCTTGCCGTCCTATGCGTCACGATGATGGTGTTGATCATCTTCGAGACGATCTTCGGCTATTTGCGCCGCTTTCTCGTCCTTCACATCACCGCCCGGGTCGACGCCCAGCTGTCCACCTACATGTTCAACAAAGTATTGAACCTACCCCTCGATTTTTTCGAGCGGTCATCGACCGGAATGATCACCCGCGATATGAACGAGATCTTCAAGATCCGCGCGTTCTTGACGGGACAGGTATTCGGCACGGTGCTCGACAGCTTCGTGTTGCTGGTGTTCTTGCCGATCATGTTTTTCTTCAGCGCGATCCTGACCGGAGCGGTGCTGGGGTTCTGCGGGCTGATCTGCCTGTGGATCATCAAGATGCTGCCGGTGCTGCGCCGCAAGGGCGCTGCCGCGTTCCGCGCCGAAGGTCTAAAGAACGCGTTTCTGGTGGAAAACCTCCAAGGTATCCGGACGGTGAAATCCCTGGCGCTCGATGCGCGCCAGCGGCACGAATGGGACGTTCGCGTCGCTACGGCAGCGCGGCTGCGCCTCGATGAGGGGAGGACGGCGAATGTCGTCCAGACCGTCGTCACGCCACTCGAAAGGCTTATGGTCACCGGCACGTTTGCGCTCGCCGTCTACCTCGCGATCACCTCGAACGATCAGGTCTATATCGGCGCTCTGGTCGCGTTCATGATGCTGACCCAGCGGATAGCCGCCCCCTTGGTCCAGCTGTCGCAGTTGCTGCAGCAATATGACGAAGCGCAGCTTGCGGTTAAGGCCATCTCGACGCTCGTCAACCAGCCGGCCGAGGAGGGCCGGTCTAAGGCCGGCATCCGCAGCCCACTCAACGGCCGCATCGAGTTCGAGAATGTGCGGTTTCGTTATCGCGGCTCGTCCGTACCCGCGCTCGACGGCGTCTCGTTCACCGCCCCGGAGGGTACCATTCTGGGGATCATGGGACGCAGCGGCTCGGGCAAGACCACCGTTACCAGGCTGCTGCAGATGCTGCACGGCAATTACGAGGGGCTGATCAAGATCGACGGCAATGATTTGCGGGAGATCGACGTCGACCATCTGCGCTCTAGCCTCGGGGTGGTGCTGCAGGACAATTTTCTGTTCAGCGGCACGATCCGTGAGGCGATCGCGGCGTCGAAGCCGGATGCGAGCTTCGAAGACATCGTTTACGCCGCGCGGCTCGCCGGCGCGGAGGAGTTCATCGAGCATCTGCCGCGCGGCTACGAGACCTATGTCCAGGAAGGCTCCGCCAATCTGTCGGGCGGGCAGCGCCAGCGGCTGGCAATCGCCCGCGCGCTGATCGGCGACCCGCGCATCCTGATCCTCGACGAAGCGACGAGTGCGCTCGACGCCGAGAGCGAGGCGATCGTCAACGCCAATTTAATGCGGATCGCCAAGGGCCGCACGCTCGTGATCATTTCTCACCGCCTCTCGGTGCTGGTGAGGGCCGACACTGTGCTGGTGCTCGAGCGCGGCCAAGTCTACGATTCCGGCAGGCACGACGAGCTGCTGGAGCGCTGCGACATCTATCGTGGGCTCTGGTATCAGCAAAATCAGCATCTCCAAACCAGGCAAAGCCATGGGCTTGTTCCGCTTCGCGCCGGCACCGCTGCGTAAGCCGCCGCCCAATGCGCTGATCCGGATCTTTCAGTCCGAGGTCGGCGAGCTCCGGGAGGATCCCGAGCCGGCACAGCTGCGCTTTACCCTGTACGCGCTGGTGGGGCTGTTCGTTACGCTGCTCGCGGTCAGCGTCTTTATGCAGATGAACCGGGTGGTGACATCGATCGCGGGCCAGATTGTAACGACCGAACCGACGATCGTGCTGCAGGCGCTCGATCCCTCGATCATCAAGAGCCTCAATACGCAGGAAGGCGAGCGTGTCAAAGGCGGTCAGATCTTGGCCACCCTCGATCCGACCTTTGCAGCTGCCGATGTCGATGCGGCGACGTTACAGATTGCCAGCCTCGACGCGCAGATCGCGCGCGCCGAGGCAGAGCTTGCAAACCGAGATTTCAACCCGCCTTTGGAGACGACGCCCGAAGCCGCTTACATGGTACTTCAGAGGGCTTACTACCTGCAGCGCAAAGGCCAGTTCGAAGCGCAGCTGCATGCCTATGACGAGCAGATCGCGCAAAACAAGGCGACAATCCGCAAGCTCAAAGACGACTTCGCCCATTACGACGACCGGGTCAAGATCTCGCAGGAAATCGAGAATATGCGGGCGAGCTTGGCGGCAAGTCAGGTCGGCAGCCGTCTTAATCTGTTAAGCGCCACTGATCAGCGCCTCGAGGTGCTGCGAAACCTGGATTTCGACCGGAATGGCTTGGCCGAGAGCGAGCACCAGCTCGCCTCGACGATTGCCAATCGCGACGCGTTCGTCGAGCAGTGGAATGGACAAGTCAGCCAAGAGCTGGTGACGGCCCGCAATACACTCGACGCGACTCGACAGCAGCTCACCAAAGCGGCCAAGCACAAGGATCTAGTGCGTCTGGAGGCGCCGGAGGATGCGGTCGTCTTGAAGTTGGCGAAATTGTCGGTGGGGTCGGTTCTGAAAGAGGCGGATCCCTTTATTTCGCTCGCTCCGCTGACGTCACCGGTAGAGGCGGAAGTACATATTTCCGCGCGCGATATCGGGTTTGTCCGTCCGGGCGACGGCGCGACGGTGAAATTGGACCCGTTCAACTTTGTCGAGCATGGCACCGCATCGGGTTACGTGCGTTGGATCAGCGAAGGTGCGTTTTCGCAGGACGACAACGGCAATGCCGTCGACCCCTATTACAAGGCACGCATTGCATTGACCGAAGTCAAACTCAACGCGGTACCGGACAGTTTCCGATTGGTGCCGGGCATGACACTGACCGCCGACATCAATGTCGGGTCGCGCTCCGTCTTCATGTACGTGCTGAAGGGCGTGATCCGCAGCGTCAACGAGGCCATGCGCGAGCCGTGATCGGGCTTCCCCGCCAGCCGAAATGCGCCGTCCAGCGCGGCGCAGACGCCTACGAGCGTCGGGATTACGCCACAGCGCTAAAGGAATGGTCTGCGGCGGCTTCCATCGGAGATCCCGAGGCCTCGTATCGGCTGGGATTGCTCTATGCCCGCGGGCATGGGGTTCTCGCCAATCTCGCCGATGCCGCCGCCTGGTATCGACGAGCGGCGGATCAGGGTCATGCCGCGGCGCAGCACCAGCTCAGCATGCTGCATCTCGACGGCTACCGCGCGCGTGCATCGACGAGCTTTGCGCGATGGTATGGGGCCGCCGCCGAGCGCGATCGGGAGGCCGCCGACCACAATCGAACGCTGCTCTTTCCGAACGGCTTCGACGTCCCACAGGAACCTGGCGAGGCGACGCGCTGGAGCCGGGCGGCCGCGGAGCAGGGGATCGCCGATGCGCAGGCCAATACGGGGCTGATCTATGCGCGCGGAATCGACTGCGAGCGTGATTATCAGGAAGCTCGGCGCTGGTATACGCTCGCCGCCGCTCAGGGCAGCGCCACTGCGGAGCTCGGCCTCGGCATCCTGTACGCCAATGGTCACGGGGTGGAGAGAGACCTCGCCACTGCCGCGAGCTGGTACGAGAAAGCTGCCATAAAGGGTCATGCCGCGGCGCAAGTGGCGCTGGGCTTGATGCACCTCTCGGGCCAAGGCGTAGGCCGCGACACGGACAAAGCGGCGGAGTGGTTCGGCAAAGCCGCGGAACAAAGCAACGCGCGCGCGCAGTACAATCTTGCGCTGCTCACTCTGGAGGACGACCGGCCGCGCAATGAGTGCGCCGCCGAAACCTTATTGCGCCAGGCCGCGCGGCAAAACTTCGTACCGGCGATGCTGCGCCTTGCCCAGATGTACGAGACCGGCCAGGCCTCCGTGCCGAACGTGATCGAGGCCGCAAAATGGTACCGCGCCGCTGCGGAAGCCGGCGATGCCGAGGCGCAGTTTTGCCTCGGGCGGCTCTATGCCCGCGGGGACGGCGTCCCGCAGGAGTTAGGGGAGGCCGCCAAATGGTTTCAAAAGGCAGCCGATCAGGGCATTGCCGCCGCCCAGGTCAACATTGCCGCGTTTCACCTGCAAGGGACCGGGATCGCGCGCGATGCCACCAAGGCGGCCGACTGGTACCGGCGGGCGGCCGAGCAGGGCGTCACAACCGCCCAGTTCCGCCTCGGATATCTTTACCTCGGCGGTGAGGGCGTCGCGCGCGATCCGGATGTCGGGGTGGGGTGGCTGCGCCGGGCGGCCGAGGCCGGCGACCCCGAAGCCCAAACTGCCCTCGGCATGCTCTACGCGCGCGGGGAAAGCGTCGACCGGGATTTTGCCCGCGCCGCATCGTTGATCCAGGAAGCGGCGGATTCGGGTCATCCCCCGGCCCTCGTCCAGCTCGGACACCTCTATGCGCAAGGACATCTCGAACCACCCGAAGAGGGCGCAGCGATCCGCTGCTACTGCGCCGCCGCCGAGGCCGGCAATCTCGAAGCGCAGCGGCTACTCGCATGGAACTACCTTAACGGCCACAGCGTCCGCCGCGACACGGCCGCAGCGGCATTGTGGTTCCGCAAGGCGGCCGAGCAAGGAGATGCCGGCGCGCAGTTCCAATTGGCGGCAATGTACTGCACCGGCACCGGCGTCATCCGCAATCTCGGCGAGGCGGTCAAATGGTACCGCCACTCGGCCGAGCAGGGCGACCGCTACGCGCAATACAATCTCGCCGTGATGCTTCTGAAGGGCCAGGGGACAGCGCAAGACGCCGAAGAGGCGTTCCGCTGGTGCTGCACGGCGGCCGAGCAAGACTTGACCGAAGCACAGCTCCAGTTGGGCGATCTGTACCATGCCGGCCATGGGGTGTGCGCCGATGTCTCACTCGCCCACGCCTGGTACCAGAAAGCGGCTGAACAAGGTGACGCCGGGGCCGCAGCAAAGCTCCGTCGCCTGCACGAGACCCGAGCGGTCGGCGCGGAATAGAGGCTTTAGGGCGCCAGCGCAAATCCGCTCGTTTCACGACGGCGGGAAAGACTAGTAAGCAATTTCGATTAGTATTGGCCGGCAGGCAGAGCGGCAGAGCGGGGCGTCAATACTGATCACCGAAACCGGTCTTCCCAGCGTCACCGGCACCCGAGTTGCGTGGAACTGCAGCGCTATTTTACCTTCAGTGCAGGCGGCTGAACACACCCAGCATGGCAAAGACAGCCACCAGCCAGATTACCTCCAGAACCGCCCAGACGACGTATTTCCACTTGCCGTCATTTTGCCGGGAGGCGAGACGGCAGATCTCGGCCTCGATTTCCCGATTCCATTCCCGGACAATGCGTTTGCTGTCGCGCTCCATCAAAATCCGATCGCGCCGCGAAACCGGTTGACTCAGCCTACAACCGATTTTCCCACCCCAGCTGCGCGCCGATCCCGCTTCAACTATGCGTCATTTTGTCGCGTTCTCAGTTGGTCCCGTGCACCCCGCAAGTCGGGCATTCCGGGTCCTTATTGATGCGGATCGGGTGAAACCGGGCGCGCAGCGCATCATAAAGCAGAAGCGTGCCGTCGAGGCTCTCGCCGAGCTGCAGGAGCTCCTTCAGAACCTCGACCGCCTGCAGCGTGCCGAGAACGCCGGCAACGGCGCCGAGGATGCCGGCGGTCTCGCAACGGGGAACGAGATCGGGGGGCGGCGGGTCGCGGAATAGGCAGCGGTAGCAAGGGTGGCCGGGGCCGAGATAGGGTTTGAAGGTCGAGAGCTGGCCCTCGAAAGGGGACAGCGCCGCCGCGACGAGAGGCTTTTCGAGGCGGCAGCAAAGATCCGTCAGCAGGTAGCGCGTCTCGAAATTGTCGCTGCCGTCGGCGACGAGGTCGTAATCGCGGATCAGCGCCTCGGCATTCTCCGGCCCGAGCCGCAGCGGGTGGGTTTCGACGCGTACGCCGGGGTTGACCGCGGCGAGCGTGTGCCGGGCGCTGTCGACCTTGAGGGCGCCGACACGGTCGGTCGCATGCACAATCTGGCGCTGCAGGTTGGTCAGATCGACCCGGTCGGCATCGGTGATGCCGAGGGTTCCGACCCCGGCAGCGGCGAGATAAAGCAACAGCGGCGAGCCGAGGCCACCGGCGCCGATGACGAGGACACGCGAGGACAGCAGCCGGACCTGCCCCTCCTCGCCGACCTCGTCGAGGATCAGATGGCGGGCGTAGCGCTGAAACTGCTCCTCGGTAAGCTCCATCGGGCGTCTCAAAGCCCGTCGAAGAGGACTGTCGAAAGGTAACGCTCGGCAAAATCGGGCAGCACCACGACGATCGTCTTACCCGCCATTTCGGGCCGTGCCCCGACTTCGAGGGCGGCGGCGAGCGCCGCCCCGGACGAGATCCCGACCGCCAGACCCTCGAGCCGGGCCGCGTCCCGCGCGCAGTTGACGGCGGTGTCGTTGCCGATGCGGACGATCTCGTCGATCAGGCTGGTGTCGAGGATATCCGGGATAAAGCCTGCGCCGATCCCCTGGATTCTGTGAGAGCCGGGAGGTCCGCCCGACAGCACGGCGCTGTCTTCGGGCTCGACCGCGATCATCTTCAGACCGGGCTTGCGCGGCTTCAGAACCGAGCCGACGCCGGTCAAGGTGCCGCCGGTGCCGACCCCGCTGACCACAATGTCGACCGCGCCTCCGGTATCCTTCCAGATTTCCTCGGCGGTGGTTCGTCGATGGATCTCGGGGTTCGCCTGGTTCTGAAACTGCTGGGGGATGAATGCATCGGGCAAGGATGCGACGATCTCCTCGGCCTTCCCGATGGCGCCGCGCATACCTTGCGCGGCCGGGGTCAGCTCGAGCTCGGCACCGAGCAATTTCAACATCTTGCGGCGTTCGAGCGACATGCTCTCTGGCATCGTCAAAATGAGCCGATAGCCCTTCGCGGCGCACACAAAGGCGAGCGCGATCCCGGTATTGCCGGAGGTCGGCTCGACCATCACTGTGCCGGGCTTGATCCGGCCGGCCGCTTCCGCGGCGGCGATCATCGAGACCCCGATGCGGTCCTTGACCGAGTCGAACGGATTGAAGAACTCGCATTTGGCCAGAATATCGGCCCTGGCGCCGCCATTCTTTGAGAGGCGATGGATGCGGACGAGCGGAGTCGCGCCGATTGTATCGGCGATGCTGTCATAGACCCGGCCGCGAAACTCGGCGCTCTGCCCCCGGGTGCTGGTATCGGTGTCCATTCCGGCGATTCCTCGGCAATTCGCTCCTGATGTAGCCTCATTGCAGATAGGCCGCAATCGGACTGACCGGGAGATCAAGCTGAAGAGCCGGCGGCGCACACCGCCGCGCGGCCCTTGGCGTCGGGTACCTGACCGGGGGTTGGCCGCGGGTCCGTACCAAGGGTCTCGCTCAAACCTTTCGGGCCGCCTGCAAGAAAATCCCAAGGCCGCTGCTACCGCCGCCGGCTGCCCGCCGAGAAGAGACGGCGAGCACCCGGAGGCTATCCGTCAAGGGAGCAGAGACACCTGCTTCAAGGCGGCTGCGCGCGCGACGTCGATTTCCTTGGCGAGCTTTTGCGCCATCGCATCGGCAAAAGAATTGAAGTCCTGGACGACCAGCAAGAAGGCGTTGGGTCCGCCGATCACATTCTGCCGATAGTAGAGCGGCAGGCCGCCGGGTGGCTGCGTGTGGGCGGAATAGCCCAAATTCGGCTTGTCGTTGATGATCGCCAGCCCGTTGATCGTCACCCCCTGAGCGATCGCTTGGTCGCGGGCCTCGGTGACGGCGCGGCCGGAATTGTTGGTGCCGTCGCCGGAGATGTCGATGATGCGCCGCTTCGCCTGCCATTTCGAACCGGCGAAATGCGCCATCGCGAAATCGATCGCGGCGCTTATCGAGGTGCGCCCCATGAACGAGCGCGGCGCGGCGAGGACCGTCGCGGATATGCTGCCAGCGTCCTCCTCGTCACGGATTTCGGCCCAATCGACGACGACCTGCTGGTCCTCGTCGCCGGACCATTCAATAAAACACACCCCAATCGCGGCCCCCGACCGGCCGCGAATGGCCGCGAGAACGCGCGGATCGGTTAGGGCCGCGGCGTAGCCCTTGCGTTGCAGATCGAATTCGGCGTCATCGATACTGCGGGAAACATCGGCTGCGAGGATCACCTCAAGATCGACGCCGGCGCCCCGCGATTCCCCGGTCAGGGAAAAGCAGACGAAAAACACGATCGCGACGAGGGCAGGTCTCATCGGACTTTCTCCCATCCGGCGTTTCAGGATAAGACGAGACCCGGTTGTCGCGAAAGGGGTTCGCAGGCTCTCCTTCGATTGTTATAATGTATCATAGGTGGGACGCCTTTATCGCCAGGGCTCTGGCGGATAATAACGGGGCGATAAGAGATCGAGATGGCGATGGGCCTCTCCGCGGGGGTTCGGATCGGGCGGGCATGGCGAGGACCGCGCAGGGCTGCCGCACTCGCCGGCATTCTTGCGATCCTGTTCCAGGCCATCTTGTTCGCCTGGCATCACCATCCGCCGCCTTTTCGTGCGCGGGCTGTTGCGGCCGCCAGCACCCTCACGGCGCCGACCGCGCCGATCATGCCGGCAGTGTCCGACGACGATTGCCCGATCTGCTTCACGCTCAGCCATCACGGCGCCGTCCCGGTCGAATTCTTCGCGGCAAAGCCACCCGAAGAGGCGTTGCTGCGTCAGGCCCGGATAGCAGCGGTCGACGCTCCTCTCGCACCGTATCTGCTCTTCCGATCCCGCGCGCCACCCCCGGCCTGAGACCCCCTCGACCCGACTGACCGCCGCAGCAGCGCTGCGGCGCGCCCAAACACGAAGAGGAATCCGATGGCCAACCCGATTTGCGCGGGGGCGCGGCGCGTGCCCCTGATTTTTTCCTGTGCCTTTACCACAGTGTTGACCACGGCTACCGCTAACGCGCAGCAACCACCGCCGCCCCCGCCGGAAGAGGGCCTGTCGCTCGATCTGGATGTCATCGCCAAGCAGCTTGATATTGCGCGCACCGAGATTCAGCCCAGCCTCGGCGCGACCGTCTTCGATTTCAGCCGGCAAGCGATCGAGACTCAGCCGCAGGGCGATAATCAGCCGTTAAACCGGCTCCTGCTGCAGGCTCCGGGGGTCGCGCAAGATTCGTTCGGCCAGCTCCATGTGCGCAACGACCACGCCAATCTTCAATTCCGTATCAACGGGGTTCAGCTGCCGGAGGGGATCAACGTCTTCGGACAATCGCTGCAGACTAGACTTGCCAATTCTGTGGCGCTGATCACGGGCAGCCTTCCCGCGCAATACGGGCTGCGCACCACCGGCATCATCGATATCCAGACCAAGACCGGGACCCTCGATCCGGGGGGCTCGGCGACGCTCTATGGCGGGCAGCAAGGCACGTTTCAGCCGAGCGCCGAATGGGGCGGCCGGGTTGGGCAGATCGATTATTACGCGACCGGCGAGTACCTGCGGAACAACGAGGGGATCGAGAACCCCGCCCCAACCTTCAACGCGATCCACGACAACTCCACTCAGCCAAAAGGGTTTGCCTATGTCTCCGGCATTATCGATCCGACGTCGCGGTTGACCGCCATTCTCGGTGCCTCGCGCAGCCAATACCAGATCCCGCAAGTCGCGGGTCAGACCCCGACCCTCGGGCTCACTGTAAACGGCGCCAGCGACTTCGCCTCGGCCTCCCTCAACGAGAACCAGCTGCAGATCAATAATTTCCAGATCCTCGCCTGGCAGAAGCATGTTGACGATATCGATTTCCAGATCGCGGGATTCAACCGATTCAGCAGCGTCTACTTCTCTCCGGGGGATCCCACGGGCGACCTTCTGTTCAACGGCATCGCCCAGACCGCGTACCGGCAGAACTGGGCGAGCGGCGTGCAGGGTGACGGCAGCTGGCGGGCTGCGCCCGAGCACACGGTGCGCAGCGGCTTTTACATCCAGCGAGAGCGCTCGCCGTTCAGCTCTACATCAAATGTTCTGCCTGTCGACCAGAACGGGGTTCAAACCACCAATCAGCCGCTCTCGATCTTCGATTCGGGCAGCAAGACCGGATGGATCTACAGCTATTACCTGCAGGACGAATGGAAGATAATTCCGTCCTTGACCCTAAATTTTGGCGCGCGTTACGACCAGTTCGCCGAGTTTGTCAGCGAGCGACAATTGAGCCCCCGTGCGAATTTGGTGTGGCAGCCGACCGAGGCGACAACATTTCATGCCGGCTATTCGCGCTATTTCACGCCGCCTCCCTTCGAGCTCATCGCCTCACCGACGATCGCGCTGTTTGCGAATACGACCGCCGCGCCGGCCGTCACGCTCGACTCAGTCGCCAAGGCGGAACGGTCGCATTACTTTGATGTCGGCGCCACGCAAATCATCCTGCCCGGGCTCAAAGCCGGCATCGATGGTTACTACAAGCTCGCCAGCGACCTGATCGACGAAGGGCAGTTCGGTGCGCCGATTCTCTTCACCCCGTTCAATTACCAGAAAGGATGGGTAAAAGGCGTCGAACTGACCCTAAGCTATGATATCGACAACTGGTCGTTTTACGGCAATTTCTCCGCGTCACAAGAGCTCGCAAAAAACATCATATCGAGCCAGTTCAACTTCTCTCCAGACGACTTAGCCTATATAGCGACTAATGCTATCCACACCGATCACGACCAGACCTACACATCATCGGCCGGCATCAAGTACAAAGTTCCTGTCTGGAATACCCTCTTTTCGGTCGACCTTACCGCCGCCAGCGGTCTCAGAACCACTCAAGTGGGCGGTCCACCGAACGGGGCCGCCCTGCCCGGCTATCAGCAGGTGAATTTCAGCATCGTCCAGCCCATCAATACCGGCCTCTACAAAGGGCTGGAGCTGCGCTTAGACATCATCAACCTGTTCGACGAGATCTACCAAATTCGCAGCGGCACCGGGCTCGGCGTCTTTGCGCCGCAATTCGGCCCTCGCCGCACTATCCTCGCGGGGGTGACGCAGCGGTTCTAGCGTGCCCCATTCCCGCCGCGGACCCGCCACATTCTTCCTGCTTGAAGCTCCGGTTTTTCGCGAAGTGAATTTCTGAGGCTGATCGTGACCGACACCGCCGCGACCCTTTCGATCGTCAAGCTGTTCATCAATGCCGACCCTGTGGTCAAGGGCGTGCTGCTGTTGCTGCTCGCCGCTTCGGTGTGGAGCTGGGCCGTGATCATCGACAAGCTCTGGCGGCTCGGCGCGGCGAGCCGAGCCGCGCGCGAGCACGAGGCGCGGGCCGCCGCGGCGCGCTCGCCGCAAGAGCTGTCCGAGACCGAGGGCCGCGGCGAGGCCCGCGATCCCGCCGGCCTCGTGATATCGGCAGGGCTCGCCGAGAGCGTTGCCGAGCCGCGGCCGCAGCCCGAGACGGCGGGCGAACGTCGCGAGCGGATCGAGCGCGCGATGCGGCTGACCCTCAACGCCGAGCTGCGGCGCCTCGAGCAGCGTCTGCCGTTTCTTGCGACCCTCGGCTCCGCCGCGCCGTTCATCGGTCTCTTCGGCACGGTCTGGGGCATCATGCGCAGCTTCGAGGGGATCGCGGCAGCGAACAGCACCAGCCTGGCGGTGGTGGCCCCGGGGATTGCCGAGGCCCTGTTCGCCACCGCGATGGGCCTCGCCGCGGCGATCCCGGCAGTCGTCGCCTATAATAAGATCACGGTCGACCTCGGCCGTTTTGCCGGGCGAATGCAAGGGCTGATCGGCCGCTCGGGCGGTCTGCTCGCACGCGCCGGTGGGCAGGCCTGAGGATGACGCTGTCATTGCCGCCCTCGGGCGAAGCCGGCGAGGACCGCTACGCGCCGCTCGCCGAGATCAATGTGACGCCGATGGTCGACGTCATGCTGGTGCTGCTCGTCATCTTCATGGTGACGGCCCCGCTGCTCACGGTAGGCGTGCCGCTCGATCTGCCGAAATCGCGGGCGATGACGCTCACCGAGCCGAAAAAACCGGTCATCATCAGCCTCAACCGCGACGGCGAGGTGTTCATCGGCGACGAACGGGTCAATGCCGACGACCTCGAGCCGCGCCTCGCCGCGCTTGCCGCGGAGGATCCGAGCCGCATCGTCTATGTCCGCAGCGATAAGACAAACACCTACGCGCAGCTGATGGACACATTGGGCCTGGTCAATCACGCGGGCTTCTCGAAGGTGTCTCTGGTCGCCGAGGCGGCCGGTCCGAAGTGAGCGGCATCAAGCTCCCCCTGGCGGTCTCCGCAGCGGGCCACGTGGTCTGTCTGGCGTTGCTGCTGCTGTTCCTGCACGACAAGGTTCCGCCGGTGCCGGAGCCGATCGCGAAGGGCGGGATCGAGGTGATTTTCGAACCGACGCCGCCAAAACCCGAGGCGGCCCCGACGCCGGCGATCGAGCCGGACACGCCCCCGCCGCCGGTCGAACCCACCCCACCTCCGCCGGAGCCGCAGCCGGAAGTGGTTCCACCTCCGCCCGAGCCGCCGGTTGTTGCGGCCGAGCCGCCACCGCCCGTTCCGCAGGCTCCCCC
>Ga0209040_10002601_pt1 | contig 14044 bp, 11 predicted proteins | sample BogFormECP12_OM3_FD_188240 | JGI IMG/M metagenome (GOLD analysis project Ga0209040, IMG submission 188240) | Bog forest soil microbial communities from Calvert Island, British Columbia, Canada - ECP12_OM3 (SPAdes) (version 2) | ecosystem: Environmental > Aquatic > Freshwater > Wetlands > Bog ...
GCGATGGAGGCCGGCACCCTTCAGTAACCTGGCCTCATCTCGGAGGAGCAGATATCGTGGCCGGCGCTTCCGCCCCGTTCACCGCAACCAGGTATTCCACGATCAGCGCCTGGTCCGCTTCGGGGATTGCAGCACCAAAGGCGTCGACCATTTTCTTGACCTCGTTTTGCCACACTGTTTTGGAGAAGCGCGGCTGCATCGAAACATAGCGTGCCGTATGGCAGGTCAGGCAGTCCTTGCGATAGGTCTCCACGTTCGGTCCTTCCGCTATCCCGGGCGGGTATTGCGGCAGCACAATACTGTGGACGGGGCTGGCGGCCTTCGCTGCCGGCTTCGATGCACTGGTTGTGGGCTGTTGCGAGTACACCCGGACGGAAACCGTCAGGCCCATTGCGGCGACGGCGACGACCAAAACGATTCCCCAGTTACTCATGGATCGCCTCACAGGACCACCACATCGAGCTGTTCGATTACGCCACGCTGATAGCCGCTGCGGTTCCATTGCGCGGCGCGTTGCGTTTCGCCGGCGGCATTGGTCGCGCGCACCATCAAGCGATACGACCCTATGGCCGGAGGCGTCCACCACGCTTGCCACCTGCGCCAAGAATACTTTCCCAGGTCCGTGCCGAGGGTTGCGTCGCTCCAGGTTTGGCCGCCATCCTGCGATACTTCCACGCGGCGAATCCCATTGCCCCCGTCGTTGGCGACCCCCGCCAATTCATAGCGCTGCCCTGCTCGCAGTTGCTCATCAGGCTCAGGCCGTACAAAGATCGAATGGACCGACATACGATTGATAGGAATCGTCAACGGTGAAAGATGCTGGTGATCTTCATTGGCATCTGCATTATCGGGAATGCGGTACGCCTTGTCCATCCAGAAGGTCTTCAGCGGCTGATCAAGCGCCTTGATGGACGACAGGGCTTTCACCCAGTAGGTGGCGTACCAGCCGGGAACGACGAGACGAATTGGGAATCCGTTCAGCATGGGTAGTGGTTCGCCGTTCATCTCGTAGGCGATGATCACGTCGCCGTCCCGGGCGTGGTCGATTTGTAACGACTTTTCAAAACGTGGTGTCTTCTCCAGCGGGGGACTGTCGAGTCCGTGCAGGCCCACTTGAACGGTTCCGGGAAGCACTTCTGCCGCATCCAGAACATCCTTTAATCGAGCGCCTCTCCAGCGAGCATTGCCCATGGCGCCGTTGGCCCACTGCCCACCTGGAACTCTCGGCTCGAACAAACCCCGGGAGTTGCCGGCACACTGGCACAATGCCACCTGCGTGACGGGCTCGAACTTTGATTGCAAATCATCCAGCGAAAGACTCAGGGGCTTCTTGACGTGACCGCCAACCTCCAGCCGGAAAGTCTGCAAGTCAACCGTGGTGGGAATTCCCGAGAGGTGCCAGCGCACGAAGAATGCGTCGTTAGGGGTGATATCGGTTCGGAAGTAGCGCAGCGGTGTTTCCAACTGAGGCGGCCGGTCGGTCAGCAGAATGAGTTCCGTCTTCTGCGGATATCGGGCCAGTTGGCGAGCGGCAGTTTCGGCAGGCTCAGTGGCAAAGCCCCGAGCCGATGAAAACTCAAAGGCGTACCCGAAGGTGCGGCTTGCTGCGGCAAATCCGCCGAGCGAAGCCAGCATCGACACGAATCGACGACGATCAAGAGGGCTCAAGTATCGGGTTGGCAGCGTTTCCATTGATTTCACCTCGGGAAAGCACGAGAGGGACAACGCCGCCATCCTTACACACGTCGGTGAAACAACGCAACGCCCAGCTATGAGAACCTATTGGTCCGTCCAGAATCGGGATCGTACTGGGCTCGCTAAGATTACGGTGCTCTGCGATCTGGAAAGCGCTACCTAGAGCTTCGCAATCGGTCAAAGGTCACAAGGGTCAGCTGCGTGGCGAGCGCGAATGCTGCGAGGTACGAGTCGGCCCAATGTTTTGCAACGGAGCGACTTGCCTGCGTCAATCGCACGAAACGGAGCCTCGATGCCGGACGGTTCGTCCAGAAAAGCTACCCGCTCGTCCTGAAGCCAGCGATCATATGCGTGCCAAGCTTCTGGCTCACCACTACTCCGGCTTGCTCATGTCGTGTTTTGAGGCGGCGGTAAAGACGGTCTGGGATCTCGACGGTGGTCTTCATGCCTCCCCCGTAGATGTGGCGGGTCAGGGTGGCCAGACCCGCAGGGTATAATCATTCGGTTTGCCTATGACTACCACTCAGACAGAATTGCGCCTGGCCAAGCGGATGTCGCGGCTGGGAACCGAAACCGCCTTCGAAGTGCTGGTGCGTGCCCGCGCTCTGGAGCGCCAGGGAAGGCACATCATTCACCTTGAGATCGGCGAGCCCGACATGGACACGCCCGTCAACGTTGTCGAAGCTGGAGTGGACGCTCTGCGCAAGGGCTTTACGCATTACGGCCCGGCGGCCGGGTTGCCGGAGTTGCGCGAGGCCATCGCGGCAGAGGTCGCCAGTTCGCGAGGCATCAAGGTCAGCGCCGATGAAGTCGTAGTCGTTCCCGGCGGCAAACCGATTATCTTCTTCACCATGCTCGCGCTGGTGGAAGAGGGAGACGAGGTCATCTATCCCAATCCCGGCTTCCCGATTTACGAGTCGATGATCAACTTCCTGAGCGCGAAAGCTGTTCCCATTCCACTGCGCGAGGAGCGCGATTTCCGCCTCGACGTGAACGAGCTGGCCAGTCTCATCACCGATCGCACCAAGCTCATCATCTTGAACTCGCCGCAGAATCCGACCGGAGGCGTCATCACCAAGAGCGATGTGGAAGACGTTGCCGCCGCCATTGGCGACCGCGACATCATGGTCTTGAGCGACGAAATCTACAGCCGCCTGCTCTTCGAAGGAGAGCCATATAGCATCGCGTCGATTGATGGCTTCAAGGATCGAACCATCATTTTGAGTGGCTTCTCGAAGACCTATTCGATGACCGGCTGGCGCCTGGGTTATGGCGTCATGCGGCCCGACCTTGCGGCACAATTCGCGCGCCTCGCGACTAACTCCACCTCCTGTACGGCCACCTTCACTCAGATAGCCGGCATCGAGGCGGTGCGCGGCGACCAGAGTGAGCCGGAGAAGATGCGGCAGGAGTTTCAGCGCCGCCGGGACGTGTTCGTAAGCGGCATCAATCAGATCAAAGGATTCTCCTGCCGGCTGCCCAAGGGCGCGTTTTACACCTTCCCCAATATCAAGCAGACGGGCTGGCCGTCGAAGAAGCTGGCCGACGCGCTGCTCGAGGACACCGGAGTAGCGGGGCTGTCTGGCACGGCGTTTGGCGCCTTCGGCGAGGGATACTTGCGCTTCAGTACCGCGAATTCCGTTGAGAACCTTCAGCAGGCATTGGACCGTATCGATCAGTGGACGAAGAAGCATTTGTAGATTCAGAGGGCCGGTGGATTGAAGGGGCACGGCTTCAGCCGTGCCGTTAACGCAAAGTTGTGGATACGGCTTTAGCCGCTGAGGGGCCTCGCGCTTGTCGCAAAACTCGAGTTCCCTCCGTGGCTGAAGCCCATTCTTTTGTTGGCGCATTGTGGCACGGCTGAAGCCGTGCCCCTTCAAGTCGGCTAGAGTAAGATTCCTTGCCAGGGTTGGTGTGGGCCTCGTTCTGGCGATATCAAGGACTTGCATGCCACAAAAAAAGTTCCGCATCTTTGCCACGGCTGACATCGGTGAGCCGGCATTCAATCGTCTGCGCGAACGCGGCTATGAGGTCGAGGTCTATCCCAAGCCGGAGCCGCCGCCGAAGAGCCTGATCGTCGAAAAAGTCCGCAGCGGAATTGACGGACTCATCACGACCTTGCGCGATCCTATCGACGCGGAGGTCTTCGAGGCGGGCAAGGTCACGCTGAAAGCTGTCGCCCAGTACGCGGTCGGATTCGACAACATCGATCGCGCCGCAGCGAACCGCAGCAAGATTCCCTTCACCAACACCGCGGACGTCCTTACTGAAGCCACGGCGGAGTTCGCGTTCTTCGCGCTGGCTGACCTGGCGCGCAAGCTATGGAGCGCGGAGCATCTAGTGCGCGAGAGCAAGTGGGGCTACTGGCATCCGTACCTGCCGTTTCTCGGCGATGAGGTGACCGGCAAAACCATTGGCATTCTCGGCACTGGACGCATCGGGCAGGCGATCATCAAGAAGTGCGTCGGCTTCGACATGAATATCCTGTGCTACGAAGCCATGGGGCCAAATGAAAAGCTGCTTCGCGACGTCCAGCAACAGATGGAGCTGCGTTACGGCAGTGGAATGCAGCGGGAGCGTACCTCGATCAAGTACGTCTCCATCGAGGAGGTCCTGAGCCAGAGCGACTTCGTGAGTATTCACGTGCCCCTGCTGCGCGAAGGCGAGAGCGACACACCAACCTATCACTTGATCAACGAGCGTACGCTGCGAAAGATGAAGCCCACCGCTTATCTGGTGAATACCTCGCGCGGGCCGGTGGTGGACGAAAAGGCTCTCGCCAAAGCTCTCAAGGAAAAATGGATTGCGGGCGCAGCGCTCGACGTGTACGAAGCCGAGCCGTTGCCGCCGGACTCGCCGCTACGCGATCCGGACATCGAGGACCGCTGCCGGCTGTATCCCCACTTCGCCAGCGCCGCCCGGATTACGCGGCTGTCGTTAGATCCTGCTCTCGGCATGGCCGGCCGCTGTGTGCAAGGCCTGATCGATGTGCTGGAACAAAACTACGGTGGCGACATAACCAAGATGCCGTACGTGGTAAACAAGGAAGCGTTCGGGTAGTTTTCACTGCCACGGCAGCACGAACAACGCGTCGCGCAGGGAATCAATCAGGGCATGCGTGAAGCCCGGGACGAACAAATTGCCGCTCCGCCTCCAGAAGATGGAAAAGGGTACGCCGATAGCGCAATGCACAATCAGTAACTGCGCGATCACGAGAGGCAACGGCGCCTGCCCAAGTCCTATCGGTAGGTGCCACAGTCCCCAGAGCGCAGACACGAACAAGGCAGTCGCAAAACCGCGGGGTTCACCGGGATGATGCAGGTGCGAGTCGAAAGCGCCGCGGAAAGACACCTCCTCCAGAAGAAACGTAATCGGCACGTTGAGGAGCAAGGCAGTAATGCCAATAGATAGCCGCTCCGCCAGCGTGCGATGCGCCATGCCGACTGTAACTGCGCCACCCACGATGAACGTATTGCCTATACCGCCTGCGATCACCAGACACAAAAGGAATAGCCTCCTGGTTTCGCGATGGAAGTTGCGCAGCGCGTAAGCCGCCGGGAGTGCCCCGGCCACCGCACAAAGGTAGGCAGCGGCCTTTGCCGGATAAGGGCCCGAGCGCAAGTAAGTTACGAGGTGATAGCACGGATACGCGGCTAACAGCCCGGCGATCAGCCACCCGGCGGCGTCCAGGCGGAAGGGCGGCGCATCCCTCAGCCACAGCGCTCGCAAGGGCTCGCGCCGCAATCCCCACTGAAACGCGGCCGTGATTGGGATTCCAAGCAATAGATAGGAATAAGCACTGAGGTGAAGGGTGATTCCAAGGGCAATCCAGAGCGAAACTACCACAGTAATCTCAATCGCGCGGCGTAACTGGCTTGTTTGTGGGGTTCCTGTGGTCGCGCTCACGATTGTGCTCCTGTTGGATCCGCGCTGCTCTTACTTTCCCACCATCGCCGCCACCAGCGAGTGGAAGATCTTCGCGCCATCGGTCATGCCGAGTTCCGGCACGGCAGCACGCTCGGGATGCGGCATCATGCCCAGGACATTGCGTCCTTGGCTGCAGATTCCGGCGATGTTCTCGATTGATCCGTTGGGATTGGCTTCCTGAGTGACTTCTCCGCTCGGCGTCGTGTAGCGGAAGATGATGCGGTCCTGGTCCTTCAACTCGGCCAAAGTGGACTCGTCGCAAAAGTAATTTCCTTCCATGTGGCCGATCGGGATCTCCAGCACTTCGCCTTTGGTGAGCTGTTGCGTGAAGGGTGTGTTGGTGCTCTCGACGCGAATATGCACAGGCTTGCAGACATACTTCAATCCAGCATTGCGCATGAGCGCACCGGGGAGCAATCCGGCTTCGCACAGGATCTGGAAACCGTTGCAGATGCCGAGCACGAGCCCGCCATCGGCGGCGAACTTGCGCACCGAATCCATCACCGGAGAGAACTTTGCGATAGCGCCCGTCCGCAGGTAGTCTCCGTAGGCGAAGCCGCCGGGAACGATGATGGCGTCGCAGCCTTGGAGGTCGGTGGAATCATGCCAGAGGAATGTGACCGGCTGACGTGCCACTTCCGAAATGGCCCAATACGCATCATGGTCGCAATTGGAACCAGGGAAGATGATGACGCCGAATTTCATTGCGGTAGATTTCCTGTGGGAAGCTAAAATGTAGTACAGGAGCCTTGGTAACTGCGCGTTTAGAGCTTCAGACGTTCCTCGATCCGCACCAGATGGTTGTCGATGTCCACTACTTTGCCGGTAAGCGCGTCAAACGACAGGAAGCGTGCATTCACTTCGGAGCGGAACTGAATTAGCTCACTGCACAGGTCGCGGATGCCGGTATTCTGATGATAGAGGCCGATGATGAACACTACGAGCAGCAAACACAGCGCGGTGAAGAACTGAGCGTTGCTCATGCTTCATTGTACCTCTCGCTTTGGCAGCTTGCACCCCCGTGACCTTCGCTATGCGAGGCCATTCTGGATGGGTAGTGTCGCGTCCCGGCTGCTAAAGGGAACATCAAAATAGTCGTGCAATTTTCCCGTCACATCAATATCACCGGAGGAGCGCTGCGGCGATGGTTTATCGCGCAATGTTGTGACTCGGCGGCGGTGGGCGCGCTGTGGTGGCTGGGGCTTGATTATCTGCATGTGCCGTGGGCGCCGTTCTGGGCAATTCTTGCGGCGCTGCTGCAATTCATTCCGCATTTTGGGCCAGTGATGGCGGTCATGGGACCGGCGCTGGTCGCCCTGTTCGCCAGCGGCTTCGAGCAATTCCTGTACGTCATCATTCTCTACGGAACGATCGTCGTCGTGGATGGGCTGCTGTTGCAGCCAGTGATAATGCGCCGCACTGCGCGGGTCCCCATCTGGGCGTCGATGATCGTTCCCATTCTGCTCAGTATCGTCTTCGGCTTCTGGGGATTGCTGCTGGCTGCGCCCTTGCTCGCCGTGATCTTTGCGTACCGAGCGCAGGGGAAACGAGCCGAATCGTCGATCCCGCGGCAAACTCCTCCCGGCCAGGCGATCACCGGCGGACGACTGATCTCGCCGGGAACGCCGAACGGGCATATTCCGCCCCAGGACTGAAGACTAGTCGCGGATGACGCGGATCGCGCGGATGGGTCTCAATTTCGAACAACCGAAAATGAGAAGTCCACCAGATCTGCCGTTGAGTTTTTGCCTTGTTTTCCACATCATCCTCAGCCTGCCATCATCGCATCTAGCGCATAGAATAGAAGCAACACGTGAGGGCTCGGGCTCCGAATGTCTCAACCGCAATTCGTCCATCTCCATCTGCACACCGACTACTCCCTGCTCGACGGCGCCTGCAATATCGAACGACTGGTCGGCCGCGTCAAGGAACTTGACATGCCGGCCGTGGCCGTGACCGACCACGGCAACATCTTTGGAGCTGTGGCTTTCCACAATGCGGCCAAGGAAGCAGGCGTGAAGCCGATCCTGGGATGCGAGCTTTACATCTGCAAGAAGGAAGACCATCGGGCGGCGCCGGAGGGTGACAGCTACAACCACCTTGTCGTGCTGGCCGAAAACGACGAAGGCTATCGCAATCTGGTCAAGATTGTTTCTGAGGCGTCGCTGCATGGCTTTTACTACAAGCCGCGCGTGAGCAAGCGGTTGCTGGCCGAGCATGCGAAGGGACTGATCGGTCTGTCCGCGTGTCTCAAAGGCGAAGTTGCCGAAAGCTTGACGGAAGGGAAGTACGACGCCGCGCGTGAGGCCGCCACGGCCTTCAATGACATTTTCGGCAAGGGAAATTTCTATCTCGAAATCCAAGACCAGGGAATTCCAGAGGAGAAGCGCATTCAGCCCAACCTGCTCAAGCTGGAGAAGGAACTCGGCATTCCGCTGGTGGCAACTAACGACAGCCATTATCTGTGCGAAGACGACTCGCACGCCCAGGACGTAATGGTCTGCATTCAGACCGGCAAGTCGATCCACGATACCCAGCGGCTCAAGTTTCATGGCAACCAGTTCTACGTGAAGAGCGCCGCCGAAATGGCGAAGGTGTTTCTGGGACACGAGCACGTGCTGGAACGCACGCTCGAGATCGCCGAGCGCTGCAATGTCCGCCTGGAGAAGGTGCACGATCCCTTCCCGCAGTTCGAAGTCCCAGCCGGATATTCGCTGCCCGATTACTTTGAGCACATCGCACGCGAAGGCTATGGCAAGCGGCTCGACATACTGCGTGAGATGCAAGCCAAGGGCCGCCTGAAGCACTCTCTGGCGGAGTACGAACAGCGCCTGGCGCACGAGATCGACATCATTCGGCAGATGCATTATCCCGGATACTTCCTAATTGTCTGGGACTTCATCCGTTACGCGAAGGAGAGAAACATTCCGGTTGGCCCGGGCCGCGGATCGGCTGCCGGGGCGCTGGTGGCGTACGCGCTAGGCATCACCGACATTGACCCGTTGCAAAATGAGCTGCTGTTCGAGCGCTTCCTGAATCCTGAACGCATCAGCCTGCCTGACATTGACATCGATTTCTGCATGAACCGCCGCAGCGAGGTCATCGATTACGTGACCGAGAAGTATGGCCGCGATCAGGTGGCCCAGATCATCACCTTCGGCACCATGGCTGCCAAGGCCGCGATCAAAGATTCCGGCCGTGCGATGGAAATCCCGTACGCCGATGTGGACCGCATCGCCAAGATGGTGCCCAACACCCTCAACATCACCATCGACCAGGCGCTGAAGGATTCGCCGCCGCTTGCCACTGCTTACGAGAATGAGCCGCAAACAAAGGAATTGATCGACACCGCCAAGAGGCTCGAAGGCCTGGTGCGCAACTCGGGCGTACATGCTGCCGGCGTGGTCATCGCGCCGCAGCCGCTCACGGATCTCGTACCGCTGCACCGCACCAAGAACGACGAAATCGTTACCGCCTATGACATGAAGGCGGTCGAGAAGTTGGGCCTGCTGAAGATGGACTTCCTCGGGCTCACCACGCTTACCATCATTGACGACGCCCTGCGGCTGATTGAACAGACGCGGGGAGAGCGACTCGATCTGCAGAAGCTGGAGCTTGACGACAAGGTGACGTATGAGAAGGTCTTCCACACCGGTTTGACCTCGGGCGTCTTCCAGTTTGAATCGCACGGCATGCGCGACGTGTTACGGCGCTACAAACCGACCTGCGTCGGAGACCTTACGGCCTTGAACTCGCTCTATCGGCCGGGGCCGATCCAGGGTGGCATGATCGAAGACTTCATCGAGCGCAAATGGGGACGCAAGAAGATCGAATACGAACTGCCCGAGCTCGAACCACATCTGAAGGAAACTTTCGGGGTGATCGTGTATCAGGAGCAGGTAATGCAGATCGCCAATCGCCTGGCTGGTTACTCGCTGGGTGAAGCCGATCTGCTGCGCCGCGCCATGGGCAAGAAGGACCCCGAGGCCATGGCCAAGCAGCGCGAGCGTTTCGTTCGCGGGGCAGTCGAGCGCGGGTATCCGCCGAAGAAGGTCGAGAAGCTCTTTGACCTGATGGAGCAGTTCGCGGGTTATGGCTTCAACAAATCGCATTCGGCGGCGTATGCGCTGCTCGCCTACCAGACGGCATTTCTCAAGACACACTATCCGGTGGAATTCATGGCGGCGTTGTTGACGTCGGTTTCCGGCACCACCGACGACGTGGTGAAGTACATCAACGAGTGCCGCGAGATGGGCATCGCCGTTGAGCCGCCGGACATCAACGTGAGCGATGCATACTTCACGCCGCACGGAGAGGCGATTCGCTTCGGTCTGGCTGCCGTGAAGAATGTTGGCCACAACGCCATCGAGTCCATCGTGGCGGCGCGAAAAGCTGTCGGCCAGTTCACATCGATATTTCAGTTCTGCGAGAAAGTTGATCTGCACCTGCTCAACAAGCGGGTAATCGAGTCGCTCATCAAGAGCGGCGCCATGGATTCGCTGGGTCGCCGCGCGCAACTGATGGCCGTGGCCGACAGTGCGATGGAGCACGCCGCTAAAACTCAGAAGGACGCTGCGCTGGGACAGCACGGGCTGTTTGGCGTTTTCCAGCAAGACGATGTGACGACTCACGAGAAGCCATTGCCCAACACTCCCGACTGGGACGAGCACGAGCGGCTGGCGCATGAGAAAGAAATCCTTGGCTTCTTTATTACCGGGCATCCGCTGGAGAAGTATCGCGAGAAGCTGCTGGACTTCAGCGCTCTCACCACTGACGAAGTCGCCGGCCTGAAGTCTTCCACCGGCCGAGACGAAATCCTGATCGGCGGTGTGCTCAGGAACATCCGCGTGGCCAAGTCGAAGCGGGGCGATCTCTACGCGCAAGGGCAGCTCGAGGACATGAACGGCTCGGTGGATATCCTCTGCTTCGCCGACGCCTACCGGCGGCTCGCCGACAAGTTGCGGCTTACGGTTCCGGTGCTGGTAAAAGGCGGGGTGCGGGTGGAAGACGGTTCGAACTCCAAGATCATGATCGGCGACATCACTCCGCTGGAGGAGGCCAAGCCGAAATTGCCGAATCACCTGCGCATCAAGGTCCCGCTGGAAAACGTTTCGCCCGCCGCGATTGACGCGCTTCATGCGCTCTGCCAGGAGCGCAGGGGAGAGGCCCGGGTGCTTTTCGACCTCGAGCGCAAAGGCGACTTCACCGTGGTGATGGAGGCGGAAGGCTATAATGTGTTGCCGGATCGGGCGTTCATCCATCGCGTGGAAGAGTTGTGCGGGCGAGGCAGCGTGCGAGTAGTGGATTGACCGAGCCCACGGAAGCCGAAGCTGCCAGACGCGACTCGGAGTTGCGCTCAGCAGTCCTTCCGGCGCTTGATCACTGGATCTCCGCGGTGGAAGCCGTGTGCCGCGAGTCCAAGCGGCGAAACGACATCCCTATGGAAGCTGGCCCCAAGTTACAAGACGAGCTGGAACGAATCGAGAAGCAGATCGAGCAATTGCAAAGCGCTGCGGGAGACAACCAGGACGCGCAGCGTCAGTTGCAGGCAGCGCAGGAACGCATTGGCGCTCTGAAGCGCCAGATGTCCGGGCAATTGACCGCTTGGGAGCGCGCGGAGCTGGCGCGGCATCCCATGCGTCCCTATCCCCTGGACTACATCGAGCGCATCTTCCCTGACTTCAGCGAAATTCACGGTGATCGCGGCTTCGCCGATGATCCCGCGATGGTTTGTGGCATGGCCCGCTTCCGAGGCCGGGAAGTAGCTATTGTAGCCACGCAAAAGGGCCGCGACACCAAGCAGCGCCTGTATCGCAATTTCGGCCAGCCGAATCCGGAGGGCTATCGCAAAGCGCTACGCATGATGAAGTTTGCCGAGAAGTGGCGGCGCCCGCTGATTGCGCTGGTGGATGTGCAAGGCGCAGCTCCTGGACTGGGCGCTGAAGAGCGTGGCCAGGCGGAAGCGATTGCACGCAACCTGCGCGAGATGGCGCGCCTGAAAGTGCCTTACATCGCGGTCATCACCGGCGAAGGCGGCAGCGGCGGGGCCCTGGGCATCGCCGTTGCCGACCGCGTGCTCATGATGGAGGATAGCTTCTATTCCGTCATTTCGCCCGAAGGCTGCGCCGCCATCATGTGGCGCGATTCCGGCAAAAAGGAGCTGGCGGCACAGGCGATGCGCATCACGGCCAAGGACAACCTGGAGCTCGGGCTATGCGATGCAGTGGTCCCCGAGCCCCCCGGTGGAGCGCATAACGATTACGACGCGGCTGCGAACTTCCTTGCTGACGCTCTGGAGAAACATCTCAGCGAGTTGGAGAAGACGCCGATCCCGGAGCTGCTCGACGCGCGCTACGACAAATTCCGCAACATCGCGCGGTACTTCGAGACGGTGGAAACGCGCGCGGGTGCGCCGGCGTAATGTGCCGATTGCTTCCGCGGCGTCCCAGTAAGCGGCTGTGCCTACGACATACCAACGTGGGAGCGGACAAGCAGCAAGGACTGGTCGTCGGTTGCGCGACCGTGACGATTGGCGGCATCCAAAATCCCCTGGAAGATGGCACTGACCGGAGCGCCAGCTTGCGCCGACATAACGGCCTTTACGCCCGCCAAAGCGAACTCTTGCCCCCTGGAGTCCTCGACCTCAAGCAGGCCATCCGTAAATAGCAGGAAAAGGTCATCGGGAGCGCACTCGACTGAGCCGGTCACAAACTGTTGCCCGTCAAACATGCCCAGTGGCAGGTTGGAGCATGTTACTTCGGAGATCTCCTTGGTGTTGGCATGGTAGTGCAGGATGGCGGGGTGTCCAGCCAGAGAATACTGCAGCCGTTTGTGGTTGCAAGCCAGATATGCAAACGTAACGAACATTTCCGGCTTCGTGAGGGGGTAGAGAACGGAGTTCAGACTTTCCAGCAACCCGACGCTGTCGCCGGACGAGAGTCGCATACGGGCAGCGCTCTTAACCATGCCCATGACAACACCGGGCGCGACGCCGTGCCCGGAAACATCGGCCACATATGCGGTCCAGCTGCCCTTCTCCTGAACCACGTCAATCAGGTCCCCGCCTACCTCGCTGCTGGGCAACGAGCCTCCGTAAAACTGGAAATCGCCGATCGTTGTATCAATCGCAGGAACAAGCAGGCGGTGGATCTCCGCGGCCAACTCCATCTCTGCATAGACACGAAAATAGCGGCGCCCTTCGGTGATGGAAACGTATAGAAAACATATATAGCCCAGGGTTACGGCAATCATGATGGCGACGGCGCCGAATGTCAGCCGTTCGTGCGTGAGCGTGATCCCCGCAGCGTCCATTTGCACCGGTAGCGGCGGTGTAGGTAGCCAGTGGTAGAGCAGATTCATCACTACGTTCTGCACAAAGAAGATGACTATCATCACTTTCCAGCTCTTCCCGCGAAGCACCGATCCGACAGAGGCGTACAAGACAGCAAATCCACCGATCATCAGCACGGACAGCAACAGGAGCAGCGCGGGTTGACGCGCCATGTCCTTGACGTACAAGGCAAAAGGCACAGTGCTGAAGGTGAAGAAGACTCCCAGTAGAAAAACGACGCGGGTGGCGGAGGGGACAGTTCTCCAGTTCCATGTAGTTGTGCTCATAAGGGTTGTCCGGATTCCGGGGAATCCTACTACACTACTGCAATCGGCGATAAACCGCGCGTGATCTTTGAGCGAAGAGCCAGTTCCTCAGCAGCGAAACCTGCCCTATAATGAAAGTTACGTTAATCGTTGTAAGGGGTTTGGATGGCCACAACTGAAATTGCAGTACATGGTGCCGAGCGCGACGCTGTGCGGGAACCTGTCGTCAACAACTTCAGCATACAAGTTGCAACTGTAAACGGCTCGGGGTCGCAGAGCGCCAACACCGTGCTGCTGCGCACCATCTTCCAGATGGGCGTTCCCGTCTCCGGCAAGAACATGTTCCCCTCGAACATCGCCGGGCTGCCCACCTGGTACACGATTCGCGCCAGCAAGAAAGGCTACATCGCACGCAAGAAGGAAATTGATTTCCTGGTGGCTATGAACCCGGAAACCGCGAAGGAAGATGTGATGTCGCTGGCCTCGGGCGCCGCCGTCTTGTATGACGAGCCGCTGAAGCTGAACGAACTCCGCTCGGACCTGACGTTTTACGCGGTACCCTACGACAAGATCTGCGCTGCGGTCTGCCCTGAAGCCAAGCTACGCAAGTTGGTCAAGAACATGATTTACGTCGGCGTGGTGGCGCAACTGCTCAAGCTCGACATGACCGAAGTCGAGAAGGCGCTGCGGAAGCAGTTCGCCAAGAAGGTCAAGGCGGCCGATCTCAACTGGAATGCCGCGAAGGCCGGTTACGACTATGCCGCATCGTCGTTGACCAAGGCTGACCCGTTCACCGTCGAGCGCATGAACAAGACCGCGGGCATGA
>Ga0209040_10002602_pt1 | contig 14039 bp, 13 predicted proteins | sample BogFormECP12_OM3_FD_188240 | JGI IMG/M metagenome (GOLD analysis project Ga0209040, IMG submission 188240) | Bog forest soil microbial communities from Calvert Island, British Columbia, Canada - ECP12_OM3 (SPAdes) (version 2) | ecosystem: Environmental > Aquatic > Freshwater > Wetlands > Bog ...
CTTGCAACGGCACAGCTAAAGCTGTGCCCTTTCAAAACGCTGTTGAAACGACTTTTTCAGCGGCCTCTTGAGCCGTGCCCCTGCAAAAGCTCGCACAAAGATCTACTCTTCCGCCGAGGACTCAGACATCACATCCGCGCCGTGCGGGCTGACGCTTACCGTGAACTTCTCGCCCGCCTTGGGAAGGAACGTCACCCGCGGCGGTTGCCGGTCCCAGTGAGGCGCGGCGCAGTCAGAGTCGGGCAAGCCGCCACCACTCGGCTTCCCCATTTCCTTGCGATACAGCGGTTTCTTGACTCCGATCTCAGCGACAACGGTAAGCAGACGCTCGGCATTGCTGGTCAGCCCGCAGTAGGCCGCATAGTCGCGATACCAGCTCACCTCGGAGTAGAACGGATCGAAGTCGGGAAGCTTGAGCGGCGTCACTTTTCCCGAACTACGGTTCACCAGTAGCCATCCGCCGAGCTGCCAAACCCACTTGGGCGATTTATGGGGATCGTCGGGCAGGGCATCGTTGATGCGAAAAGCCCGGCGCACTACAAACTCGTGGTCGGTGACATCGTGCGGCTTGCCGATTGTGAACTCTTTTAGCTTGGTATCAACGTACAGCGCGCGCACCGTGAGGTCGATCGTCTTGTCCTCCGCCGGACCGGCAAATAGCTTGACCGATTGTGCGCTGCCGAACCCCACAACGTGGGGCTTGGAAGCTGCGCTGAGGATGCCAGCGAACAGCAGGACCACGAAAACACGAAGTGTACGCATCATTAAGAGAAGGCTAGTCCTGATAAGCGTAAGCTGCAATCCCCAAAAGGAGGAAGACCGCACCGCCCAACTTGGCAACTGTCATACAATGATCGGACGGCAATCCATTTGAAGTACAGCTTCATTATTCCGGCGTACAACGAGAGCGAGCGGCTTCGTGTTTCGTTGCCCAAAGTGCTGGACTATATCCACCAGCGGCGCCTTCAAGCGGAAGTCATCGTAGTGAACGACGGCTCTACAGACAACACTGCCGAGGTCGTTCGCCAGTTTGCCGCTCAGAACCCTGAGATACATCTGCTGGAGAACCCGGGGAACCGCGGTAAAGGTTACAGCGTCCGCAACGGTATTATGCACGGCACCGGCGACGTGCTGTTGTTCACCGATGCCGATTTGTCATCGCCCATCTACGAAGCAGACAAGCTGTTCAACGCGATCGCTGAGGGCGCTGACATTGCCATCGGCTCGCGGTGGTTGCAGGCGGAACTGCAAACCGAACGCCAGCCCTTACATCGGCAGGTGTACGGACGGCTGTTCAACTTCGGGCTGAGGATCGTGCTGGGGCTCACCTATCGCGACACGCAGTGCGGCTTCAAAGCGTTTACGCGCAAGGCGGCTCAGACGGTCTTTTCGCGGCAGCGCGTCGAGCGCTGGGGCTTCGATCCAGAGTTGCTGTTTCTGGCCAACAAGTTAGGACTGCGCACGGTCGAGGTCGCGGTGGAATGGGCCCACGATCACGCCTCTCGCATCAACCCTCTCCGTGACGGGCTCAACATGGGCGTGGAAATCCTGGCGGTGCGGTGGAACGACATCCGGGGACGCTACGGGGAGCCCCCGAACAGCCCTGAAGAGCACGGGATCGAGACGGGCAAGCCAGTCCGGACGGCAAAATAAACCCGGCCCTATTCGAATTCCTTGACTGTTCAGATGGGCCATGATCCTCGGCCAGCATAGAAAACGCAGAAAATTTGTAGCCTTCTTTCGACAGGTGCATCTCTTTTGGGGTGCCGATTCGGCCAGCCAATGGGCGGGCCACTTTTTTCGGTTCGTGAATTCCAGGGCAACGCTGCTAGAATTTCGCAGCTCAAAATCGATTGTACTTGCTTATGAATAGTGCAAGCGCATCTCGAGAGGTATCGGCAGTCCCGGTGGAATCCGGGGAAATGTCTTTGCTGGAGAAGTATCTGGCAGTACGCCAGACTTCGGTGCAGCTCTGTAGTCCGCTGACCATTGAGGACCATAGCCTGCAGCCCATGCCCGATGCCAGCCCGGCGAAGTGGCATCTGGCGCATACTACGTGGTTCTTTGAGACCTTTATCCTCTCCCAATACTCGGAGGATTACCGGCCTTTCCAGGGAGAGTTCCGAAATCTGTTCAATTCGTACTACAACGCCGTGGGCGATCGTCCCTTACGTGCGCTGCGGCACACTTTATCTCGGCCCGGATTGGACGAGGTGCATGCGTACCGCGACTACGTTGACGAAGCCATGATGCGCCTCTTGTCCTTTGAGCCCGAACCGAAGGCAATTGAGTTAGTGACGCTTGGCCTCAACCATGAGCAGCAGCATCAGGAATTGATTGTCACCGACGTCAAGAACGGACTCTGGACGAACCCGCTTCGGCCGGCATATCGCATCGCTGCAGAAGACCACGAACCAGCGACTGCTCACGCGGCCGCTGCCCCGCTGGAGTGGCGCAAGTTAGGCGGAGGGATCTACAGCGTTGGGGCTGAGGGCGCTGGCTTTAAGTTCGACAACGAAGGCCCACGGCACGAGGTCTTCCTGGAACCGTTCCGGCTCGCCTCCCGTCTGACTACCAACGCCGAGTATCTGGAGTTCATGCGCGCGGGGGCCTATAGCAAAGCGGAGCTGTGGCTTTCCGATGGATGGGACACGGTTCGCAACAATCAGTGGAGCGCTCCTCTGTATTGGGAGCAGCGCGACGGGGAATGGTGGCACTACACCCTCGAAGGCATGCAACCATTGCCCATGAACGAGCCGGTCTGCCACGTCAGCTATTACGAAGCCGAAGCGTTTGCCCGCTGGGCTGGGGCGCGGCTGGCTACCGAGTTCGAGTGGGAGATCGGGGCTCTGTCATGCGCCGTCGCAGGCAATCTGTTGGAGACGGGCGCGCTGCACCCGCGTGCCGCCCAAGCGGACGAGCCGCGGGCGCAGATGTTCGGTGATGTATGGGAGTGGACGGCCAGTGCCTATCTTCCCTACCCCAACTTCAAGCCGGCGGGGGGCGCAGTTGGCGAATACAACGGCAAGTTCATGTGCAACCAGATGGTGCTACGCGGCGGTTCGTGCGCAACGCCGCAATCGCACATCCGGGCCACGTACCGCAACTTCTTCCCGCCCCATGCGCGCTGGCAATTCATGGGCGTCCGGTTAGCCAATGGCGACTAGCAAGCAACTGCAGTTCCTGGCCACAGATGCGGTGGCCCTTGCGGTGCACGATGGGTTGAGCGCCACGCCGAAGCGCTTACCTTCCTGGTTGCTTTACGACGAGATTGGCTCTGAGCTGTTCGAGCAGATCACGGAACTGCCGGAGTATTACCTGACGCGCACCGAGCGTTCCATCCTGGAAATGTACGCGCCCGACATTCTGGAGCGGGCGGGAGCATCGCTAACGTTGGTGGAGCTTGGCGCCGGCACTGCAACCAAGACCTGCGTCCTGATCGAAGAGCTGCTGCAGCGGCAGAGCCGCACCTTGTTTTATCCCATCGATGTGTCGCCTTCTGCACTGGATACGGCCATGCGGCAGCTTGGCCGTCAGTTCCCCAGCTTGCGAGTAAATCCCATCGTCGCCGACTACACCGGCGGCGTTCCGGCGTTGAGCCGCATCAGCGGGCGCAAGCTGGTGCTGTACATCGGTTCCAGTATCGGGAACTTCGAGCCGACGGACGCGATACGCATGCTGCGCCGCATTCGGCAGACGCTACGCGCCGGGGATGCGCTGCTGCTGGGCGCAGATTTCGCCAAGAGTTCGAAGATACTTCTGCCTGCCTACAATGACTCGCAGGGCGTCACCGCGAGCTTTAGCAAGAACATCCTGGCGCGCTTGAATCGCGAACTGGAAGCAGACTTCGACCTGGATCGATTTCGACATATCGCGCTGTGGAACCGCCGGAATTCCCGCATGGAGATCTACCTCGAAAGTACAGCCGCGCAAAGCGTCTTCGTGCCGGCGCTCGCTATGGACTTGTTCTTCGAAGCTGGAGAACGCATTCACACCGAGAACAGCTACAAGTACACCGATGAGATGATCGAAGCCATCCTCCGCCAAAGCGGCTTCACTCTGGAACAGACCTGGTGTGACCGCAAGAAGTGGTTCGGGGTGCACCTGGCCCGCGTGTAGAGCGCTGCGAGCGGGCGAGCGTGGACGGCTGCAACATCTGGGAAACTTCCATGGACACGCTGCGAGTACTGATCACGCGCGAACAGATCGCGGCGAAAGTCGCGCAGTTGGGCGAGCGCATCACCTCCGATTTCGCCGGAGAGTCAATTGTGCTGGTCGGTGTGCTCAAGGGGGCGACCATCTTCCTGGCCGATCTCGCCCGGCAGATCAAACTCGACGCCACCTTCGACTTCATCGCGGTATCCAGCTATGGCAGCGGCAAGCAGCAAAGCGGCGAGGTGCGGATGATAAAAGACATGGACCGTTCGGTCGAAGGCCGGAACATTATTCTGGTGGAAGACATTCTCGATACCGGCCTAACGCTCACTTATTTGAAGAACGTGTTGCAGGCCCACAGGCCCAGGTCGCTGAGAGTCGCTGCTCTGCTTGACAAAATATCGCGACGCACGGAGCCTGTCCATGGAGACTACGTCGGTTTTGCCATCCCCGACGAATTTGTCGTGGGATACGGACTTGACTCTGCCGAGCGTTATCGTAATCTTTCGGATATTTGTGTTCTGGAATCCGGTTCCGAGACGCGATAGAATCTGTTCTGCGCCATGTCTGTGAACTCTTCTGTAATCGCCGGACTACCGGCCAGTCTGGTGAGCGATTGGCACAGTGCGGCCAGCCTCATTGACCACACACTCCTGAAGCCCGATGCCGCCCGCAACGAAGTGGCGGTTTTATGTGACGAAGCCGTGCGCTACGGTTTCCACGCCGTCATGGTGAATCCGACGAACGTGAGTTTCGCCGCAGCACTCTTGCGAGGAACGCCGGTCCGAGTCGGCACGGTCGTTGGGTTTCCCCTCGGCGCTAACCTCACGGTCAGCAAACTCGCCGAAGCGGAAGCCGTGCTGCGTAACGGAGCGCAGGAAATCGATGCCGTCCTCAACATCGCCGCACTGAAGGCGCGCGACCGGGTCCTGGTGCAGACTGAGATGCGCAGCCTGACGCAACGGGCGCACGACCGCGGAGCACTGCTCAAGGTCATCTTTGAAACCGCGCTGCTCACGCAGGAAGAAAAGATCCTCGCGTGCGCACTGGCGGCGGAATCTGGGGTGGATTTCGTAAAGACTTCTACTGGCTTCACGGCGTCGGGTGCGACCGCCGCCGATGTGGTATTGATGCGCGGAGTGGTCGGACTGAACATTGGCGTGAAGGCTGCCGGCGGCATTCGAACCGCGGCCCAGTTCATGGACATGGTCGATGCCGGAGCCAACCGCATCGGCGCCAGCGCCAGCGTCGAGATCGTGCGGGAAATGGGCGCTCCCGCGGATCTGCAACCCTGACAACCGATCTTGCCCCCTGACCATTTCAGGACACAGCCGCCTTACGAAGATCCCCATGGATGTCAACGTGCATCCCTTCAAAGAAATGCCGGTCACCCCAGTCAAGGCTGAAATAGAAGGCCGCAAGCGGGCGATCGTGCGCAGCAGCGAGTTCCTCGGGGGTCCAATCAGGGTTCTCACCGGCCCTGACGACCGTGGCCTTACAGTTACAGCACGGGGGATGCATAAACCACCTCTTAGCGGTATCTATCGGCAGAAAATTCTCTGGGTCCAATTGGGTCCAAGACTTCAGCCGCAAACGGCGAGCCTACCTGTTTTTGCCCAGTTCGTTCTATCCCCTAGAGCAATTTTGTAATTGGTGTATCCGGCAAGCTCTGGTAGTGCGGGCCTTCAGAGACTGTGTCGCAACCTGTGCCGCCGCTGCGCGGCTCGATTATTTTCCCACTTGACCGCGGGCTTACGCCCGCGGCTAACCAATGCCGCCGCTATGCGGCTGCTGCGACCGGATTTTGATCGTTTTGTTCCACCGCCAAAATTCATTTCCGGTCGCGGCACAGTCTCTTCAGGCCCGCGTTTGCGAAGGCGCCGTTGGTTTGCTTCCGCCGCTGAGGTCTGCGACCTCAGCGGCGGAAGCCGTTCTCTTTGGCGGCCGGTGGACGCGGCGCTACCCGAGCCTCGCGGATACAGTAACTCTGAAACCGCTCTAACCACAATCCCCGGCCTTGTGTCCCTCCTCACAACCCGTTGTGACACTTGCACTAGCCCCAGGCCCGGGAAGAGCGGATGCTGAAATTCCAGGGGAGTACTCTTCCGGCTCCCATGGGCTTCGGGTGTCTGCATGTTTGAAAAACCCGTCATATAGCCAATTTGCTTTACTGCCCGGCGCCCGATTCATTCGCTGTCATGGCCACAAGTGAGCCGGAACCGACCGCCCCGCACACGCAATCTTTTACGTTCATAAATTTCGGAGGCCGTTATGGCAATCAGCAAACAGGATGCTCTCGACTATCACTTTGGGTCCCGGCCGGGAAAAGTGGAAGTCGTCTCCACCAAGCCTTGTCTTACACAACGCGATCTCAGCCTGGCTTACACGCCCGGAGTGGCCGACCCCTGTCTTGAGATCGAAAAGAACCCGCAGGATGCCTTCAAATACACCGCTAAGGGCAATCTTGTCGCTGTAGTCACCAACGGCACTGCCGTCCTCGGATTGGGCGACATCGGCGCCCTGGCCGGTAAGCCGGTCATGGAAGGCAAAGGTGTCCTATTCAAAAGATTTGCCGATATCGACGTATTCGACATCGAGCTGAACACGCACAATCCCGACGAGATCATCAAGACCTGCCAGTTGCTGGAGCCTACCTTCGGCGGCATTAACCTCGAAGACATCAAAGCACCAGAGTGTTTCTATATTGAAGAGACCCTGAAGAAGACGATGAAGATCCCCGTCTTCCATGACGATCAACACGGCACCGCGATCATCTCCGGCGCAGCGCTGGTAAACGCAGTGGAGTTGACCGGCAAGCGCATGGACCAGATCAAAGTAGTGGTGAACGGCGCCGGTGCTTCCGGCATCGCTTGCGCTGAGCACTATATCTGCATGGGCGTGAAGCGCGAGAACATCACCATGGTAGACACCAAGGGCGTCATCTACAAGGGCCGCAAAGAGGGAATGAATCCCTACAAGGAGAAATTCGCAAAAGAGACGACGATGCGGACCCTCACCGACGCGGTCAAAGGCGCCGATTGTCTGCTGGGACTCTCCAAGAAAGGCGCATTCACTCCCGAGATGATCGCTTCCCTGGCCCCGAAACCCGTCGTCTTCGCCATGGCGAATCCCGATCCCGAGATCACCTATGAAGAAGCCCGCGCCGTCCGTGATGACATCATCATGGCCACCGGGCGCTCCGATTATCCAAACCAGGTCAACAACGTTCTCGGCTTCCCGTTCATCTTCCGTGGCGCTCTTGACGTGCATGCCACCACCATCAATGAAGAAATGAAATTGGCGGCAACCTATGCCCTTGCCGCGTTAGCCAAAGAAGATGTTCCCGACTCAGTTTGCCGTGCCTATGGGGTGGAAACCCTGAAGTACGGCGTGGACTACATCATTCCCAAACCGTTTGACCCGCGCGTGCTGGTTTGGGAAGCCGCCGCGGTTGCCAAGGCCGCCATGGACACCGGCGTCGCCCAGAATCCGGTAAACATCGCCGAATACCGCGAGCAACTTGAAAAGCGGCTGGGTAAATCGCACGAGCTAATGCGCCTGATGATTCACAAGGCGCAGGCAAATCCCAAGCGCGTCGTCTTCCCGGAAGGCGCACATCAAAAGATTTTGCGCGCCTGCCACGTTCTGACCGAGGAGAAGATTGCCACTCCGATTCTGCTGGGCCGGAAGAGCGAGATCCAGCGCGCGGCAGCGGAGTTGGGAGTGCCTCTCGACCGGGTCACGATCGTTGAACCTGAAACCGCAACGCGGCGCCAGGAATACGTGCGTGAGCTGTATCGGCTGCGTCAGCGTCGTGGTGTGACCCTGGGCGCCGCGGACGAGCTGATGAACGATCCCAACATCTTCGGATCGATGATGGTCCGTATGGGCGATGCCGACGCCATCGTCTCGGGCGTGAGCCAGAATTATCCTGACACCATTCGTCCGGCGTTGCAGGTGATCGGGGTTCGCGAAGGGATTCACAAGGTATCGGGCCTGTATATCATCATCACCCGCAAGGGCGATCTGTACTTCCTGGCCGATGCCACCGTTAACATCAACCCCACGGCCGAGGACCTGGCGGAGATCGCCCTCTGCGCGGCCCAGGAAGCACGCCGCTTCGATATTGAGCCGCGCGTGGCCATGCTGTCCTTCTCCAGCTTCGGCAGCACCAAGCATCCGCTGTGTGACAAGATGCGGCGCGCGGCGGAGTTGGCACGCTACGCCGACCCAACCCTCATCGTCGATGGCGAGGTCCAACCCAACATCGCGGTCAGCGCCAGGAAGATGGAAGCGGCGTTTCCCTTCTCCCCGTTGCAGGGCGGAGCCAACGTGCTGATCTTCCCTGATTTGGAAGCCAGCAACATCGCCTGCAAGATTCTCGCCAGCGTTGGAGGGGCCGAGGCGGTTGGTCCCATTCTCATGGGCATGGCAAAACCGGTCCATCTGTTGCAGCGCGGTGTGGAGGTGGAGGACATCGTCAACATGACGACCATCGCCGTGGTGGATGCGCAGGACAGCGCATTTACCACGGGCGGCCGCGCAGCTCGTGTTACTGCCGCGGCGGTGACCGTCGGCTAACGGTTACGTGCAATTCCCGGGCGCGCTGGCAACGGCGCGCCTTGGTTTGGTGATGCGGGCAGGCTGCGTTTACAACGGAAGTTGTAGCCGGATACTCCTGACGGGGGATTTGCCCTCACCGCCGCTGATGCAACAATGCCTGTTATTGGGATCACACTGCTGCTGGTAGCAGCGCACGGGCAAGGCGAGACAGCGAAGCGGTTTTCTCCCCTGTGACTGCTCGACTGCCTTCATGGGTTGGCGGAATTCTTGGGCCGTTTAGGTCTTCGGATGTGCAACTGGGCGCTGCGCTTCCGGAACGGAATTCCGCCCTTTTTATTTTCCTCTCGGTTCCTTTACGTAGTTACCCTAAGAATGAGGTGAGTCGGGCCAGAGAGCCTGGCTCAATCCGACGTCTATTGCCAGCATGGCGGCATGTCAACATAATATGATAAATGCACCAAATGCACCAAAAAAAGGGTAGTGTCTCAGTTTGAATTTTCTGAGCCAGTCCGTCAGGCGGGTCGCACGATTAAGCGGGAACGTACGTCAACCGAATCAAGTCATCGACGATTAAATCGCTGGCCACCAGGTGGAGCGGCGGCCGGGGGCCAGCGAAGAATGGCCTGCCACCACCAAGCACGACGGGGCGGAGGTAGAGTCGATACTCATCGATAAGCCCGGCTTCGGTCAGGCTTTGCGCCAGGGCTGGTCCGCCAACGTGAATCTCGCCAGCCAGCTCGGCCTTCAGCCTGCGTATCACCTTCTCGAAGTCATCCGCGACAAGCGTGGCGTTGGGGCCAACTGACTTGAGGGAATGCGACACGACCCACTTCGGCTGGTTCCGCCACGCCACGGCGAAGTCGCGATCCTCCGCGTCCCAATCAGGAGAATCTTCGTCCCAATATCGCATGATCTCGTACATGCGGCGACCGTAGATGAGGCCCGTCAGGCCACGCACCTGCTCGACGAAGTGACGGAAGGCCGCGGGCACAGGCGGCCCAAGCTTCGTGTGGTCGACGTAGCCGTCGAGGGACTGGCTCAACCCATAGACAAGTCTTGCCATGCTCAAGTCTCCCTCCGAAGTTCTTCAGTATAGCTTGAGCCGGCGTGGCGCGGAGTTCAGGCTGATGTCGGTGTGGCCAATAACTAGAGGTCCGCTTCCCAATCCCGAGATTCAAACTGAGACACTACCAAAAAACGGCCCTATTTGGCCAATTCTCCGGCTTTGCCTAATATTCGCCTCTTGCCCAAATATTAGACGGTCTGCCCAAAAATTCCTTGCAAGATGGGCGGGGTTGGGCGTTCTATAGAAATGCTGTGCGCTTCGTTCCCCAGCAACACCCACTTGGTTGTTTCATAGCCGCCACCGCTATGGTGCTGGACATGACTTACGAAGATGTGGGTGCGCACGTTCCGCTTCAAACGACGGGTGCTCATTCACGAAATGTACGAGCTTGGGATTAACCCAGTGTTTTGGGGAACGTCAAGCGTAAACTAAACGCGATATGCGCTTGATTCTCGCTTGCTTTCTGCTCGGCTGTTTAGCACAAACGCCGTCAAACGCCCCACCCCAAAATCAAACTCAGCAGGGGAAGACAACCAGCAACCCCCAGAGTGCCGAAGACGTACCGCAACCACGGAGCACACCACCTGCCGGGCATGGTGGCGGCCAGCCAGAACGCCCAGCCTGCCAACCCAAGATAAATACAGCCGATCACCCACTCCGCGACTGGATAGACCGGACGATGGCTATTTCTACCGCCTTCCTGTCCCTGTTCACTCTCGGAATGGCTTTCGTTATTTTCTTCCAACTTCGAGCCACCCAGCACTCCGAACGAGCTTGGATGATCGGCAACCCGGAATTCAACAACTTCACGGGGCCGCCCAAGCCGGCGAATACGTTGCTTACCTCGCGTCGTATAAGAACGTCGGTAAATCCCCTGCAAGGCTCTTGGAAGCAGGCATCAGTTTGAAAATGGTTGACCGATGGGAAGACATTTCTTTGCACCCCACGTACACCCCCGGCGAGGTCGTAACGTTCGAGCGGTTGCTCCTGGTTCCAGATGACTCCTTCGCCCTGTCCGCTCCACACCTGCAAATGACCGCGATCCAGTATGCCGCGATGTACAGCAGGCGACTCGTCCTCTACGCTCACGGCTATGTCCTGTATTTGGACGTTTTCGATCGTCGGCACAAGACGACTTTTTGTCACTACTATCGCGTCCCGTGGGCCAACGAACTTACTGCTGAGGGCTTTACTCGCGCCGTTAATGCCCCAGCCCAGTACAACAAGGCTACTTAGCAAAACCAGAAGAGCGCGCGCCTTTTCGACTTTTCTGCCCAAAAATTCTCCGTCCTGCCCAAAAACTCATAACTTGTTGGCCTTTATTGGGCAAAGCCCAATTCTCCGCACGTAAGTCATTTGCCAAGAATATTTTACATATAAGTCACACGGAATCAATATTTTACAAGCGACATCGTGCCTAAGTTATTGATTCTAAATAAAGTCCGCGGGAGGGATCCATATGCCATTACAAACCCAAACTTCTTCCCGGTTTGCAGCCTTGCGGTTTCCTCCTGTCGAGCCCGGATCGCGAGGAATCGCCTCGGCAGAACAGTCGCAGCAGTAGTCTCGTCGGCCAAGACTTTAGTCACGTCACTACGTGCGCTGCGTCACAACCTTCGCGGGCGAAACCTGTTATCTATAACCACGTGGTAGGCGTGCGCTCCCTCGCATGCTCTACAAGACACTCAGCGCCGCAGTGTATGGCATCGACGCCAGCCTCATCGAGGTTGAGGTGGACGTCGCTCCCACCAAGCAAGAGCACGACACGTTCACCACGGTCGGGCTTCCCGACACGACTGTGCGTGAAAGCCGCGAACGCATCCGCGCTGCGCTGAAGAACAGCGGCTACGATGTCCCATCCACCACGACCACCATCAATCTGGCGCCGGCGGACATTCGCAAGGAAGGCTCGGGCTTTGACCTTCCCATGGCGCTCGGCATCCTGGGCGCCTACGGCGGTCTAAACAACAAACCACCCCAGGATGCGCTCTTTGTGGGCGAGTTGTCCCTTGATGGCGGAGTGCGCGGCATCCGCGGGGCGCTGCCAATTGCCGTCACCGCGCGCGCCAACAACATTCGCAAGCTCATTGTTCCGGAAGTGAATGCCCGCGAGGCTGCTCTCGTGGATGGCATTGACGTTTATCCAGTCCACTCGCTGATCGAGGTGGTGCAGCTCCTCAACACCGGTAATGGTGTGGTTCCGGTCAAGGTGGACACGCGGGCGCTGCTCGAAACCTCACAGCAGTTCGCGGTGGACTTTCGCGACGTGCGCGGACAGCAGACGGCAAAACGGGCCATTGAGATCGCGGCTGCGGGTAGCCATAACCTGCTGATGATCGGCCCGCCGGGTTCCGGCAAGACGATGCTGGCCAAGCGTATGGCGACCATTCTGCCGCCGCTCACCTTCGCCGAGGCCCTGGAGACTACCAAGATCCACAGCGTTGCGGGCGTCCTCGATTCGGGAAGCGGATTGGTGGGCACGCGCCCATTCCGCTCTCCGCACCACACTATCTCCGATGCCGGACTGATTGGCGGAGGCATGATTCCACGTCCCGGCGAGGTGTCGCTGGCGCACAACGGAGTGCTTTTCCTGGACGAGCTGCCGGAGTTCCCGCGCAACGTGCTGGAGGTGATGCGGCAGCCGCTGGAGGATGGTACCGTAACCATCGCGCGCGCCGCGATGTCTCTGAGCTTCCCGGCGCGATTCATGCTGGTGGCGGCAATGAATCCCTGCCCCTGCGGCTATTTCAATGACCGCTCGCGCGATTGCCATTGCACGCCGATGATCATCCAGCGCTACGTCTCGAAGATTTCCGGCCCGTTGCTCGACCGGATTGACATCCACATCGATGTGCCCTCGGTGAACTATCGCGAGCTGCGCAGCGGCGTCCTGCCTGAGAGCTCGGGCGATATCCGCCAGCGGGTGGTCCGCGCTCGTGACATCCAACTGGACCGCTTCGGCGCCGGCGGCGAGCACATCTATGCCAATGCCCAGATGGGTTCACGTGAGATCAGGAAATACTGCGAGCTGAGTACCGATTCGGAGCACCTGCTGGAGCGCGCCATGGTCAAGCAGGGACTCAGCGCTCGGGCCCACGATCGCATCCTGAAAGTCGCGCGGACGATAGCCGACCTCAGCGGAGCGGAAATGATCGAGCCAGGGCATATCGCGGAGGCCATCCAATACCGAACTCTGGATCGGACATTTTGGGCATAGGCAAAGACGTAAGGGGGAAATTTTGAGGGAAACTTGCATCTCTGAGAGATAAGGCATTGCCTAATCAGGTAGATACCTAAGTTTGCGGTCTTCCGGCGAGGATTCGCGCACGGCTATGGGTCGAGTGTCGCGCAACCTTTTGCTCAACAATGGGTTAGAAATAATAGGCGACCTTTGCAGGTACGCTTCGTCTAACCGCAGGAAAGGGACGATTTCCTGATTGTTGCGTATTTGATGGCGTCGAAGAAGATTTAGCTTGACTTGTCAGCCTAGGGCAGCTACGCTACGGTGTTCGCTTTCAAGGCGTAGTCCTGCGGTACCAAGTCCAAGGCATCCCGCCCAGAGCCGGTCACACACGAACGCCATCATTCAGGAACGAGGAAGGCATTACCCGGTGCTTTGAATTTCGGGGCGGCATAGACGGCGCCTGCAAGTTATTGCAGGGCAGCAACTTTTGAGATTTACAAGGGTCAGAGAAAACAGCGGAAAAAAGTCGAACCTAAACAACCCGCGTGGCATCTAAGTTGTTGTCTCCTGCCGCGTTCATGGCTGTCGGTTCCCACCGCAAGATTTCATACGTCAGGAGCAAGAGGTCCCTTCGGACCGGGCTCTGGAACATTCATTCATAGACACTAAGGAGAGATTAATGATGCGTTCTGAACTAGTTTTCGAGGCGGTAACCACACTGCGCAACCGTTACACGCTGTGCCAGCTTGCTTCCAAGGCAACCCGCAAGTTCCACAAGCCCAACACGCGCATTCAGGACACCACCAACGAAGTGTTGAATCGTATTGCCGATTCCGAACGGCAGGATGTAATCGTCGAACCGGAAACCGCTTCCGAAGCGCAGCGGCGCGCAGCTTAAGCGCGCCGCGCCTTTGGCGCGTTTCCCGCAGGATCCTCCGGCCCTTCCTTCTGCAGAAATTCCCCGTAGGTAAACATGACAATCTCAGAGTTAAAAGAAAAAAACATCACCGAGTTGACCCGCATAGCTCGGACCCTCGAGCTGCCCGGCGCCAGCGGCCTGCGCAAGCAGGA
>Ga0209040_10002603_pt1 | contig 14038 bp, 10 predicted proteins | sample BogFormECP12_OM3_FD_188240 | JGI IMG/M metagenome (GOLD analysis project Ga0209040, IMG submission 188240) | Bog forest soil microbial communities from Calvert Island, British Columbia, Canada - ECP12_OM3 (SPAdes) (version 2) | ecosystem: Environmental > Aquatic > Freshwater > Wetlands > Bog ...
GGCCGATAGACCTGGAGCGTTGTGCCCTGCGGGAAGGCTCGCGAGTCGACCAGGTCAAGCGCTATGTCCGGGCCATTGTCGGAGAATAGCCGCGTGCCCTGGCCGACGACCACGGGGACGATGAGCAGGTTCATCTCGTCGACGAGATCGTTCTCGAGAAGCCACCGGATCAGGACGCCGCTGCCGTGCACCTGCAGTTCGCCTCCCGGCTTGGCTTTCAGGTCGCGGATTCCCGCCGCGACGTCTGCGCAGAGTACGGTCGTGTCCGCCCATTGCGGGTCGGTGAGCGTGGTCGATGCCACGTACTTGGGCCGGGTGTTCAACGCCGCTGCGATGGGGTTGATGTCTGCCCGTACTCCCCAGTAGCCGGCAAAGAGCTCGTAGGTCCGCCGGCCGAACAGGAAGGCGTCGGCGCGCTGGTAGAGCCCGTAGACGAACCTCATGACCTCGTTGTCGAAGTGGCCCATGGCCCATCCGCCGCGCTCAAATCCGCCTCTGCGGTCCTCGTCCGACCCGCCCGGTCCCTGCATCACTCCATCGATCGAGACTTGCGTCGTGGTCGTCAGTTTCATGCTGCCATCTTGCGCTCAAAGCTCATGCGTATCCAGGACGATTGGGAGTTCGAGCGGTTTTCAAGGCTTGGGACGATTTGGCTCGATGGCCCGCCTACGCGGGGGTTCGCCGCAATTTGGCTCTACAGAGCGGAAGGGGGGGGATTCGAACCCCCGAGACGGGGGTTGCCCGCCTAACGGTTTTCAAGACCGTCGCATTCAACCGCTCTGCCACCCTTCCGCGCCCCAGGGATCCTACGCGCTCGCGCGGCAGGCGCGGCAGGCTCTAGACTGGCGTTTCGATCTCAGGGAGAGGTGGCCGAGAGGCTGAAGGCACTCGCCTGCTAAGCGAGTATGGGGGTCAAACTCCATCGCGGGTTCGAATCCCGCCCTCTCCGTCCCACCCTCGATCGGATCGTCGGTCGATCCCGTGGCTCGGCGGCACCGCTCCTAGACCGGTATGGGCGGGCGGCTCGCGCCGGGCCTCCTCGGCGACCCGGCGACCACTGCGTCTCACGCAACGAAATGCCAGAGCGCGAATTTCCAGCTGACATACACGAGGCTTACCGTGAAGATGACCAGCGTCGGCGTGCGCAGGCGAGGGTGGTCGGCAAGCCAGAGCGCAAGCCACATGGCGATCGGGAAGAGAATCGCGACAAACCTCGCGGTGGAGAGAAGGAGTTCCGGCTCGGGGTCCGCTAGCGGCGGAATCAGAGCGGCAACCATCCACAGGCCATACGCGACCGGCAGGCGCCGCAGAACGCCCACGGTCGCAATCACGGCAGCCAGCAGCGAGGCGAGCTGGATCACCTCGTTGCCGCGATGCTCGACGACCGTCTGTTTGATCGCGTCCCAGACCACGACTACGGGGTCTGCGGCGGTTCGTTCCCACGCAGTGTGCTGAGTTGTGAGAGGGCCGAGGGCATGTCCTCCAGCGAGCGCAAGCCCAGCGAAGAACGCGAGGAGGCCGAGAGGAATCAGGGCGAGCCACAGCACGTCTGGGCGTACTCTGTAGCGCGGTAGGAGCCTCGAGGCGAGCGTGTCGCCGGCAGCGTGGTCGGCCGGGCGGTCCTCCCTCGGTCCGTAGAGGTAGAGAACAAGCGTTGGCAGCAGCAGGATCACGCCGGGGCTCCGGGTGGCACTCGCCAGTAGGCCGGCTATCCCCGCCCACATCCATCGACCGTTGCGCGCGCAGAGGAACGCGGCAACCGCAAGTGCCATGAACAGGGACTCGGTGTAGTCCGCGGAGAAAAAGACGGCCATCGGGGAGAAGGCGAGCAGGAGGACGGCCAGACCGGCCGTCTCCGACGCACGCCCTCGCACCGCCTCAACCCCACGCGCCGACTCCAGCGTGGAGAGACGATGGACGCCGTACAGCGCGAATCCGAGAGCCACGATCGAGATCAACACGCCGGCCACGATCACCGGCATCACGACACCAAGCGCCTTGACGAGTAGGGGATAGAGCGGGAAGAAGGCGAGAAGGTGGTTGGTGGGCGAATTGAGATCGCCGTACCCGTGCGTAGCGATAGTGAGGTAATAGGCGGCGTCCCAGCGTGCCGCTGGACCTGCCAGCACTTCCCAAACGGGCCCGAGACCCGAGGTGAGACCCCGTGGATTGAAGTTCAGGTGCGCTTCGCGTGACTGCTTGAACGCCACGCCCGCGACGATCCCCGAGACCCAAACCACAGCGCGCGACCTCCAGAGCGCCGTCCAGGCCGACCCCGCGGCCTCCGAGCGGGCCGGGTCGGCACGTAGCGCCGGGAAGATCCCGTCAAGCCGTCCTCGGCGAGTATCGCCTCGGCTGTTGGTCGCGAGCTGCCCCGTCACGAGCAGCGGCCTTCCCGTTCACTGCGATCCCGAGCGCTTGCGTGGGAGGAGGGAACCGGGCCAGCGCGCACGAGAGACCCCCTTCGATCCAAGTCGCTGCTTTCCTTCCGAGGCTCGCATCCCCCACCAGCTCTCACGGAATCCCTCACACACCGTTTCGGCCCGTACGAGCGCTCGATCGCGCCTACAGCTGACCCAGCATCTGCCGGACCGCGTCCTGGAAGGAGGCGGTGGTGAAGCATTGGGGCTCTGCGAACTCCTCCATCGCCAACGTCGCCTCCCAGCTCCCATCCGCGGCGGCGCGCAGGAGCGGCTTGGTCATCGCGATCGCGTGCGCGGGCAGCGCCGCGATGCGCGTGCACCACGCGTCCGCCGCCGCCAGCAGCTCCTCGTGCGCGACGACTTCGTGCACCAGGCCGAGCTCCTGCGCCCGATGTGCGTCGAGGTGCTCGCCGGCCGCGTAGTAGGCGAACGCGCCCTGATAGCCGAGCCTGCGGGTGATCGCCCACGAGGTCCCCACCTCGGGCAGCAGTCCGAGGCGCCCGAAGGCCGGCACGAGTCGCGCGCGCTCGGATGCGATCGTCAGGTCGCAGGTCAGTGCCCATGCCAGCCCGACGCCTGCGGCCGGCCCGTTGATCGCCGCGATGAACGCCGTGTCGCTGCGGGCGATGAGCCGCACGATGCCGCCGAACTCGTAGCGGATCCAGCGCCAGATGTCGGTCGTGCCCTCCGGCGAGGCGAGCGCCGTCGGCGTCTGCTCCATCATTCGCAGATCCCCGCCCGCCGAGAAGCCCGGGTCGCTGCCCGTCAGCACGATCGCCCGGATCGCCCGGTCGGCAGCGAGCTCCTCGAGCGCCGCCCGCAGCTGCAGCACGAGAGGGGCGCTCAACGTGTTGAGCTTGGCGGGGTCCTCGAGTGTGACCACGGCGCGATCTGTCTCGCGCCGCACCCGGACCAGCGGCTCCGGGTGCTCACGCCCGCCGGCGAGCATGTCGTCGTAGAAGGTCATGCTCAGCCGCCGGGCGCCTCCGAGCCGGAGACGGCGAAGACGATGTGGCGGCGGGCCAGCGTGAGGTAGGGGTGTAGCTCGATCGCGCCCCCCTCGATCGGCGTGACGGTGACCTCGGTGAGGGTGATGAAGTCGCGCTCGGAGGCGTTCAGGACGTCGGAGACGCGGCTGCGGTAGCCGTCCCTCGCGAGCGTGATGACACCCTCGATGCGATGGCGCTCGGTCTCGATCATGATCCGCTCGGTGCGGTGGTCGATCCCCGCCGAGACGTGCTCGCCGGCAAGTTCGTCGCTGCCCATGCGCTGATTATCCGTCCTCGCGCTCGCGCGCGCTCCTCGGTGGGCCTCCTCGCGCTCGCGCGCGGCACTCAGCGCGCCACGACGTAGCTCCTCGTCACGGTCGTGCGCCTGCCCGTCGGTCCTGCCGCGACGATCGTCACGCGCGCGCGCATGACGCGGCTGTTGCCCAGCGAGCGGCGCAGACGACGCAGCGCAGCGGCGCTCACGCGCAGACGCACGTTCCCCGTGAGCGTCGGCGCCAGTGCGCGGGCCGCTGCGATCAGCGGCACCGCTCCGCGGCGCCCGACGGGCCCGAGCGTCGCCCGCGCGAGGATCTTGCAGCCGCGTTCGCAGCTGATCAGCAGCGCAAGCGCCCGCCGCGACAGCACACCGCTGGCCCGGGTCAGGCTCACGCGCACGACCGGCGCGACGTCCAGCGGCGGCGGCCACGTGCCGGGCGCCACGCAGCTGCCGGCCGCCCACGTCGGCTGGAAGCGCTCGACCCGGTTGTTGTCGGTGTCGGCCACGTACACGTCGCCGTCGCAGCCCACCGCGATCGCGCTCGGCTGCGCGAATTCGCCGAGGCCGACGCCGCGCACGCCCCACGAGCCCAGCAGCCCGCCGCTGGGGCTGAAGACCTCCACGCGGTTGTTCTGGCTGTCGAGGACGTACACCCTGCCGGCTTCGTCTGCCGCGATCCCCGAAAGCGCGCGGAAGCGCCCCGGCCCGCTGCCGCGCGCGCCCCATTCGCCGAGCGCGGCACCCGCAGCGGAGAGCTCCACGACCCGGTTGTTGCCCCCGTCGGCCACGTACACGTTGCCGGTCGCGGAGGCCACCGCTACGCCGACAGGGTGGTTGAATTCGCCGACCCCGCTGCCGGCTGCGCCGTCGCCCCCGCCGGCGCCCCAACGGGCGATGAGGGCTCCGTTGGATTCGTAGACGAGCACGCGATTGTGCTGGGTGTCCGCGACGTACAACTCGCCCGTGAACGGCGCCACCGCGACCGCGCTCGCCCCCGCCAGCTGCGCCCCGCCGAGCTCCGCCGGACCGCCCAGTTCGGAGAGGAACGTGCCGTCACCCCACAGGCGCACGACCCGTTCCCTGCCGGGATCCGCGACATACACCGATCCGCGCGGGTCGATCGCGATGCCCGCCGGGGCGTTGAAGCCCGTGCTGGCGCCGCCCGTGCTCGTCCACTGCCCGAGATAGCTGTCACCTTCGGCGGCGAAGGACTCGATCCGCTCGCCGTCGGTATCGGCGACGAGCAGCTGCCCGGTCGGCTCGACCGCGAGGCCGTCCGGCCCGGTGAACGCCCCCGCGCCGCGACCGGACAGGCCGATCGTGCGCAGGTAGTTGCCTTCGGGGTCGAACACCTGCACGCGGTCGTTGGCCGTGTCGGCCACATAGGTGTCGCCCTGCGGGTCGCTCGCCAGCGCCCGCGGAAACGCGAGCTGGCCGGCTTTGGAGCCGTAGCCGCCCCACGCGCCCGCGAAGGTGAGCTGCGGCGTGAGCTTGACGACACGGTCGTTGATGTCGTCGGCCACGAACACGTCGCCGGCGGCGTCCAGCGCCACGCCGTAGGGGAAGCCGAACTGTCCCGGCCCGGTGCCCGCCGAGCCGACCGCCGACTCGAACGCCCCGCTCGGGCTGAACTGCTCGAGGCGATGGTTGTCGTTGTCGCTGACGACCACCTCGCCTTCATTCGCCGCCAGCGCCCGCGGGTATGAGAATTCTCCCGGCCCGCTGCCGTGGGTGCCCCACGCCATCGCTTCACCGCCTTCGAGGTTGAAGCGCTCAATGCGGTCGTTGCCGCTGTCGGCCACGTACACGTAGTTGCCTGCCACCGCGATGCCCCCGCCGGGCGGCGCGGTGTAGTTCTGCGAGGAGCCGAAGTTGAAGTCGCCCAGCGCGCTGCCCGCACGCCCCCACGACACGATGAACGTGCCTTCGGAGGTGAACTTCTCGATGCGGTTGTGGCTCGAGTCGACCACGTAGACGTTGCCCGCCGCGTCCGTTGCCAGCCCGCCGATCGGCCCGAACTGGCCATGCCCGCCACCGTATGAGCCCCACTGGGTCTCGAACGCGCCCGCTGCGCTGAACTTCTGCACCACGTAGCTGAGCTGGTCGGCCACATAGACGTCTCCCGTGCCGTCCAACGCCACCGCCTCCGGAAAGCGCAGCACCCCTTCCGCCCGCTGGCCGATGATCGACGCCGCCACATACGGGCACGGGCGCCCTTCCGAGCCGAGGCAGGTCGTCGCCAGCGCCCGCCCTGCGCTCGCGCCCGCGACCACCAGCGCCACGACCAGCGCCACCGCCAGCGCCGCGGGTCCTCGCAGCGGCCACGGGCGGACGGTCAGGGTGCGAAGCGCACACGACATCTGAGCAATAGAGCACATTTCGCGTGCCCGTGTGGCGGTTCGCACAGCTCCTTCACACGATCGCCGCATCGGCTCCTCCGCCAGGGACGGGGGTGCGCGGGACGGGCGGGGCGCCTCGCGCGCGGCGCCGCCGCCGGGGCGCTAGAGGATGCCCTCGGGCGTGCGCGCCGGGCCCTCTGGCGTGCCGGCCGGCAAGCCCGCGCGGGTACCCGGCGGCGAGGCCACCATGCGTCCGGGCGAGGTCGGACGGTTGCGCTCTTCCTCCACGATGTACAGCGGCCGGTGCTTGACCTCGTCGTAGATGCGGCCCACGTACTCGCCGATCATCCCCAGGGCGATCAGCTGGATGCCGCCGAGCAGCAGGATCGCGATCGTGATCGAGCTGAAGCCGGGCAGATAGGAGTCGGCTATGCGCAGCGCGATGACCACCGGGATGGCCACGAAGGCCACGCCCGCCGACAGGATTCCGGCGTAGGTCGCCAGCTGCAGGGGCAGGTGCGAGAAGGAGGTGATCGCGTCGAGGGAGAAGCGCAGCATCTTGCGCAGCGTGTACTTCGTTTCGCCCGCGTGGCGCGCGTCGCGCTGGTAGGAGACGGCGGTCTGCTTGAAGCCGACCCAGACGGTCATGCCGCGCAGGAAGCGCGAGCGCTCGGTCATCGCCAGCAGCGCGTTCAGCGCGCGGCGGTCGAGCAGGCGAAAGTCGCCCGAGTTGGGCTCGAGGTCCACCTGGGCGAGCTTGTCGAAGAGCCGGTAGAACCACGACGCGGTCGCGAGCTTGAACGCCGTCTCTCCCTCGCGCTGCTTGCGCACCGCGTAGACGACGTCGGCGCCCTGGCTCCACTGGGCGATCATGTCGGGTATCAGCTCGGGCGGGTCCTGCAGGTCGGCGTCGATCATCGCCACCACATCGCCCACGGCGTGCTCCAAGCCGGCCGTCAGCGCGGCCTGGTGGCCGAAGTTGCGCGACAGGTGCACCACACGCACGCGAGGATCGGCCGCGGCGAGGCGGTCGAGCAGCTCCGGCGTGCGGTCGGCGCTGCCGTCGTTGACCAGGACCAGCTCGAACTCGTAGTCGGCGACCGCCGCGACGCTCCGCGCGACGAACTCCTCGACGAGCTCCTCCTCGTTGTAGACGGGTGCCACCACGCTCAGCAGAGACGGGGCACGGAGTGGTTTGTCGGAGCTGATCATCGCTTTGCCGAGAGCGCCTGTCCAGACGAGCGGCTGCGCCCATTCTCGACGGGCGCGCCGCAGCCAAAGATGAATCTATCGGTCATCCTGTCTGTGGGATGCCTGCCGAGAGCACCGAGTCGCAGCAATCGCCCACCAGCGTAGCGCCCGACGCACGCCATCCGCGGGCCGTCCTTCTCATCCAGTTCCTCAAGTTCGGCACCGTCGGCCTGTCGAACACGCTGCTCACCTTCGCCGTGTACACGGTGCTGCTGAAGGGCTTTGGCGTCTGGTATCTGGCCGCGTCGGCGATCGGCTTCGCCGTCGGCGCGATCAACGGCTTCCTGCTCAACCGCCGCTGGACCTTCCGCGGGCATGTCGGCGATGCCCTCACACCGGTGCGCTGGGCGATCGTGCAGAGCTGCGGGCTCGCCGTCAACGAGGGCCTGCTGTTCCTGTTCGTGCACGACGCCGGCGTCAACAAGCTGCTGGCCCAGGCCTTCGCCACAGTGGTCGTGACCATCAGCACGTTCTTCGTCAACCGCGCCTGGACGTTCCGCATGCACCCGTCGGTCGTCGCGGTCGACGGCGACGCCCGCTAGCACGAGGCGGCGACGCCCGCTAGCGGAAGACGGCGAGCAGCGAGAGGCCGGCGGGGATTCTCGCGCCATGGGCGATCAGCGCCGCCTCGAGTGCGAGCGGGCGCTCGAGCAGCCAGTTGACGGGCGCCGGCGGTACCCACAAATCGAGGCTCGACTCGGTCGTCTTCGTGTTCAGCCGCTCCATCACCCGCAGCAGGGCCGCCATCGGGAGCAGCAGCGAGTTGAAGTAGGTCGTGCGCTCCTGCTCCCAGCCTGCCTGCTCGGCCACTCGTTGCAGCGAGCGGCGGGTGTAGCGGCGATAGTGATGGTTGATCTCGTCGTGGCCGCTCCACAGCGACGGATAGGCCGGCACGGTGACGAGCAGGGCGCCGCCCGGCGCGACCGTCCGGCGTAGCTCGCGCAGCGCGGCCAGGTCGTCCTGCAGATGCTCGATCACGTCGAGGCTGACGGCCAGGTCGAAGCTGTCCGGCGGGAAGGGCATCTCCAGCACCGAGCCCGCCACCACCTCGCCCGCCCGGCGCTCGCGGGCCAGCGCGACGCTGGTCTCCGAGAGCTCCACGCCCGTCACGGTGCCGTGACGCGCGAGCTCGAGCATGTTGCGCCCGCTGCCGCAGCCGGCGTCCAGAATGCGCGCACGGGCCGGGAGGCGCAGGCCATCGATCACCCCCTCGATGACGGTTCGGCGCCCTCTGTACCACCAGTGACGGTCCTCGGCCCGATGCGTTTGCAGCTCATAGTCACGGTCCATCCGCAGCGCATCCTTCCCTAAAGGCGGCCATCGGCGCGGCGCGGCCGTCCGGCGCCGTGCACGATCGCGCGGGCCGGGGCGTGCGGATCGAGTACTCGAGCGAGCCGCCCCCGGCCTCCCAGACCGCCAGTCCGCGTCCGCTGTCGGGGTCGATGGCAAGGGTGGCGTCCGCATAGGCGCCCGGCGGCGCGAGCTGTTCGGGAGCGCCGAAGACCGTGCCCGCGGGGTGGGGCTCGATGACCCGCGCCGCAAACAGCGCACTGCTTGGCACCGGCCCCGCGACGGCGGACGGCTGCGGCTCGCTCCACAGCGCGAGTGCTTCGTCGCGCGGTCCCGCCGCCACCGCTGCCAGCTGGGCGTCGCCGCCGGGGGCGGCCAGCGTGCTGATCGGGCCCGGTCCCCCGAGCTCGATCGCCGCGGCGCGCACCACCCAACGGCCACCCGCAGCGCCCGCCCAGACCATCAGCACGCTCTCCGAGCTCAGGCGCACGAGGTGCACCCCGACCGCGGGGAGGTCCGCGCCGTCCGGATCGGCGAAATGTTCGACCAGTCTCGGTGGGCCGAATCGCACGCCGCGGCGCGAGACGTCGAGGTAGACGCTCGTCTCCCCGCGGCGGCGCTCGCTCCAGGCGACGATCCCGTGGTCGTCGTCGCTAAGCAGCGCCGTGAGTTCGGGGCCGGCGGCGGCAGTCGCCAGCCGCTGTACGGGACGCCCGATGTCCCCGGCCGGCACCTCGCGCGCATCGATCGCGCCTTCCTGCCACCACACGGCGAGCACGTCGCTGCGGTAGTCCATCGCGCTCGTCAGGCTCGCGATTGGACCCGCGCGGGCGCCGCTCACGCCGATCCAGTGCCCGAAGCCGTCGGCATAGTAGCGCTGCACGCGCAGCCGCAGGCCCTCCTCGCCGGGCGCCCCCTGGACGGCGGCGAGGAGCGCGACGTCGCCGAGATAGCCGCTCGCCAGGGTGATCGGGCCGGGCTGGCCTTCGCTGCTTGCGAGCGGTGCGAAGGGTCCGGCTGCCGAGCCCTCGCGCAGCAGCGCTCCCACCCGGTCCTCCGCCGGCGTCCCGCCCGCGATCACGATCTTGCCGCGCGGAGCGCGCGCGGCGATGAGAGCGCCGCGCAGGTCGAGTCTGTGCGGCGCGTCCGCGCCCTCCTCGCCCACGCCCGCGGGGACGTCGCCGGCCCCGATCGGGGCCACCCGCGCGCCTTCGCCGCCGGGGCATGCGCGCGCGGCGCCCCACACGACCGCGCCCGGGCCCGTGCCGTGGCTGGGGCTGTCACTGGGGAAGATCACCTGAGGCGCGCTCGTCTCCGGGCACGCGCTGAGCAAGCCCGGAGCCGACCACCGGCCGCCGGTGCCGGCCGCGACTATCGGGTCGGGGACGGGCGCGACCGCCGGGGGGACGCGATCGCCGGGGTTGGTGTGACCGCCGGCGCGGCCCACCGCTGCGATTGCCGGGGCCGCTGCGAGCACGGCGAGCGCGGCCGCGGCGGCGAGCCTGCTGGGTCTCAACAGGCCGCACCGGAGCCGTCCGCCCGGGCGTGCGAGTCGGCCGTCACGACTGCGCCAGCGCCGTGCGCAGGAACGCGACCGTGCGCTCCCAAGAGGTTCGTGCGCACTCCGCGTCGTACGTCCCGAGGCGGTTGGTGTCGTTGAAGAAGGCGTGTCCCGCACCGTCGTAGTAGTGGAAGGTCACATCCACGCCCGCGTCGCGCAGCTCCGACTCCAGCCCCTCGGCCGCCTCGAGCGGAATGAAGGCGTCGGCCGTTCCGAAGTGCCCGAGCACGGGACCGGTGATCCGCGTGAAGTCGGGCTTGCCGTGTGGCATCACGTAGTAGTAGCTGACCGTCGCGGTGATCTCCGGACAGGTCGCGGCGGCCCACACGGCCAGCCCGCCGCCGAGGCAGAAGCCGATCGCGCCCACGCCATTGCCCTCCGTGCCCGGCTGAGCTTTCAGGTAGGCGGCCGCGCCGCACATGTCCTTCTCGGCCTCGCTCATCGACAGCGCCATCATCTTCTGTTCGGCCTCGCTCGGCTGGGTCGCCGTCTCGCCCTTGTAGAGGTCGGGGGCGAGCGCGAAGAAGCCCTCTGCCGCGAGGCGGTCGCAGATCGAGCGGACATGGTCGTCCAGGCCCCACCACTCCTGCAAGACGATCGTGGCCGGACCGTGCTCGCCGGCCGGCACGGCCAGATATCCGGGAGCGGTGCCGGCGCTGGTCGGGAACTCGATATCGGGCATCTGTTGGCTCCTTGGGTCTGTGGCTGGAAGGGCGCTTCGGCGCCTCGCGCCGGTCGCGCGGAGAATCCTCTCACGGGACTCGCCCTTCGGGCGCGCTAGCCTAGGGGTATGCGAACTCAGGCCGACCGTGCGGCCGAGAAGCGGCGCGTGAAGCTCGAGGACGTTCAGCGCCAGCTCAACGAAGGATCGCTCACGATCCGCAAGATGACCGCCCAGGAGCGTAAGCGCTTCCCGCCTCCCCTGCCGCGGCCAGCCAAGGCCCCTCGCCGCTGAGCGGCGCCCGCGGGCGCCAGAGCACATCTTTTGGTCGTTCCGGTTGTTAGGGTCTGTGGATGGCTCGGCCGGCTCGGCCGGCACAGCGCCAGCAACCGAACGGGGGACATCGTGCACGCAAGACGGTCGGTCATCAGCGGGGCGGTCTGCACACTGGGAGCTCTGCTCGGCGCATCCGCCGCGCTCGCGGCACCGGTGTCGGTCGGACACTCGGGCTGGCTGTGGGGAGACCCCGTGCCGCAGGGCAACACGCTCAACGATGTGGCGTTCGTCGGCGCGACGGGCTACGCGGCCGGCGAATTCGGGACCGTGCTGCGCTCCGAAGACGGTGGGAACACCTGGGTCGGCCTGCCGAGCGGGTCCAAGAACGACCTCACGCAGGTGCAGGAGGTCAACCCCACCACCGTCGTGGTCGGCGGCGGCTGCGCGGTGCGCGAGTCAGAAAACGCCGGCGCGAGCTTCCATCGCCTGCCGGTCAACGAATCGGAAACGAGCTGCGCCACGCACGTCGCGTCCTTCTCCTTCCTGAGCGCCACGACCGGCTTCGTCGAGCAGACCGACGGCACGATCTTCCTCACCCAGGACGGCGGGCAGACGGTGCAGCCGAAGACGCCGGTGCCGCTCAACGGCGCCGCCGCCGGTCCGATCGTGTTCGTCTCGCCGACCGTCGGCTTCGCGATCGCCAGTGGCGCCGGCGGTGGGCGGATCTACCGCACGGCCGACGGAGCGGGCTCGTGGACGCAGGTCGGCTCGGCGCCGGCGGGGCTGTCGGATCTCACGTTCGTGACGCCCACCACGGCATACGCGGTGGGCGCCAACAGCACGCTGCTGACGAGCACCGACGAAGGCAAGACGTGGAACGGGCTGCCGCTCGCGCTGCCCGCGGGCACGCCCCCACAGGCGCTCACGCAGATCTCCTGCAGTGACCCGACGCACTGTCTCATCGCCACCGCCCCGGCCGCCGGCGGGAACACCAACGTGCTCGTGCGCACGACCGACGGTGGCCTGACGGGCGCGCTCGTCTCACCCTCTCAGCAGAACCTGCTGTCGGTCGCCTTCTCGACCGCCTCCAACGCCGTAGCCGTGGGGCAGAGCGGCGCCACCGTGCTCTCCTCCGACGGCGGCGCGACGTTCCCCACGCAGATCTCGCACCGGCTCGGCGCCGCCTTTCCCAAGGTGCTCAGGATCGGCCAGTCGCCGATGGACGCCTACGCGCCCGGAGTGGCGGGACAGATCGGAGCCACGACCAACGGGGGCGCCAGCTGGGAACTGCTGCGGGTGCCGACCTCGGCCGGACTGCTCGACGTCGGCTTCCCGACGCCCGAAATCGGCTACGCCGTCAACAGCGACGGGACCGTCTATCGCAGCGCGACCAGCGGGCTGACCTGGTCGATCCTCAGCTCGGGCGGGGGCGCGCCCACCGCGCTGCTCGCGCCGAGCGTCAGCTCGGTGCTGCTGATCGGGCCGACCGGGGTGCGGCGCTCGACCAACGCAGGCGCGAGTTTCGCCGCGGACAGCGCCACGATCGTTACCGGGCACACGCACGGCAAGCCGGTCAAGGTGAAACTCGCGAACTTCAACCTCTCCGGTGGCGCCGAGCTCGCGGGCACGGCCATATTCGCCTGGGGCAGCGACGTGCTCGAGTCCACCAACGGCGGCAGCCGCTGGACGCTGATCCCGCGGCCTCTGCCCAAGCACGCGGTGAGCGGCGTCTCGTTCGTCAGCGCGAGCACCGGCTATGAGACATCCGCAGGGCATCTGTTCTTCACAAACGACAGCGGCCGCAAGTGGAGGGAACTCAACTCGCTCGGCACCTCCGCGATCGGCGGCGTGTCCTTCAGCAGCGCCTCGGACGGGTACCTGCTGAGCAAGTTCAACGGCGCCGGGCCCTTCCCGCTGCGAACCGAAAACGGGGGCCGCACATGGACGCCGGAGATCATGCCCGTCGCCGTCAGCGCGGTGACCGCCGCCGGCCCGGTCGACTACGCGGCGGGCGCCACGGGCGGTCTCTTCGAGACGAGCAGCGGAGGGTTGAGCGCGAACCCCTCGACGCTCACCCTGGCCATCTCGGGAGCGCGCAAGCTCAGCGTGGCCAAGCTCAAGAAAGCCGGCAACAGGGTGCACCTGAGCGGCAGCCTCAGCCCCGCCGTGGGTGGCGAAGAAGTCGTCATCTCCTACGCCACCGTCGGCGGCTCCTGGCACTCCAAGGCCGTCACCGTGACCTCCAGCGGAGGCTTCTCGCTGGTGCTCCCGGGGGTCAAGGCGAGCACCAACTTCGTAGCTCAGTGGAGCGGCAACGATCTCGACCGCGGCGCCGGAACCGCGGTCGCGACGCTCACCGTGACCAGAAAGTGAGCCCTGGCGGCCAGCCCGGCGCTCGCCGGCCGTCGATCCCCAACCGGCGCCAACGACCTATCAGCCGTCGATCGCGAGCTCGCCCAGGGCGGCGCGCGCGGCGCCCTCGCCGCACATGCCGTGCACCCCTCCGCCCGGGGGCGTCGATGAGGAGCAGAGGTAGATGCCGGGCAGCGGCGTGCGGTAGGGGCGCAGCCCGACGGTCGGGCGGAAGATCGTCTGCGCGAGCGTGGCCGCGCCGCCGTTGATGTCCCCGCCGACGTAGTTGGGGTTGTGACGTTCGGTCTCGGCCGCTGTGACGCTCGTGCGTGCGAGCACCAGGTCGCGGAATCCGGGAGCGAAGCGCTCGATCTGCGCCTCGATCCGCTCGCTCATATCCACCGTCGATCCCGCCGGCACGTGACAGTAGGCGTAGAAGGTCTGGCAGCCCTCGGGCGCGCGGCCGGGGTCCACGACGCAGGGCTGCACGGCGATGCAGAAGGGGTGATTGCTGTGGCGCCCGGCGGCGACGTCGGACTCGCTGCGGGCGACCTCCTCGAGCGTGCCGCCGAGGTGCAGCGTGGGGGTCGCGCGACAGACCTCGGCCGTCCACGGGACG
>Ga0209040_10002604_pt1 | contig 14037 bp, 14 predicted proteins | sample BogFormECP12_OM3_FD_188240 | JGI IMG/M metagenome (GOLD analysis project Ga0209040, IMG submission 188240) | Bog forest soil microbial communities from Calvert Island, British Columbia, Canada - ECP12_OM3 (SPAdes) (version 2) | ecosystem: Environmental > Aquatic > Freshwater > Wetlands > Bog ...
TTCTCCTCTGCAGGTGCTGCACCGCCATCGCTTACCGCCCGCATTGGTTTAAATACTGAACGTCAACCTGTCAGTGTCCTGTGCGCGTATAGGTTTCGCAGACGGCGGCTGCAGACTCAGACCACACTCCTCGATTGGCGGTAGCCACGCATACGAGGAGGACAGGTCAAATGATGCGCCGGGTGGCAGCGAATTGTTGCCGGTGCCGTGACAGCGGTCGCGCCGCTCGCGGTGACCCTGGCGCACGGCACCGCCGGGGTATGGGGCGCACCGGCCTGGCAGAAACAACCCAAGCCAAAGGGAAAGTGCAGCACAAGGACTCACCTCCACAAGCGCAGAACGATTAGGAGACCCCATGGCAGATGACTTCGGCTTCGAGGACTACATCGACAAGAACTTCCCAAAAGGGGTCAGCGTGCCCACCGGGGTCAGCGAGGACGAGGCGATACAAGCCGTCAAAAAGCAGCTCGGCGAGCGCGGCTTCGACTGTACGGATGAAACGGCGCGCCGCATCGTGCTCATCGCTTGGGGAGGAGCACAGCAATGAAAGCCTCGGTAATTTTCACCTCCGTCGCGGTCGCGGCGACCATTGAATCTAGGTGATCCACCGAATCCCAGCGCGCGATGACAAGAGGGGGTCAGCCGGCTAACTCCACACGCTAACGGCAGCCTATTGACACTGGTCAGCGGCCCGCAGCGCGGCGACGGTCATCGCCCGCATGACGGCCCGAGACCGCAGCGCGGGGGCCGGCTTGGTGCGCGAAGTGTCTGGGGACTTCATGCTGTGGGCCGTCGAGTTCAGCAGGCCGAATACCGCGTGCGCCGTCAGCCGGGCATCGGCTTCGGCCAGCTGCGGGTTCAGCTCGCGCAGCACGCCCACCCAGACCTCCACGTACTGCCGCTGCGCTTTCCGTACCTGACGCTCTGCTGCGGCGGGCAGGTGCGCAAGGTCGCGGTCCTGGATGCGGATCAGGTCGGGTTCGCCCAAGGCAAAGTCGAGGTGGAAATCGATGAGGCCGTCCAGTGCCGCGGCCGGGTCGGAATTGCGGGCGGTCACATCGCGAGCACCGGCGAGTAGCCGGGCGCTGATCCCGACCAGCAACTCGACCAGCAGCGACTCCTTGTTGGGGAAGTGCCGGTAGATAGCAGGACCACTGACGCCGGCGGCGGCGCCAATGTCTTCTAACCGGACCGCGAGGAAACCGCGCTCGGCGAACAGCCGTTCGGCGGCCGAAAGGAGTTGCAAGCGCCGGTCGGACTTCAACTGGCTGCGGCGATTTGGGGCTTCGGGCTGGCCGGGCTGCCCGTCCGGGGCGGACGCTGTCATGACATCCTCCTTGGAGAGCGCGGGCCAACTCATCCTGGGCACTTCGGTTAATCGTCACTAACATAGCACGAGTTATTCGTCATTAACTCGGGCTCGGCGGTAACGGCTGTCGCCGACGGTCTAGGTTGTTAGCCGAACCAGGCGAGGGAATTGTGGCAGGAGCCGTACACCTTTCTTACGACACGGGTGCGTGCGAGCCTGGATTGCTCGAGACCACCATCGGAGCCAACTTCGCTGAAACCGCCGCCGAATATGGGGACAGGGACGCACTCGTTGACGTCCGGGCGGGGCGACGGTGGAGTTACTCCGAATTACTGAGCGCCGTGCGCCGACTGGCGACGGGGATGGTGCGGGCGGGAATCGGGGCGGGCGATCGGGTCGGCATCTGGGCGCCCAACCGGTGGGAGTGGGTGCTCGTCCAGTACGCGACCGCCGAGATCGGCGCGGTCCTGGTGACCATAAATCCCGCATACCGGGCCGGCGAATTGGAATATGCGTTGCGGCAATCCGGGGTCGCAATGGTGATTGCGGCGCCGGGTTTCAAGGGTGTGGACTACGCGCCGATGCTGGCCGAGGTGGCGCCGCGTTGCCCCGCCCTGAGCGATGTGGTGTTCATGGAAAGCGAGCGCTGGGACCAGCTGGCCGGTGCGCAGGCCGACCCCGGTGCGCTGACGAAGATCGCGGCATCGCAGCGCAACAGCGATCCGGTCAACATCCAATACACCTCCGGCACAACGGGATACCCGAAGGCAGCCACGCTGAGCCACCGCAATATCCTCAACAACGGCTATCTGGTGGGCGAGCTGCTCGAGTACACCGAACAAGATCGGATCGGTGTACCGGTGCCGTTCTATCACTGCTTCGGCATGGTGATGGGCAATCTGGCGGCCACCAGCCACGGCGCCTGCATAGTGATCCCGGCGCCCGTCTTTGATCCGGCCGCCACCCTGCAGGCGGTGCAGGACGAGCGGTGTACCAGCCTCTACGGGGTGCCGATGATGTTCATCGCCGAGCTCGGCCTGCCGGACTTCGCGGACTACCGGCTGGACAGCCTGCGCACCGGGATCATGGCGGGGTCGCCGTGCCCGGCCGAGGTGATGCGCAGGGTGATCGAGCACATGCACATGCCGGGTGTCTCGATCTGTTATGGCATGACCGAAACATCGCCGGTCTCTACGCAGACGCGCACGGACGACTCGCTGGCGCGGCGGGTCGGCACCGTCGGCCGGGTCGGTCCGCATCTGGAGATCAAGGTGGTGGACCCGGTCACCGGCGAGACGGTGCCGCGCGGCGCGCCTGGCGAGTTCTGCACGCGCGGTTATTCGGTGATGGCCGGGTATTGGGATGACCCGGAGAAAACCGCCGAGGTCATCGACGCGGACGGCTGGATGCACACCGGGGATTTGGCCGCCATGGACGCTGACGGGTACGTCCAGATCACCGGCCGGATCAAGGACATCGTGGTGCGCGGCGGTGAGAACATCTCCCCGCGTGAGATCGAGGAGTTCCTCTATACCCACCCCGATATCGTCGACGGCCATGTCATCGGGGTGCCCGACGACAGGTACGGCGAGGAGTTGATGGCGGTGGTCAAGCTGCGCGACGGGGCGCCGGCGCTGACCACCGAGGGGTTGCGCGAGTTCTGCGCGGGCCGGATCGCCCGGTTCAAGATCCCGCGCTATCTGTGGATCGTCGACGAGTTTCCGATGACCGTCACCGGCAAGGTCCGCAAAGGGGAGATGCGGGAACAGGCGATCGAGTACCTGCGTGGTCAAGACTGAATGCCGTGGGTGCGGGGCATCCTCCCTGGACGCAGCGCGCGGGCAATGGTATTCTCACCCCCAGTTAATGAGCATTAACTGAAAGTCTGCTAGACCACCCCGACGGCGAGGAGGCTCTGCGGTAATGGACAAGGTGGTGGCGACGGCCGCGGAGGCGGTCGCGGACATAACCGACGGGTCATCTCTGGCGGTCGGGGGATTTGGGCTCTGTGGCATCCCCGAAGCGCTGATTGCCGCGCTGGCCAACAGCGGCGTCACCGATCTGGAGACGGTGTCGAACAACTGCGGGGTCGACGGCATCGGGCTAGGAGTGCTGTTGCAGCACAAGCGGATTCGCCGGACGATCTCGTCGTACGTGGGCGAGAACAAAGAGTTCGCCCGCCAGTTCCTGTCCGGCGAACTCGAGGTGGAGTTGACTCCGCAGGGCACGCTGGCGGAGCGGTTGCGTGCCGGCGGGATGGGGATACCGGCGTTCTATACGCCGGCCGGGGTCGGCACCCAGATCGCCGAGGGCGGACTGCCCTGGCGCTACGACGCGTCGGGTGAGGTGGCGGTGATGTCGCCGGCCAAGGAGACCCGCGAGTTCGACGGTGGCACCTACGTTCTCGAACGCGCGATTCGCACCGACTTCGCCCTGGTGCACGCGTGGAAGGGCGACCGGCACGGCAACCTGGTGTACCGCGAGGCCGCCGCCAACTTCAACCCGGAATGTGCCGGCGCAGGACGGATCACCATCGCCGAGGTCGAACATCTCGTCGAGCCCGGAGAGATCGACGCCGCGACGGTGCACACGCCGGGCGTCTACGTCCAGCGGGTCGTGCATGTGCCCAATCCCGCGAAGCGGATCGAAAAGGAGACGGTGCGATGACGTGGAGCAGGGATGACATGGCGGCACGGGTGGCTTCGGAGTTCGAGGACGGCCAATACGTCAACCTTGGCATCGGAATGCCCACCCTGATCCCCAATCACCTGCCCGACGGCGTCCATGTCGTCTTGCATTCGGAGAACGGGATCCTCGGCGTCGGCCCCTATCCCAGGCGCGAGGACCTCGACGCCGATCTGATCAACGCCGGCAAAGAGACCGTCACCATTCTGCCGGGTGCGGCGTTCTTCAGCTCGTCGGCTTCCTTCGGAATCATCCGCGGCGGACACCTGGACGTCGCCGTGCTTGGGGCCATGCAGGTTTCGTCCACCGGCGACCTGGCCAACTGGATGATCCCGGGCAAGATGGTCAAGGGCATGGGCGGCGCGATGGATTTGGTGCACGGCGCCCGCAAGGTGATCGTGATGATGGAGCACGCGGCCAAGGACGGCAGCCCGAAGATTCTCGAGCGGTGCACGTTGCCGTTGACCGGCGTGGGCTGCGTGAACCGCATCGTCACCGAGCTCGCGGTAATCGACGTCCGCGACGACGGCCTGCATCTGGTCGAGACTGCTCCTGACGTAACCGTCGAGGAGGTCGTCGCGAAGACCCAACCGCCCCTTGTGCTTCCGGATTTGGCCACAAGGTGACGACACGGTGACGACCATCGCGCCCGCGCCATCGTTCGCCGACGAGCACCGCCGGCTGGTGGCGGAGTTGAACGCCAGGCTTGCGGTGGCGGCTCAGGGTGGCAATGAGCGCGCGCGGGAGCGTCACGTCAGCCGCGGCAAGCTGCTACCTCGCGAACGGGTCGACCGCCTGCTCGATCCGGGCAGTCCGTTCCTGGAGCTGGCTCCGCTGGCCGCCGGCGGCATGTACGGCGACGAGTCTCCGGGAGCCGGAATCATCACCGGGATCGGTCGGGTGTCGGGCCGGGAATGCGTGATCGTCGCCAATGACGCGACGGTCAAGGGCGGCACCTACTACCCGATGACGGTCAAGAAGCACCTGCGTGCCCAGGAGGTTGCGCTGCAGAATCGGCTGCCGTGCATCTATTTGGTCGACTCCGGCGGTGCCTTCCTGCCGCGTCAGGACGAGGTGTTCCCGGACCGCGAACATTTCGGTCGGATCTTCTACAACCAGGCGACGATGAGCGCCACGGGCATCCCGCAGGTGGCGGCGGTACTCGGCTCGTGCACCGCGGGCGGCGCCTATGTGCCCGCGATGAGCGACGAGGCCGTCATTGTTCGGGAGCAGGGCACGATTTTTCTCGGTGGTCCGCCGCTGGTCAAGGCCGCCACCGGCGAGATCGTCACAGCCGAGGAGCTCGGCGGCGGCGACCTGCACTCGCGGGTTTCCGGTGTCACCGACCATCTCGCTGACGATGACGAGCACGCGCTGCGGATCGTCCGTTCGATCGCGGCCACCTTCGGACCGCGCGAACCGGCGGGGTGGGAGGTAGGGTGTTCGGTCGAGCCCGAGCACGCACAGACCGAGCTCTACGACATCGTGCCGCCGGATCCACGGACGCCCTACGACGTGCATGAGGTCATCGTGCGGCTAGTCGACGGCAGCGAATTCAGCGAATTCAAGGCCAAATACGGCAAGACGCTGGTGACCGGGTTCGCGCGCGTCCACGGGCACCCCGTCGGGATCATCGCCAACAACGGTGTGCTGTTCAGCGAATCCGCGCTCAAGGGAGCGCATTTCATCGAGCTGTGCGACAAGCGCAAGATCCCGCTGCTGTTCCTGCAGAACATCGCCGGCTTCATGGTCGGCCGGGACTACGAGGCCGGCGGAATCGCCAAACACGGCGCCAAAATGGTTACCGCGGTGGCATGTGCCCGGGTGCCCAAGCTGACCGTCGTGATCGGCGGGTCCTATGGTGCGGGCAACTATTCGATGTGCGGGCGGGCGTATTCGCCGCGTTTTCTGTGGATGTGGCCCAATGCCCGGATTTCGGTGATGGGCGGTGAGCAGGCCGCATCGGTGCTGGCCACCGTCCGCGGCGAGCAGCTCGCCGCGTCGGGCACACCCTGGTCGGCTGACGAGGAGGAAGCGTTCAAGGCGCCCATCCGTGAGCAGTATGAAGACCAGGGCAACCCCTACTACTCGACCGGCCGCCTGTGGGACGACGGGATCATCGACCCTGCCGAGACAAGAACAGTTGTGGGACTGGCGCTTTCGGTGTGTGCCCATGCGCCGCTGGAACCTGTCTCCTATGGCGTGTTCAGGATGTGAACAGCGTTGAAGCCTGAGCTTTTCGACACTGTGCTGGTTGCTAACCGCGGCGAGATCGCGGTCCGGGTGATCCGGACCTTGCGGCGGCTGGGGATCCGGTCGGTCGCGGTCTACAGCGACCCTGACGCCGGCGCCAGGCACGTGCTCGAGGCCGACACGGCGGTGCGGCTGGGACCGGCCGCGGCACGCGAGAGCTACCTCGCTATCGACAACGTGCTCGACGCGGCGGCGCGCACCGGATCCCAGGCGATCCATCCCGGCTACGGGTTTCTTTCCGAGAACGCCCATTTCGCCGCCGCGTGCGAACGCGCCGGGGTGGTGTTCGTCGGGCCGCCGGCCCGCGCCATCGAGGTGATGGGCGACAAGATCACCGCCAAGAACGCGGTCGCCGCCTTCGACGTGCCGGTGGTGCCCGGTGTGGCCAAGCCCGGGTTGGCCGACGACGACCTGGTTGCGGCGGCCGACGAAGTCGGCTATCCGGTGCTGATCAAGCCATCGGCGGGGGGCGGCGGCAAGGGCATGCACCTGGTGGAGGACCCGGCGCGGCTGCGCGCCGCCCTGGCGACCGCCCGTCGCGAGGCCGCCTCCGCGTTCGGCGACGATACTCTGTTTCTTGAGCGCTTCGTGTTGCGGCCCAGGCATATTGAGGTGCAGGTGCTCGCCGACACCCACGGCAACGTAGTGCACCTCGGTGAGCGCGAGTGCAGCCTGCAGCGGCGCCATCAGAAGGTCATCGAGGAGGCGCCATCGGCGCTGCTTGACGCCGAGGCGCGGGCCCGGATCGGGGCCGCCGCCTGCAATACCGCGCGCAGCGTCGACTACGTGGGGGCCGGCACCGTGGAGTTCATCGTTTCTGCCGACCGGCCCGACGAGTTCTTCTTCATGGAGATGAATACCCGCCTGCAGGTGGAACATCCGGTCACCGAGGCGATCACCGGGCTGGATCTGGTCGAGTGGCAGCTGTGGGTCGCCGCCGGCGAGAAGCTGGCGTTCGCGCAGGACGACATCCTGCTCAACGGGCACGCGATGGAGGCCCGGGTGTACGCGGAGGACCCCGCGCGGGGTTTCCTGCCCACCGGCGGGCGGGTGCTGCAGGTGTTCGAACCCTCGGGCGCCGGTGTGCGGGTGGATTCGTCGCTGCTGGCCGGCACCGTGGTCGGAAGTGACTACGACCCGATGCTGAGCAAGGTGATCGCCCACGGGACCGACCGCGACGAGGCCCTGGCGAGACTCGACCGGGCACTGGCGCAGACCGCGGTTCTGGGCGTGCAGACCAACATCGAGTTCCTCCGGTTCCTGCTGGCTGACGAGCGGGTGCGCGCCGGGGACCTGGACACCGCGCTGCTGGACGGGCGGGTTGCGGACTTCGCGCCGTTGCCGGCGCCCGACGACATCCTCGCCGCGGGCGGCCTCTACCGCCAGTGGGCTTTGGACCGGCGTGCTCGGGGCAACCTGTGGGCCGCGCCGACCGGATGGCGCGTCGGCGGCGGCACCGCCCCGGTGCGCACGGCGATGCGCACCCCGCTGCGCACCGAAACGGTGTCGGTGTGGGGGCCGCCGGATGCCGCCAACGTACGGGTCGGTGAAGGCGAGATCCATTCTGCAAGTGTGGAACTCGACCAAGCGCAGATGAGTGTGACGCTGGACGGGCTGCGCCGGGACTACCGGTGGGCGGAGGCCGACCGTCACCTGTGGATCGCCGACGAGCGGGGAACCTGGCACCTGCGCGAGGCCGAGGAGCAAAAGATTCACCGTGCGGTCGGGGAGCGGCAGGCCGAGATCGTAAGCCCCATGCCCGGCAGCGTGATCGCCGTGCAGGTCGGCTCCGGCACCGAGGTCTCCGAGGGTGACACGGTGGTGGTCGTTGAGGCGATGAAGATGGAACACTCGCTCGCCGCTCCGGTTTCGGGGCGGGTGGAGGTGCTGGTGTCCGTCGGCGAACAGGTGAAAGTGGACCAGGTGTTAGCAAGGATCAAGGATCAAGAATCATGACGACAACCATCACGGCGGGGACGTTACCCAACGAATACGAGGATCTTCGCGACACCGTCGCCGACTTCGCGCGCACCGTGGTCGCGCCGGTGTCGGCCAAACACGATGAGGAGCACAGCTTCCCGTACGAAGTCGTCGCCAAGATGGGCGAGATGGGCCTGTTCGGCCTACCGTTCCCGGAGGAGTACGGCGGCATGGGGGGCGACTACTTCGCGTTAGCGCTCGCGCTCGAGGAACTCGGCAAGGTCGACCAATCGGTGGCGATCACCCTGGAGGCCGGAGTGGGCCTGGGCGCGATGCCGATCTACCGGTTCGGCACCGAGGAGCAGAAGCGAAAGTGGTTGCCGGACCTGACCGCCGGTCGCGCGCTTGCCGGTTTTGGTCTCACCGAGCCGGGCGCGGGTTCGGACGCCGGCAGCACCCGCACCACCGCGCGCCTCGAAGGTGACGAGTGGATCATCAACGGCTCCAAGCAGTTCATCACCAACTCGGGCACCGACATCACCTCGCTGGTTACCGTCACCGCGGTCACCGGAACGGTCGCGGACGGCAAGAAGGAGATCTCGACGATCATCGTCCCCCGCGGCACGCCGGGATTCACCGTCGAGCCGGTCTACAACAAGGTCGGCTGGAACGCATCTGACACCCACCCGCTGACCTTCGCCGACGCCCGTGTTCCTCGGGAAAACCTGCTGGGTGCCCGGGGGACCGGCTACGCGAACTTCTTGTCCATCTTGGACGAGGGCCGGATTGCGATCGCCGCACTGGCGACCGGGGCGGCGCAGGGCTGCGTCGACGAGAGCGTCAAGTACGCCAAGGAGCGCCAATCGTTCGGCCAGCCGATCGGCTCCTATCAAGCGATCAGCTTCAAGATCGCCCGGATGGAGGCGCGTGCGCATGTGGCCCGCACGGCGTACTACGAGGCGGCCGCAAAGATGTTGGCGGGCAAGCCGTTCAAGAAGGAAGCGGCGATCGCGAAGATGATCTCCTCGGAGGCGGCGATGGACAACGCCCGCGACGCCACCCAGATCCACGGCGGCTACGGTTTCATGAACGAGTATCCGGTTGCGCGTCACTACCGCGACAGCAAGGTGCTCGAAATCGGTGAGGGCACCACCGAGGTGCAGCTGATGCTCATCGCGCGATCGCTGGGGCTGTCATGACCGAGGCAAAATCAATTGTCCAGCGGGGCTTGTGGTTTGAGGAATTCGAGATCGACACCACATACCTGCACCGGCCGGGCCGGACGGTCACCGAAGCCGACAACGTGCTGTTCACCACGCTGACAATGAACACCCAGTCGCTGCACCTCGACGCGGCGTGGGCGGCCGAGCAGCCTGGTTTCCGGGGCGAGCGGCTGGTGAACTCGATGTTCACGCTGTCGACGCTGGTCGGGCTGTCGGTCGCGCAGTTGACGCTGGGAACCATCGTGGCCAATCTCGGCTTCTCCGAGGTGTCATTCCCCAAGCCGGTCTTCCACGGCGACACCCTCTATGCGGAGACCGTTTGCACCGGCAAACGCGAGTCGAAAAGCCGTCCCGGCGAAGGCATCGTCACCCTCGAGCACACCGGGCGCAACCAACACGGCGACGTCGTGGCGCGCGCGGTGCGCACGACGCTGGTGCAGAAGCGGCCGGTCTCGTGATGAACCTTCGCGCCGCCGGTCCGGGTTGGTTGTTCTGCCCTGCTGACCGTCCCGAGCGTTTCGCGAAGGCCGCCGCTGCCGCCGATGTGGTGATCCTCGACCTCGAGGACGGTGTGGCGGAACCGCACAAGCCCGCCGCCCGGCAGGCGCTGCAAGACACCCCGCTCGACCCGGAGCGCACCGTAGTGCGGATCAACGCGGCCGACACCGATGAGCAGGCCCGCGACCTGGAGGCCCTGGCCGGTACCGCGTACACGACGGTGATGCTGCCGAAGGCCGAATCGGCCGCACAGGTGGCCGCACTGGCGCCGCGCGACGTCGTCGCGTTGGTGGAGACGCCGCGCGGTGCGATGTGCGCCGCCGAAATCGCGGCGGCCGAGGGCACGGTGGGGATGATGTGGGGTGCCGAGGACCTGGTCGCCACTCTGGGCGGCAGCTCCAGTCGGCGAGCCGACGGCACCTATCGCGACGTCGCCCGCCAGGTCCGGTCGACGATCCTGCTCGCGGCGTCCGCGTTCGACCGAATCGCTCTCGACGCCGTGCACTTGGATATCCCCGATATCGAGGGCCTGCAGGCGGAGGCCAATGATGCCGTGGCGGTGGGCTTCGACGCGACCGTCTGCATTCACCCGAACCAGATCCCGGTCGTGCGCAAGGCTTATCGCCCGAGCGACGAGAAGCTGGACTGGGCGCGGCGGGTGTTGGCGGCGGCGCAAACCGAGCGCGGGGTGTTCGCGTTCGAGGGACAGATGGTCGATTCCCCGGTGCTCAAACACGCCGAAACGATGCTGGTGCGGGCAGGGCAAGCCGTCTCCGGGTAGCGGCGCCGACACCACGTTGCTAGCCGACGCCAGATCTCCCGACCGCCGGTCGCGCTCAGGCGGCCCGATCCTGGCCGGGCACCACCGCGTGGCCGACGGCGCCCAGGTGGCCCAATTCATCTGCGAGCTAAGGGGTCTCATCGAGTTGCCCGAGGCCGCGCTGTTGGACCCGTGGGCTTCATTCTTCCTCGCCAACACTTGCGCCGAAACATAAGCCAGGGCGAGGCCGTCCGGGGCGTGTCGTGTGTGTGGTTTATGTGTCGCGGCGTCTGCGCCGGTGAGAGTCGGCCAAGGCCGAAACTTCTACCTGCGTCGTGCTGCGGCCAAGCGGTCCGCGAACTCCGGCGACTGGATGGAGGTGGCCTGCGGCCCCAATTCGGTGCGCATGGCGAGTTCGTGTTGCTCGTTATCCAACGACCCCGGGCTGGCCGTGGCGCGCATCGTGGCTTTGGTCGCGAGCACGACCTCGCGCGGAGCAGCCGCCGGTCCCGCGGCTAGTTCCAGCGCCGCGGCGACAGGGTCGTCGGCAACGCTGAGCGCCAGCCCGTGGCGCACGGCGGATTCGGCGTCGAAGCGCATGCCGAACAACAAGGCCGCGCGGGCCACCTGTGGACCCACCGCCCGCTGCAGCATCCAGGTGGCACCCCCGCCAGGATGCAGTCCGAGCTTCTGGAAGCGAGCGTCGAACAATGCGCCCGGCCCGGCGATGCGGACGTCGGCGGCCAGTGCCAGGTTGAGCCCGGCGCCGACGGCTGCGCCGTTGACCGCTGCGATGGTGGGCAGCTTGCAATTGCCCACGGCCATGAAGCCGTCGTAGAGCCGCATCAGCCCCGACTCCGCCGCCGCGCGGCCGGCGTCGCCCAGCGCGCTGAGGTCGGCGCCGGCGCAGAACGCCTTGCCCGCCCCGGTGACCACCACGGCGTGCACCTCGGGATCGGCTTCGGCGTGCTCGACGGCGGCCCGCAGCAGCGTCGACATCTCGCCGGTCACCGCGTTACGTCGATCTGGGTCGTTGACGGTAATGAGCGCGACGTGATCGTCGACGCTGCACAACACCAGGTCGGATTGGGCCATCGAGTGCCTCCGTTTCACGAGTCCGGGGGCCGAGCGACGTGTTGCGGGACCCCGTAGAGGGTTCAGGGCGTTTCGGGGGGCGGCGGCGAACGCCTCTCCTCCTCGTTACAGGGCACCCATGCTTGGGGAAAGATCCAGCACGGCTCTACCTTCGGCGGGTCCGCTATTCCCGGAAGGTCTGCGGGAGCCGGTGCTGAGGCTGGTGGCGGAGGGGGTGGATTGTCGTCGGCGAGTGCCGGAGGCGGCCCAACCAGGGCGCCGATGGCGGCTGCGGCAGCGGATGCTTCGAGGCGACGTCGGATGCAATTCATAACTAACTCGATCATTTCCGGCTAAGGACGAACGCCTCTATGTGGCGTGCGCCGGCCCGTGTCTCGTATTTCGTCCAGCCGGGGTAGATCTCTACGCCTTTGGCCCAGATCTCGTCGCGCTCGCGGGGTGTGGCGGGTCGGGCGGTGGCCTGCCAGGTATCGCCGTCGATAGATACCGTGGCTTCTGGGTTGGCCTTGAGATTGTGGTACCAGGCAGGGTGCTTCGCGCCGCCCCAGTTCGAGGCAATAAGGGCCAGGCCGTCGGGGTGTGGGATGCCGTACACCGCGACGGTACGGGGTTGCCCGGACTTGGCGCCCGTGGTGGTGAGGATGACCGTTGGAATGCCGGTTGCGATCGCGGCGAAGCTACGCCTGCCGCCGGTGGCCTTGCTGATGAGTTGGTCGAGGCGGTTTGCGGTTGGGCGGAGAAGCGCGACCCCCACTTTCGTGGCGGCCATGGAGCGCATCATCCGATGGAACGCGTTGGCATCGTTGAACGACCGGTTTGGCATCTTGTCATTCTGGCCGAAACTGAAACTGAGCCAATAACCGACATCGGTTTCTCGCGGCCCGGGCTCGCCCGGCTTCGGCCGCCGCCCGTACGGCGCCAACCCCCGCGGCCAGCCGCGCCCGGAACGTTGGCGTCCCATTGCCCTAGTCGGTGAAATCGATCCGAACCGCCACGGGAGTCGTTTCCAGCGCCTTTGCCACCTTGGCTCCCAGTCGTCCGAACTTGCGGCGGCGTGCGACGACATCGTCGTCTGGCCTGAATGTCGCGACGCCTGCACGCCAGTGATTTCCTTGTCGCATACGGATATTCGGGTTGTCGGCGATATTTCTGCCCCAACCGGAGCGGGTGCCATGCTGGCTGATCACCCACGCCCCATTGTTGTCGAATTGGGCGGACACGGGCACGCGGCGTACCTGGCCGGTCTTGCGGCCGATGGTCTCCAGTTCGGTGGCCATGGCGGTGCGCACCCCCAGTCTGCTCAACCCCTTCACCGCCGGGTTGAGCAGATAGCGTCCGAGCGCACGTTCTCTGCGGAACTTTCGCAGGGTTTTGTCCTGGTTGGTGCTCGTCATGGTTGTCTCCGTAGTCGAAATGTGTTCGGCCCGTTTGCTGAGGGGTAAGCCTTTGTGAAACGCTAGTAGACCGATTGGTATAGTTCAACCTCAACGGTTCGAGTTCAGGTGAAACACACTGAATAAACCAGGAGTGCCCGGGGGAAGAGCTCGGCGAAGCCGGAAGGCGGCGAACGATGTCTGCGCGGGATGCTCTCATCGCGAGCGTGACGGGATTGGTGCGACGGCGGGGTGTCGCCGGAACCGGCCTCAACGCGCTCCTGGAGGACAGTGGCGTCGCCCGCAGAACCGTCTACCTGAATTTTCCAGGCGGCAAAGCGGAACTCGTTGCGGAAGCCACCCGCCTCGCAGGAGAGTCGTTGGCCACGCTGATCCGGTCGGCCGACGACGGAGGCGATCCCACGCAGGCGGTCCAGACTTTCATCGATGAGTGGAAGGCGCAGCTGAGTGCATCTCAGATGCAAGCAGGCTGCCCGATTGTGGCAGCGATCCTCGGTCGTTCTGAAGCGCCCGCGGCCGCGCAGGCGGCTTCCGAGGCCGTTGGTGAGTGGCAGACGCTCCTGGCCGATCGGCTGGTCAGGTCCGGGGCCGATTGTGACAACGCACGCTCGTTGGCGGCCTTGACCGTCGCCGCCATCGAAGGCGGCGTCATCCTTGCGCTCGCGACGCAGTCGACAGCTGCACTCGACGATGTCGGGCGTCACCTGATCGAAGTCATCAAGCTGCACCTGCCCGCCACGCATGGTGGCACGCGTACACCGGCGGCCGTGTCTCACTCGCCTGACGACCGCTAGCCGGCATCTAGTGGCATGTCCTGCAATAAATTGGCTATAGGTTGGGTATGATTTCGGCATGAGACAACCGGTGCCTGCGCTGGCGATGTCGCCAGGACAACGTGAG
>Ga0209040_10002605_pt1 | contig 14036 bp, 16 predicted proteins | sample BogFormECP12_OM3_FD_188240 | JGI IMG/M metagenome (GOLD analysis project Ga0209040, IMG submission 188240) | Bog forest soil microbial communities from Calvert Island, British Columbia, Canada - ECP12_OM3 (SPAdes) (version 2) | ecosystem: Environmental > Aquatic > Freshwater > Wetlands > Bog ...
TGGCGAATTCGTCGCTCAGGTCCCGAAAATGACAAGCCTGGGCTGTACAGATCGGTGAGGACGCTATTGGGAAGAAGAACAGCACAACCGGCCCTTCGGCAAGGAGCGCGGACAGTGTCCGAGCCCGACCGGTGTGGTCCCACAGAGTGAAGTCAGGCGCCTTTTCGCCCGCGATCATCGGCAAAGAATAACGCCGGAAGCTCTGCGCGACGCACGACTGGAGATAATTCGCTCATCGCCGAACAGCTACCAGGTGGGAACCGTGATCGGCTCGGCCACGCCGAGGATGGGCGGGCGAGCTGGCCTGTAAGCCGGATTCTGTTCCGCGTTACCAGGTAACGCGGCGGCGACCATCCATCTGGACACACCGTCACCGGGTGCCTCGAGCGGCCTACCCGCAGGCTCGGGCGAGCAGCCCTCGAGCGCCTGCGCGACCGCACCGTGGTGCGGTCTTCTTGGCCTTGCTTCGGGTGGGGTTTGCCGAGCCATCCCGGTCACCCGGAATGCTGGTGCGCTCTTACCGCACCGTTTCACCCTTACTACCGCGAAGGTAGCGGTCTGTTTTCTGTGGCACTTTCCCGCGAGTCACCTCGGATTGCCGTTAGCAATCACCCTGCTCTGTGAAGTCCGGACTTTCCTCGACTCGACACTGAACCAGTGCGAGCCGCGGCCGCCCAGCCAACTCGTCCGCGCTAATACCGTACTCGCTGCACAATGCCGAGGCCAACGACTTGCTAAGCGGCATGTAAGTCCGAGATCGCTATCCCGACGGCCATTTCCATCTCACTGATTTCCATCCGCACTGGCGCCCTCGGCAGCGGAGGTGCCCCGGAGCGATATTGCGCACCCGTTGGAGTGGTGAATTCAGCTGTGTGCCTGTATTTTTCATCAACACTTGGTTCGACGCGCCAGCCGCCAACATCTTTGACGTAGTTGCATCGCTCGCATAATCCGAGCCCGTTACTCGCAGTGGTCGCACCACCGCCGGCCCACGGGAGCGCATGGTCGCGGTGGCGAATCGGCGCGTCGCAGTAGGGCGTACGGCAGCGCTGATCCCTGAGCCCGATAAAGGCGGCCAACCCGCGCGGAAACAACCGGGCCCGGGATTCCATTGCCACCAATCCCCCGGAGTCCGGATGCGCGTAGAGCCGGCGAAGCGTTGCCCGCGACCGGGTATCAGTGACTGCGCCCAAGACCAATCCGCGGGCGACCGCCGCCGGGATTGGACCGTAGCCGCCCATATCCGCCGGTGCGGTGGAACCGCCCAGCAGCGTTTCGTCCGACAGCACCAGGTTGACTGCGATCGGCGTGGCCGCCGCTGCGCTTCGCCCAGTGACCCGCTCTATCAATGTGTCGGCCATCACCTGACCGCGGGGACGCCCGTCGGCGCAGATATCGGCTTCTCGTCGTAGCGCCGCGTATACCGAAACACCCTGGGCCACAGGCAACAACGCCGTCAGATAGGTCATCGTGTCGGGCGCGGGCCGAATGGTCACCGTCCGTTCGGTCTCGGCTTTGGCGGCCCGGTCGACCACCGCGTGCGGATCGAGCCGATAAGCGATCGTCTTGGCGGCCGCCGCCACCCGCGCGTCGCCCATCCCGTCCAGGCCGGCCGGGTCGGCGCACAACTCAGCATCGAGGGCCCTCCGGTCCTCGACGTCCAGGCAGGCGCTTTCGCGCACGATCAATGTGGCCCGCCATTCCGTCAGCGCTCCAACCTCCAGAGCGGCCAGGGTGTGCGGCATTTCGTGCACCAGGGCCTTGGCGAAGCCGAGATGCCGATTACCCCGCGACGGCGAATCCCGTCGGGCCAGGGCAATCTCGCTGGCCACGCCGCGTCCGCGCCGTGCGGCCGGCACGCCCGCGGCAGCGTCGGCGGCCCGGCGTGCCGCGTCCAACGCCGCCGCGGCTCGAGCCTGACCTGCCGCTGCCGCGGATTTGACCCGTTCCAGCTCGGCAATGCGCTCGACCAGCACCGATTCCGCACTGGTCGGATCCACGACCACCAAATCATCGAACACATGTTCGACTATACATGGCCACGGCGACAAGGATTCTCCTCACATCACGCGCATCCCTATCGTCTACAGAAGAGAGAGTGAAGGAGCACCGGTGACCCGATGGGACAAGCGCGTCGACGCCGCCGACTGGGACGCAGTGGCCACCGCCGTCGACGATTACGGCGGAGCGCTGCTGCCCCGGCTCCTGACGCCCGCCGAGACCCAACGGCTGCGCAACCTGTACATCAGAGATCAACTGTTCCGCGCCACGATCGACATGGGTCCGCGTCGCTACGGCTCGGGCCAGTATCGGTATTTCCGGGCTCCCTACCCCGAACCGATCGAGCACCTAAAGCAGGCGCTGTATCCACGGCTGTTGCCGATCGCCCGGAATTGGTGGGCCAAGCTGGGCCGGGACGCTCCCTGGCCGGACAGCCTCGACGAATGGCTGGACATGTGTCATGCCGCCGGCCAGACCAGATCCACGGCGCTTGTCCTGCGGTACGGAACGAACGATTGGAACGCGCTGCACCGAGACTTGTACGGGGACTTGGTCTTTCCGCTTCAAGTGGTGATCAACCTGAGCAACGCGAACACCGAATACACCGGCGGGGAGTTCATGCTCGTCGAACAGCGGCCGCGAGCCCAATCACGGGGCACTACTACCCAATTGCCGCAGGGCCACGGTTACCTGTTCACCACCCGCGACCGGCCGGTACGGTCGGCTCGCGGCTGGTCGGCGGCACCTGTGCGCCACGGCTTGTCTGTCGTGCGTTCGGGCGAGCGCTACGCGTTGGGACTGATCTTTCACGACGCCGCCTGACCGACGGGACGCCCAAGTGCCTTTCTAGGCGGTTGAAGTCGCGTCCGAGGCCGGATCCGGGATTGCTGCAGTCTCATCATCGACCTGGGTTGTGCGAGGGACTGAGTCACGGCCGAGCGCGATGGTGGCCGCCGTCATCGCGGCAACTGCTACCGCCAGTACCAGCGCTCCGGCGCCCCGGACGGCCAGATGCTCGCCGAGTATCACGACACCCAGCAGCACCGCGACCATGGGCTCACCGACCAGCATGATCGGTACCGACGCTTGCAATGCGCCAGCATGAAATGCCGACTGCTGCAACACCGTTACCGCGATGGCCAGCACGATGAGCAAATACGGCGCCGGCAGCGTCAGCAGCCCACGCCATCCGTGCAAGGCGAGGTGGTGAACGCTGACTTTCGTCAGCACCGCGATCACGCCCACCAACACCGCGACGGCGCTGGCCAACAGCATGGCACGCGTTCGACCAACGGTTCGATGGGCCGCCACCACACAGAGGATCACCACCGGGACCGCGCCGGCCAGTGCCACGCTCCACGCGGGTACGGGCGGACGATAGTGGCCTTCGCGCGGCTGTCCCACTAGGACGAAAACGGCGAGCGCCGCGGTCAGCAGCACCGCCCAACACCAATCGGCCCCAGTCACATGCTGTTTGGAGAACCTCGCACCCAGCGGCAGAACGAACAACAGTGCGGACACCAGCAGCGGCTGCACAAGCAACAACGATCCATGCGCCAACGCGAGCGCCTGGAACACATACCCGCCGACCGCAACCAGTGTTCCCGCCCACCATGCGGGCTGCCGTACCCACGACGTCACGATTGCGCTCGCATCGTTCCGGTGGGCCGCCTCAGCTTGAATCGCGCGCTGCCGGATAACAATGCCCACCGCGGCAAAGAACGCGGCCAGCAGTGCCGATCCGATCGCCACCGCGTGATGTGTCGCCCACTCCATGAATGCCTGCCTACCCCGATATCCGCGACGTCTAACTGAGATACCCGGTCTGGTTCACCAGCCGCACCGATGACGCGCCGTCCGGGTAGAACTCCGCGATGCTCAACGATGCCAGGTCCAGGTGTAGCCGGTAAAGGATGCCCGGCCCGGCGTCGAGCGCTTGGCGCAGCAGCATCTTTATCGGAGTCACATGCGATACCACCAGCACCGTGGTGCCCGCGTACTCTGCCACGATCCGGTCCCGCGCCCGGCAGACCCGCTTGTTCACGTGATCGAAGCTTTCCCCGCCCGGAGGCTCGGTGCTGGTGTCGCGCAGCCAGCGTCGATGCAACTCGGGATCGCGTTCGGCGGCCTCAGCGAACGTCAACCCTTCCCATGCGCCGAAATCGGTCTCGATCAGGTCGTCGTCGACGATCAAGTCCAAGCCGAGCGCTTTGGCCGCCGTCGCCGCGGTGTCGTAACAACGCTGCAGGGGCGAACTGACCACAGCCGAGATCCCGCCCCGCTGCGCCAGATACCGGGCCGCCGCGTCGGCCTGCTGCCGGCCAAGCTCGGTCAGGCCCGGGTTCCCGCGTCCGGAGTACCGCCGTTGCACCGACAGCGCGGTCTGGCCGTGTCGCAACAACAACAGCCGGGTGGCGGTGCCACGCGCGCCGGTCCAGCCCGGCGGCGACGGGTTCTCGCCTGCTTGGGCCGTCGTCGTTGAATTGTCGCTCTGCGGTTGCTCTTCCGCCGCCGCGGCGGCGTCCATCGCCTCGTTGGCCAACCGATCGGCGTAGGAGTTCTCCGCGCGCGGAATCCATGCGTAACTGACCCGCTCGAACCGCGACGCCAGCGTACGGGCCTTGGCGTTGAGCTCAGCGAGGTCAGGATGTTTGACCTTCCATCGCCCGGACATCTGCTCGACCACCAGCTTGGAGTCCATCGATACCGCAACCTCAGTGGCCTTCAGTTTGGCTGCCTCCTCCAAACCGGCTATCAGGCCTCGATATTCGGCGACGTTGTTAGTGGCATGGCCGATCGCCTGCTTGCTCTCGGCCAACACGGTCGATCGGTCCGCTGTCCAGACCACCGACCCGTAGCCGGCCGGCCCCGGGTTACCGCGCGACCCGCCGTCGGCCTCGACAATCACCTTCAACACCATCAGTGCCCAACGCCTTTGACTCGCAACAAGATTGCACCGCACTCCGGACACCGCAGCACATCATCGTCTGCGGCCGCAGAGATCCTGGCCAACTCGCCGCGGTCGATCTCGATCCGGCAGGCACCGCAACGACGACCCTGCAGTGCGCCCGCACCGGGGCCGCCACCGGCACGTTGTCGTTCGTAAAGCGCGATCAGCTCTGGATCCAACGTCGCGGTGAGTTCGTCGCGGCGCGTTGCGTATTGCCTTCGGGTTTGGTCAATTTCGTCGAGTGAGCCGTCAAGTGCCTGCTGCGCAGCGGCCAAATCACCGAGCAGTGCCTCGACCGCCGCCATCTCGGCGGACTGTTGCGCCTGCACCTGCTCGCGGTGTTCCATCACCTCCAAGAGCGAATCCTCCAGGCTGGACTGGCGACGTTGCAGGGTATCCAACTCGTGCTGCAACTCCGATAGCTGCTTGGCGTCCGCCACCGATTGCAACAGCGAACGATCCCGATCCTCGCGCTGGCGCACCGCGTCGATCTCCGCCTCGAGGCGCGACACCGCAGCGTCCAAGTCTTCCAACGCGATCTGCAGCGCCCCCAGCCGGTCGTTGGCTGCGACCTGATCGGTTTGCATCCGCTCGATGTCTTGGCGCTCGGGGAGGTGGCCGGCGCGGTGGGCGACCCTGGACAGTTCGGCGTCCAGCTCCGCAACTTCGAGCAGCGAGCGCTGCTGCGCGACTGCGGCTTTCATCACTGCTCACCCCCGCGGTCGTTGTCGACGTTCCACGGATCGGTTCGGATGGAGCACACACGTACCGAAAGGGCGCCACCGAAAGCCGCCCGCAACACATCGGCAGACTGCTCACACCAAGGGTATTCGCTGGCCCAATGCGCGACATCGATCAACGCGACAGCAGAAGCGCGAAGGTGCTCATCGGCGGGGTGATGACGCAAGTCGGCCGTGACATAAGCCTGCACCCCGGCGGCTGCCGCGGCGTCCAGCAGCGAGTCGCCGGCTCCTCCGCATACCGCGACGCGGGACACGGTCATGCCCGGATCGCCCGCGGCGCGCACTCCCCACGAGGTTTGCGGCAGGCCCGAACGGACTCGCGAAACGAACGCGTTCAACGATTCTGGCTGGCCCAGCGAACCTATTCGCCCTAACCCGACGTCGGCGGGTGGGGGCGCTAGGGCGAAGATATCAAATGCCGGCTCCTCGTATGGATGGGCGGCGCGCATCGCCGTCAGCACCGCACGGCGTGCCCGCGCAGGTGCGATGACCTCAACTCGATCCTCGACGACTCGCTCAACGGCGCCCACGCCGCCGATCGCCGGTGAAGCTCCGTCGCCCGGCAGGAATTGGCCGGTGCCGGTGACACTCCAACTGCATTGCGAATAGTCGCCGATCCTGCCGGCGCCGGCCGCAAAAACCGCCGCCCGCACGGCGTCCGCGTTCTCCGCCGGAACGAAGATCACCCACTTGTCCAACTCAGGCAGCGCAGGCGACGGCTCCAGCACCGCCTCGACGGTCAGGCCGAGCGCTTGCGCCAACGCATCAGACACGCCCGGCGATGCTGAATCGGCATTGGTGTGTGCGGTGAACAGCGAACGGCCGGAACGGATCAAGCGGTGCACCAGCGCACCCTTGGCGGTGCTGGCCGCGACCGTGTCCACGCCGCGCAACAGCAGCGGATGGTGAGCGAGCAACAGGCCACCGTCGGGAACCTCATCGACCACCGCCGCCGTGGCGTCCACCGCGACCGTCACCGAGCTCAGCACATCGTCGGGGTCGCCGCAGACCAACCCGACCGAATCCCACGATTGGGCAAGCCCGGGCGGGTAAGCGTCGTCCAGCACGTCGATGACATCAGCCAGCCGCGGCGTCATCGGACGGCCCCACACACCACGACGTCGCCTATTGCTTCGACCAGTACCGGCCACTCCGGCCGGACCGCAGCCCGCAGATATCGCCCATCCAGGCCGACGAACGTGTCACATCGCCGCACGGCAATCCCTTTGGTGTGCAAATACTTTCGTATCAAATCAGCATCTTGGACGGTGAACAAGACGAATGGTGCACTGCCATCGACCGTTTCCGCACCCGCCGACTGAAGGCCGAACACCATCTCGGTGCGCAACGCCGCCAGCCGCCGGGCACCCGCCGCGGCTTCGGCCACGGCGTCGGGCGCGCAACAGGACGCGATGGCCGTCAGTTGCAGCGTGCCCACCGGCCAGTGGGCCCGCCCCGCGGTCAGCCGGGCCAACACGTCGGGTGCACCCAGTGCGTAGCCCACCCGCAGGCCCGCCAGCGACCACGTCTTGGTCAGGCTGCGCAGCACCAGCACGTCGGGCAGCGGCTCGCCGGCCAGCGATTCCGGCTCGCCGGGGATTGCATCGACGAACGCCTCGTCCACCACCACGATCCGCCCGGGTCGGCGCAACGAGAGGATCTGTTCGCGGGAGTGCAAAACCGACGTCGGGTTCGTGGGGTTGCCGATCACGACGAGATCGGCGTCGTCGGGCACCTGGGCGCCTGCCAGGCCGAACGGCCGCTCAAGCACGACGTGATGCACGCGGACGCCGGCTGATTTCAGCGCCACAGCCGGCTCGGTGAACGACGGCGCGATCACGGCCGCCAGCGTCGGGCGGAGGTTGGGCAGCAACGCGAATCCCTCGGCGGCTCCGTTCAACAGCGCGACTTCGTCATGGGCACGGCCGTGACGGACCGAGACGGCCGATATCGCCGCACACTGGTCGTCGACACCGGGATAACGGGCCAGGTCGGACAGCCGTGCGGCCAGCCGCTGGATCAGCCAAGCCGGCGGTTGTGCATGACGGACGTTGACCGCGAAATCAAGCATCCCCGGTCCGGCGGCCTGATCGCCGTGGTAGCGCGCCCCCGCGAGCGGAATCGATGCACTCGGGTCCATACTCGCCACGTCTGAAACCCTAACGACCTCGCGACTAAGCGCACGTAGTGGGACACGATCAAGGACAGGCCACGCCATCTAGGACAATAGGGAGGTGACACGCACAGTCTCCGCGACCAGACCCCAGCTGGTGATCTTCGACCTCGACGGCACCCTCACCGACTCCGCTGACGGCATCGTGTCCAGCTTCCGCCACGCGCTCGGTCAGATCGGCGCTGCCGTGCCCGACGGCGACCTGGCGAGCCGAATCGTCGGCCCGCCGATGCACCACACCCTGTCCGCAATGGGGCTGGGCGAGCACGCCGACGCCGCAATCGCGGCTTACCGCGCCGACTACACCACCCGCGGCTGGGCAATGAACAGGCTCTTCGACGGGATCAGCCTCTTGCTGGCCGACCTGCGCGCGGCGGGCATCCGGCTCGCCGTGGCCACCTCCAAGGCGGAGCCGACCGCGCGCCGGATCCTGGCGCATTTCGGGCTCGACCAGCATTTCGAGGTCGTCGCGGGAGCCAGTGTCGACGGCACCCGCGCCACCAAGGCCGACGTGCTGGCCCACGCATTGGCGCAACTGCAGCCGCTTCCGGAACGCGTCCTGATGGTCGGCGATCGCCTCCACGACGTCGAAGGTGCGGCCGCGCACGGCATCGACGCGGTGGTGGTCGGCTGGGGATACGGACAGGCCGACTTCGCCGACGGCGCTGCCACGCGCAGCCCGGTGCATGTCGCGACTATCGCCGAGCTGCGGGGGGCGTTGGGTGTCTGAATTCAGCCTGCACATCACGTTCGTCTGCACCGGCAACATCTGCCGGTCGCCGATGGCCGAGAAGATGTTCGCCCACCAGATCTGCCAACGCGGTCTGCACGACGCCGTGCGGGTCACCAGCGCGGGAACCGCCGGCTGGCATGTCGGCAAGACCGCCGACGAGCGGGCCAACCGGGTGCTGCGCGAGCACGGCTACCCCACCGACCACTGCGCCGCGCAGATCGGCATCGACCACATCGAAGCCGACTTGGTGGTCGCGCTGGCGCGCAACCACGTCTGGCTGCTGCAGGAAATGGGCATCGACGCCGACCGAATCCGGATGCTGCGGTCCTTCGACCCCCGCTCCGGTGCTTATGTCCTCGACGTCGACGACCCCTATTACGGCGACTACGACGACTTCGAAGCGGTCTTCGCCGCGATCGAGGCTTCCCTGCCGGGTCTGCACAACTGGGTTGACGAGCGGCTTGCCCGGGACGGACACCCCTGATGGGTCGCCTGACCTTCTTGCTGCGACCCGGTTGGGTAGCGCTGGCTGTGGTGGTGATCGCCTTCACCTATCTGTGTTTCAGCGTGCTCGCACCGTGGCAGCTGGGAAAGAACACCAAGACCTCGCGAGAGAACAACCAGATCCAGCAATCCCTGACGACCGCACCTGTCGCACTGAAAACGCTTTTGCCGCATCAAGACTCATCGGCCCCCGACGCGCAGTGGCGCAGGGTGACGGCGACTGGCCACTATCTCGCCGATAAACAGTTGCTGGTCCGGCTGCGGGTGGCCGAAGGGGATCCCGCGCTGGAGGTGCTGGTCCCATTCATGGTCGACGGCGGTCCCAACGTGTTGGTCGACCGAGGCTATGTGCGGCCCGAGCGAGGGTCACGGCTTCCATCGATTCCGCCGCCGCCGCACGACACGGTGACCATCACGGCGCGCCTGCGTGACTCCGAGCAGCCGGTGCTCGACAAGCAGTCGTTCATCAGTGACGGTGTGCGACAGATGTATTCGATCGACATCAGGCAGATAGCGACGTTGACCGGGGTCCCGCTGGCCGGATCGTATCTGCAGTTGGTCGACAACCAGCCCGGCGGCCTCGGCGTGATCGGGATCCCCCACCTGGATGCCGGGCCGTTTTTGTCCTACGGCATCCAGTGGATTACCTTCGGCGTCGTCGCACCGATTCTGCTGGGCTATTTCGTGTACGCCGAGATCAAGGCCCGCCGCGCCGAGAAGAGCCAAAGCTCGCCGACCGAGGCGAAGCCGGCGACCGTCGAGGAAAAACTCAACGACCGCTACGGACGGCGGCGATAAGCGCAAGGCTCAGCGCCGTCGCGACCTGTACCGCCCGGGAGAGCTGAACCGCGCGACGCAGGTCGGTTACCGACGGGGGCACTCCCTCGCCGAGGGTGGGCCGGATCTGCAGTTCGTACTGGTACGCAGTGGGGCCGCCCAGGCGCACGCCCAGCGCTCCGGCGAATGCCGCCTCGACGACGCCGGCGTTGGGGCTGGGATGACGGGCGGCGTCACGACGCCAGGCACGCAGCGCGCCCGACGGCGATCCGCCGACGATCGGTGCATACGCGGCCACCAGCGCCGCGGTCACGCGCGCGGCGACGTAGTTGGCCGCGTCATCCAGACGTGCTGCGGCCCAACCGAATCGGGCATAGCGCGGCGAGCGGTGGCCGACCATCGAATCGAGTGTATTGACGGCGCGGTAGCCCAGGACCGCGGGCACGCCGCCCACCGTCGCCCACAGCAGCGGCGCAACGTGTGCGTCAGAGGTGTTCTCGGCCACCGATTCCACCGCGGCGCGGGCCAGTCCCGCGGCGTCGAGCCGTGCCGGGTCGCGCCCGCACAGCGAGGGCAGCAGCCGTCGGGCGCCCTCCACGTCGTCGCGGCTCAACAGGTCACCCATCGCCGTGCCGGTGCGCGCCAGCGACGTTCCGCCCAGCGCTACCCAGGTAGCCGCCGCGGTCGCGACGACGGACCACAGCGCCCCGCGCTGCCGCGCATGCCGCTGTAGCACAAAGCCAAGCAGGCTCACTGCGCCGACCAGCACGCCGACGTGGGCGGCGCCGCCGATTCGGCTGTCGCGGTAGCTGACCCGCTCCAACGCGGCCGCGGCGGCGCCGAATCCCGCGACCGGATGACCCGCCCGCGGGTCAGCCAGCACGAGGTCGGCCAGGTAGCCGGCCAGCACGCCGACGACCCGGGTGTGCCGCGTCGCCCCAAACACTCCGGCAGCGTCTCACACGTGGTCTACTCGGTTGATGAAGCGGCACTCCACCCGGGTCGCCGACCTGCTCAACCCCGCCGCGGTGTTGTTACCCGCCGCGAACGTGATCATGCAGCTGTCGATGCCGGGTGTCGGTTACGGCGTGCTGGAAAGCCCGGTCGACAGCGGCAACGTCTACAAGCACCCATTCAAACGGGCCCGCACCACCGGCACATATTTGGCCGTTGCGACCATCGGCTCCGAGTCGGACCGCGAACTCATCCGCGCCGCCGTCGACACCGCCCACCGGCAAGTGCGGTCGACCGCGTCAAGCCCGTTGTCCTACAACGCGTTCGATCCCGCGCTGCAGCTGTGGGTGGCCGCCTGCCTATATCGCTATTTCGTCGACCAGCACGAGTTTTTGTACGGCCCGCTCGACGAGGCCTCCGCGGATGCGGTCTACCTCGACGCAAGGCGGCTGGGCACCACCCTTCAGGTGCGCGAAGGCATGTGGCCACCGGATCGGGTCGCGTTCGACGACTACTGGAAGCGTTCGTTGGAAGAGCTGCGCATCGACCCACCGGTGCGCGAGCACCTGCACGGGGTAGCGACGATGGCGTTCCTGCCGCGTCCGCTGCACGCGCTCGGCGGGCCGTTCAACCTGTTCGCGACGACGGGGTTCCTGGCGCCGGAGTTCCGCACGATGATGAAGCTGGATTGGGCAGAACCGCAGCAGCGCCGGTTTGAATGGCTACTGGCCGCGCTGCGGCTGGCCGATCGGCTGATTCCACACCAAGCGTGGATCCTGAGCTACCGGCTCTACCTGTGGGACATGCGGTTTCGCGCCAGGCATGGCTGGCGAATCGTGTAGCGGCTAGCTGGTTACGACGACCAACACGATGGCAACCATGCTCAGTATCGCCATCAAAAACCACGGCTGAAGAATCAGAGGCCGCTCGCGGGCCTCATCGGTCTTCGCCGGAAGGGAGGTCGTGCGCTCGGGCGTCAGCTGTGAAGTCATCTATCAAGCATGGCTAATTAGTCATACGAAGTAAATGTGTCGCTCGCCTCACTGACCCCCAATTTGCGACCTAGGTCACACTGGCGGGCGACTCAGAAGGGAGCAGACCTGTGACTTTCCCCGGACTCAACCACGTCGCAATCACCGTGCGCGACATGAACATCAGCGGCCCGTGGTATCGGACGCTGTTCGGCGCCGACCCGGTGCTCGACGAACACACCGACGCGGGGTTCCGGCACCTGGTGTGGCTGCTCGAGAGCGGCACGGTGTTCGGAATCCACCAGCACGAGCGTTCGGCTCCCGACGAGCGATTCAGCGAGTTCCGGGTGGGCCTGGACCACGTTGGCTTCGGCTGCGCCAGTCGCGCCGCGTTGGAGACGTGGATGGACCGGCTCAACAAGCTCGGTGTCCAGCACGGCGGGATCGTGGACGCGCCTTACGGCTCGGGTTTGAGCTTTCGCGACCCGGACGGCATTGCGCTCGAGTTCTTCGCGCCGCCGGCCTAAGTGATGAAAAGGCGGACGTTCCCTATTCCCGTCGCAATGTGTAAGCATTACGACGTGAGCTCGCGCCGAATCGCGCACTTCCTGGTCGCCGCGGTGACGACCACCTGGGCGGCCCTGCTGAGCGCACCGACCGAGGTCGCGTCGGCGGCCCCCTGCCCCGACGTCGAGGTGACGTTCGCCCGCGCCACCACCGAACCGCCCGGTGTCGGCGTGGTAGGCCAGCAATTCATCGATTCACTGCGCTCGCAAGTTGGGGGCAGGTCCGTCGGCGTGTATGCGGTCAACTACCCCGCCTCATTCGATTTCGTGCCATCCACCAACGCGGGCACTAGTGATGCGAACGCTCACGTCGTGTCCATGATCGCGAATTGCCCCAACACCAAGATGGTGCTCGGGGGATATTCCCAGGGCGCGATGGTGATCGATGAGATCACCATCGCCCAATTCCCGATCGTGGGCTTTGTCCCCGAGACGCTGTCGGAGGACCAGGCCGCTCACGTTGCCGCGCTCGCCCTCTTCGGGAATCCGGCGGATAGATATCTAGGCGCACCGGTAAGCACGGCCAGCCCGTGGTACGGGGCCAAGGCCATGGACATGTGCGCACCCGGCGATCCGATCTGCACGCCGGGCGGGGCTTTGGCGCCGCCGACGCACGACGAGGAGTTCTCCGCGGCACACCTGTCCTATGCGACTTCCGGAATGCCGGCACAGGCCGCGGGTTTCGTCGCAAGTCACCTGTAGCCGATGCGCGCAGTCGTCATCACCAAGCACGGCCCCCCGTCGGTGCTACAGGTGCAAGACCGCCCCGACCCTCCGCCGCCTGCGGCCGGCCAGGTACGTGTCTCGGTGCGCGCGGCCGGAGTGAACTTCGCCGACCACCTTGCCCGCGTCGGGCTGTATCCCGATGCGCCGAAGGTGCCGAGCGTCGTCGGCTACGAGGTCGCCGGAACGATCGAGGCGGTCGGAGACGGCGTCGATCCGGAACGCGTTGGTGAGCGGGTGTTGGCCGGAACGCGATTCGGCGGTTACGCGGAAATCGTCAACGCCTCCGCGGATGACACTGTGGCGCTTCCGGATTCGATGACGTTCGAGCAGGGCGCCGCGGTCCCGGTCAACTATGCGACGGCGTGGGCAGCGCTGCACGGTTACGGCTCGCTGCGCGCCGGCGAGCGTGTGCTGGTGCATGCCGCGGCCGGGGGTGTCGGCATCGCGGCGGTCCAGCTGGCCAAGGCCGCGGGTGCGGTCGTGCACGGCACCGCATCGCCGGGCAAGCACCGCCAGCTCGCCGCGCTGGGCGTCGACCGCGCCATCGACTATCACCGCGACGGGTGGTGGAAGGGCCTGGGACCGTACGACATCGTGCTGGATGCGTTGGGCGGCACCTCGTTGCGGCGGTCGTTCGACCTCTTGCGTCCGGGCGGACGGCTGGTGGCCTACGGCCTCTCGTCGTTGCAGCAGGGCGAAAAGCGGTCACTGCGGCGCGCGGCGCCACAGGCGCTGGCGATGGTGCGCGGGTTCAACCTGATCAACCAGCTCAACGACTCCAAGACCGTCATCGGCCTCAACATGCTGCGGCTGTGGGACGATCGCGGCACGCTCGAACCATGGATTGGGCCACTGTCGGCGGCACTGTCCGACGGCACGGCAGCGCCCGTCGTGCACGCGGCTGTGCCGTTTGCCGAAGCCCCGGAAGCGCATCGGAT